>SDBT01002698.1_pt1 | contig 31180 bp, 28 predicted proteins | sample 2277101 | NCBI WGS metagenome assembly SDBT01 (sample SAMN10404973, study PRJNA504765) | marine sediment metagenome | isolation source: marine sediment core GS10_PC15, 103 cmbsf | place: Arctic Ocean: Southern Knipovich Ridge | collected 2010 | reverse complement strand
TCTCTTCTTATTGGTGGTCTTCACTACTCCCCATAGTATTTTGTCAATCCATTTAACGCTTCTGTCTTTGATTTAACCTTTTTTATCCCCTTGCTTCAAGCGCAACAATTTAAGCGAAATCTCAAAAATATTAAGTCAGAGGGAATAATTAAAATGAAATCACTTTCCTCTGATCCCACTAAAAATAAAAAAACTGATAATATTAGATATCTGACTCATTCATGCTATAAGAAATATGAATACAAGAAAAAAGTTGAAAAATGGATTTTTCTGAGTTGTATATCAATAATCGGGGGCTTATGGGTTCCATTTCTGGCTTTTTATTGGTTAATAGGTTTGAAAAATGCGGAAAGGAAATTTATGAAATCTTGGGAGGAAAACAAGTCTTTTTCGTCTAATTTTCCTTACCAACCTGAATTTCGAAAGCTTTTCACCCAGAATCGAACATATCAGACTAATCTTCTTAGAATTAATAGAATAAAAACTTTATTTATGCTAATCCTCATAATACCCTTTTTTGGGTATATTTTTCTTCTGTATGTTGTAGGATTAATGTCGCTTTTCACTCTTGGAATGGCCCCTCTATTAGCTTATTATAATCTAAGAGGGCCTAAACGACATATTAATCTCTTAATTGAGAGAGAATATCAATTAAAATCAGAAGAATCGAATAACCACAATTATTTAGCGTTTTATAACAAAACAGGCTATTTATCCTTTGATTTTGACATAACAACCAAAGTTATGCGTGAGCTCAACCTCAGTAAAACGGAAAAGATCTTAGGAATTTTCCAAACTAGGACAAAAATTATACGATCGTCTTTCGCAATAATCACAAATCAACAGATCATTGATTATTCCCCTCCAATCATCTCAGATTATGGAGATAGAATTTTGTATCTCCCCAAAGACCAGATTATAAGTTATCTTTTTCGAAAAAAGGGTAGAAAAGTGACTTTGATATTAGAATCTGTAGATGGGGGTTCTTTTATTATCCGAGGTTTAGATAAAAAGGTTCTTGAACCAATACAGAATATAATGAACCTCCTTGAACTAAATTATCGAAAGCCTGACATTGTACGATTAGTTCAGAAGAAAAGACGAAAGTACTTGACAACTAGAGTAGAGCCATTTGTTTGCCAGGTATGTGAATCTCAAAAATCAAGAACGGAACCTAACCTAAAATGTGATACGTGTAGTCGCTTTGTTTGCGTAGATTGTTTTTGTCAAATGGTCCATGAAGGAAGAACTAGCTGTCCCAAGTGTGAGGGGAGTCTTGTTTCACAATAATCTGATAGAACATAAGCATCCAAGCATAATTAGGAGTAAATGGGAATGAAGGAACTAATAAACACTTCTTCTGAAGAATTTGTACAGATATCATTAAAAAATCGTATAAAAAATCTATTTGATAATGATCATGTGTTTTGGACGGCAATAATCCTTTGGTTTATACCTATCTTCCTTGCATTACCACTATTAAGTTCAATAATTCAAGATGTTGAAGTAATTGTTGTTCTCATATTTTTATTTCCGATCATATACCTCGTAATTCCTATTGTTGTTATTCAAATAACGACGAGATATTTTACAAACGAGGAAACGTCATTGGACACACTATGGCAAGGGGAAACCTCACATCATGAACGTAACTATGTTTTATATCATGTGGGTTTTATATGGGGCATTTATTTTGTAATCGCTCAATTTGGTATATTGATATTTGTGCTTCCTATTGCGATCATTGTATTTTTAATTGGATTAAAGAGAGGATGGTTATTACAAACAGGTGGTAATGTTGAACGATTTCGGGATTATTTCACCCGACTAGATAAAAGGCAAATTTTACTTCTTTTGTTCATGTTTATAGGTTTAGCAGGTGGAATGACTTACATTGGTTATGTGATTATTTTTGCTTATATTGCAGCGATTATCACACACGATAGAGTAAAACCTTCAGAATTAGGATGCCGATTTAATCATATTATCCTTTTAATTCCAATTTTACTAGTACTCACTCTTCCTAGCTTTATCCTTAATTTAATGGTCTGGCCCAGCATGGGATCCCTTTTAGGAGGGGATAGATATTCCCTAACTCAAACTTTGTACATGTATCTTGTAGTAGGTTTTGCTGAAGAAATCTCTTTTCGAGTAATATTTCAGACATATATGGAAAGACGATTTGGTAGTCAAAGAGGGATAGTTTTAACAGCATTACTGTTCACTATCAGCCATATTCCCTCACATATCTTAAGTAGTGGATTATTTCTCGGTTCGTTTAGTCTGATGTTAGTTTTTTATGGGGCCCTGTTGTATGGTTATGTTTGGTACCGTACTCGCAATCTCTGGGTGATTTCTGGAGCACACATGCTTAATAACTCGAATGCCACCATTATCTATAACTTCCTAAATTAAAGAGATCATCGATAGGAGAATTCTTTCATGTGAAAGAGGATCAAGAGGAACAACCAGTATTGAACGGAATAGCTATCGATTGGGTCATTGAGAAATCACTGGAATTGATTACAAAATCTCTTGTAATTTTGCAGATTTTTTTTGAATATAAAAGCTATAGAAATGAATAATGAGTCTTGTCTGAATATTTATTAGCCTAAATTTTTTCCTTGTTTTTTGTTTGAGAGAGGCAAGCCATATGAAAATTTCAGTTGAACAGCGTGATTTCTTACAGAAACTGCTTAATTTTTTTCTTGTATCTTGTGGTGGTCTGATAGTCAATACTTTGACTTTTTCAGTCACTCTTTATGGTGTTCCTGAGCTTCTTCCAGTCTATCCTCTTCTTTTAGATCTTACACTTCCTAGTCGCTTTTGGGAATTTGCCTCTGTTTCTTTTGCTATATTAATTACCACTCTTTGGAACTTTTGTTTGAATAAGCTGTGGACTTTTCGCTCTCAAGATCAGTATAAACGTATAATGATTCAAACGACTCAATATATGCTTGTGGGAGCGATAGGAGCCGTTGAAAACTTAAGTTTTTACGCTTTTCTCACTATTCTTCTGTCCGTAGATCCAATTCCTGCAGTAATCAGTTCTTTTTTAGTCTCAGTATTCTCAAACTTTTTACTAAATAATTACTGGACGTTTGCTGAAAGAGGGAGCGCCAATTGATTTTTAGTAAAAATCCATCTCTTATATTGACTCTTATAGACGGAACGTTAATTTTATTCGTTATTTTGCTAAATTCGAATCTATAGTAATTGAACTTATTTTGTTACATTCTTCAAATGATGATCACCATTTATGAGAAAAAAAAATTAAAATTCATTTCCATAGATGCTGATGGAAGTGATTTAGATGTTATTCATTCAAATCATTCGATCTAACTGCTTAATTTGTACGCTAGTAGATGAAAAAATAAGTATAAATACATATTGTACATTATTTTCCCCATCTTGACATAACAAACGAATGGTGATACAGTGCATAGAATAGTCCATTATAGGGACTGTATACAATATTTGATCTTCCTACTGGTTTTCTTCTCGCACTTCACAGCAATTACTCGCAGTAATTCTTTGGTAGCTGCAGAACTAACAAATGAAGAAGGTAAAGCTCATATAAATCGAGTTATTTGCACAGATTCTGGTCAATGTTTGATATTTTATTATCGCTCAAAATCAGTATCAGATACGGGTTCTTTTAATGGCCCTTATGTGAAAGCTTGCAAATTAACCCCATCTGGTGAATTTACAAATCTCAGTTCTTCTATCCTTCTAAATGCTAGTGCAGATATTATTAATTCCATTGATATTTATGAGGTTCAAGAGAATAGCGAGTCAATTCGTCTTATAGGACTTGATGGCAAGATCTTATATGAGATTTGGTGGTTTAAAAGTAATAACTCTGCCATTGTGAAAGAAAGAAATTTCGGTAAGACTTTTGCATATGGTGTGTTTAGCAGGCGTTCTCAATGGCCTTATATAAATCAAATTCAGAATTATTCTTTGGTTGGCCTTGAAACTTCAGGTGAACCAACGGATAATTATCAGTTGATTAAAGTTAATTTAGATTCTGTTGAGAGAATCCCTATTGAAATCACTCGTGAGGAGTTGGATTTCAATGGTCCAATGTATTATCTTTTTGACGGGAATAACTCGATCTATATGTTTGATTATAACTTCAATTATGACCAATTACGTATTAGACGGTTATTCCTGAACGGAACGGTAGATAATTATATCACATTGTATCTTCCTCCTTCAATGTACGCTCGTAAGGAATACTTATTTATAGGGAGAGATGAGAATCCTTATTTCGGATTCATGAGTTTTGGCCCTAATAGTGAAAATTCTTCAATTGAGGAATATACCCACACATTCTCTATAACCAATATCATTTCTAAACAAACATTTGCTTATTCGTTTACATCTCTAGATAATAGTTTTCGGTGGGATTTGCTCATAGATTCCACAAGCAATACTCATGTAATCCTCCACACGTATCCCTTGACCCAATATCTTAAATTCTTGCCAGATTATACGTTATCCTTTGATTCGATATTAGAACTTCCAGAAACAGGTAATAAATATATTAAAAAACACTCTTTTACTTTATACCAAGATCGATATATACTTGGGGGGTTGGAGAAGGAAAATAAAGACGCAGGGGTTTTTGTTATAGATATAGATAATGGAGAGTTGATTTCTGTAAATTCATCTTTAATCCAGTTCATTAATTATTCACAAGAATATTCCGGCTCCTTTGAGTATTTTCTTTTACTTCCCAGTTTAATTATACTAGTACTTATTAATAGAAGGAAAAATGGATCTAGTTAAATCTCCACTTCTATATATGTATGTGGATTTTTATGAATATTTTTTTGTTACTTACAGTTATTTTGAGCTCTATTCTTTTTTTTATTCTCCCTATTTTTGGTGAACTTAGTAAAGCTACCCTCTGAGATTCTGATCCTTGTTATCTGGTATTTTCAAGTCCAATATTAGTTGAGATTGCGCTTTTGACCCTATTATAAAATTTCTTGTGAGCTCTAGTTACAAATGGGCCGCCTTGAATTAATCTACTTTTTATGCCTACCTCAACTAAGGTTTTTCCATCATTCTGAATTGAGACGTAAACTGGATAAAAAAATCCCCAAGAAGTCCAATTAACGGATGAACCTAATATTATCCGTCCTATACTTTCATCAATATCTTCAATTGTATAGTTAAATGTAGAAGCGATAAGAGTCACTTGTTCTATTATTTTTTGAGGGGATTGGTTAGTAATAAATCCTAGCAACCGTTTTGGTTTTTGTTTTAAAAGTAAGGGAGCTTTTCTCGTTTTACTGATATGGACATGTATAAAAAAGATACTAATTGCATATGGAAAAAACAAAACGGTAAGAACAACTTGAATGCTCTGAAATTCTTCATAACTTACCTTGAATATAATTAGTATTATAATTCCACTAAATAATATTAGATTGAATAATAAAAAGTGTGACATTATGTATTTAATAAATTCAGAGTTTGGTAATCTCATTTTAAAACGACTTGTTTCTTTAATAATAATGTAACTTCCTCCTCCTTTAAAAATGACTCTACAAAATGCTAAAAACATATCTCTAGTGAGTTTTCATAGGTAAGATGCGGGAAGACTGTATTTTTTTGAGTATTTAAGGTAAGAAGGGAATAGATATTGAATCAAAATATCAAAGAATGCAAAAACAATTAAGTCAAAATGAATTCAACCATGACTTCAGAATTGCTCATAGATCATATTGAAGTGCCGTATAAATCTCCCACAGTGGTAATCCTTTCCATTCAATATGTGCTGGATTATATTTTTGTGAAAATTCAATAAGATAAGGATCCCCTTCAAATGTCTCTATTCCGAGGATATCCTGATCTGCTAACAAGGATTTGAATTTCTCCTCTTTCAAATATCCTTCGACTTTCAATATTCCGACTGGAGAAAAACCTTCTCGTGTATAATTAATTGTTCCTAAATCTTGTTCCCAGTCACTAACAATTTCATCCAGAGCATATTCATTTTCTGTCCCGTTTTTCACGGAGACGATAATTGTTCCCCCATATTTGTACAAGAAATTACTGAAAAAGGGTTGGAATTCCCTAATGCTTAATAAATTTCTAAAAATTATTGTACAGGATAGATAGGCAAGTTCGGATTCTTTAGATGGATCAGAGCTGGGATAGATTTCAATAGATTTATGACGATAAGAAAAATAATTTTCTAAATGGTCTAGTGTAGAAATATTATGTTCTATCGTGATTCCATAGAAATCATACTCATTAGTGTCTGGTTCAGCTAGTTCACTCCCTTTGTACAAGATATATCTTCCCCAGGAGAATTCGACTCTCTTAATTTCCCCATAATACGAATTTATATTAGAATTGTCTGTTAACAATATCAATGTAGGCGTTAGGAGGATTAAAAAGAATAATATCCCTAATATTACTGTAGTTAACTTCTTCACACTCATTGTTATGATTTCCTTTGTTATAAACATTCCTAGGAATTGTCACGTTTTTTTTTCTCTCCTTTCTTTTGTTCTAGCTTTTGATTGTGATCCTGAAAATTATCACGTGTCGTTTGACGTTGGTTATTGCACATCTGTTATATGTATCTTAAGGATGCCCCGACGTTATAAACCAATAAGGTTGATTGCTCTGTATTTAAAAAATGATGTTAACTTCGAAACAAAAAAATGAATGTGCCGTCTTGAAGGAGAAGAAAGAAAGTCTGAGACTGTCTATCTAGCTCCTCTCTTTCATCTTTATGTTTCCCCTCTGGCATATGTTTGAGGTGTTACAATCATCCAGATGATTTTATTCAATTAGTTTGCCACTCCTCATCAGCTAATAGTATTCAAGAATTTATTGTTTCTGGAAATAGTCAACCACCAGATCTTCAACGCCACATTCCTGCAGGTAGTTACTCCGCACAATATTAGATTGATCTTTAACTAATCGTCCATCTTCTAATTGGAGAATACGATCCCCATCTTGAGGGATATTGAAATCGTGCGTTGATATGAGAAGTAGACTATTGAGCTCTTTCGAGGTCGTACGAAGCAATTGTAAAATTTCTTGAGCGGTTTCATAATCTAAGGCACCTGTGGGTTCATCAGCAAGAAAAATTTGAGGATTATTCACTAAAGCTCGAGCAATAGCTAAGCGTTGTTTCTCTCCTCGGGATAATTCATCAACAAGATCGTGGGTTTTATCTTCTAACCCGACAAGAGATAATAAAGAATGAATCTGGTCTCTATTCTCAGGTTGGTGAATCTTGTTAATGATCAATTTTAACTCCAACGTTTCTTGACAGGTGAGGCCGTGGTGCAATTCAAAAAATTGGAAGACAATACCGAAGATATCACGACGCACCTCTGTTCTGGTATCCTCACCTACTGAACCCAGATCAATATCATTTACAATGATCTGTCCTGCACTAGGTTTCTCTAGGCCAGCCAATAAGTTCAATAAGGTTGATTTTCCTGAACCACTAGGCCCCATTAAGATAATCACTTCTCCAGGTGAGGCAGTGAAGGAAGCATCAGTAAGAACAGTTAGTGACTCCTGTCTTGCTATTTGATAGGTTTTTTGGATGGATTTTACTATAAGAAGATCCGAATTATTATTCATTTTAGCATCCTTTCCCATTAATTTGCTTTTGTTTTTGCTTTACTAGTTATTTGAATTTCCGTTAACTGTCCTTCTTTCATTAAATAACATTTATTCGTTTGCTTAATTAACCGTAAATCATGGGTAACCATAAATATAGTCTTCTTTTGTTCAGTACATAAGACACGAAGATAATTGACTATTTCCCAGGCAGCTTTCGAATCAAGTTGGCTGGTTGGTTCATCCAAGAGTATTAATTCTGGGTCATTGGCAAATGCAATTGCAAGACCTAATCGCTGGAGCTCTCCCCCTGACAATTGATTTGGTTTTTTTGAGGCTTTGTGATCAATCTTTAACCGTTTTAGGAGAGTTTTTACCTGTGACTTTTTGTTTTCCTTTCTAAGCACAGGATTAAATACCATGGGAAGTAATATATTATCAAATGCATTTAAGTCCCAAATCACATTAGCCTGAGGATTCTGATACATGAGTCCTATATTATTGCGATAAAATTGAATACGTTCTTTCGCTGAAAGCTCATTGACAAGTTGGTCTCCAATCTTTATAAGGCCTGCCGAGGGTTCTAACAACCCTGCCATTATTAAGAGCAGAGTCGTTTTCCCACATCCACTAGGCCCTAGAATACTAATGAACTCGCCTTCTCTGGTGTTGAGATGGATTCCTCTTAAGGTAGCTTTCTTTACTTTGGTTTGTTGTGGATAAATCTTAATAATATCCTCACATACTAAATATGATTGCATAAATTTATTCACCTATTCAATTTGTTTAAGTAACACTCCAACATCATACCTATAATGCACACTAATAATTGGAATTATCGAAATCAACATAATTATAACATAAAAAGTCCCATATGGGAGCAAGAATGAGACAGGCAAGATTACATATTGGGATAATCCCTCAAATGAGTCAATGATTGAAGCATTAGTACCAAGGATGACAGAATTAAAGACGTATACACTAGCGAAAAGTATTCCTACGATATACCCACCGATTACTGAAAGGGTCAATAGAAAGAATTTTTCGACCGCAATGATATTCCGTAGATCTTGTCGGCGTAATCCTAAAGCTTGCTCAATAGAATGTTCTCTACGACGCTGTCGAGCTTGAATCAGACTAAATATGAGGAGACCCCAAATAGAGAGTATGGAAGAAAGAATGAAGTACGAATGTTGCATTGAAATTAATTGGTCCCACGAATGAGTCAGTTGCAACTGACGATACTCCTCCTCACTGCTAGTTACAGTAATATTGAAGATTTCTTCCATACTATTGATGATTTCAAATGAAAGAGCGGTATTTAGCATATAGGAGTGTGTCAGCAAAATAGTACCTGGTGTTGTTGTGAGATTCTGTGCTTTTGCAAATAGATCTTGATGAATAATCATGGATTGATAACGGTCTTTCGGGTTAATAAAAGGAAACAACTGATAAGAAGAAACAATACTTACATTTTCCAAAGGATGGGTTGGGCCTTCAAATTCAACAACTGACAACGGATAGCTCTCTCCGACCCGTAAACCCTCTTCTTGAAGAAATTTTTCACTCACACAGACTTTTGTTGAGTTTGTTTGAAGTAAAGCTGCTACTTCAGGATAGGAGGAGGTAAACTGATATTGAGGATGTGTGTAAACCACATCAAAAAACGTTTCTGGATCAATTACAAGAAGACGTATTCTACGCCATGACGTGGAGGCTCCATCATGTTCTATTTTGTACTGCATGAAAGCTACAGTTATTTTCGTATATATTGTTGAATCAGGTAAGTTTTCTTCCAAGTATTGTCTAAGAGCGGTTTCCTCGGATTCAAAATAATCTATCCGCATATCAGCTCCAACTAGAAATTGTGATTGACTCTGATAATAGTGGCTTGTAGAGGTGCTCAGAGTAAGGAGAAGAATATTCGAGGATATAATTAAGGTCAAGAAAAACCAGAGGTCTGAATACGTACGCATATATCGGGAAATATTGCGGAAAGCAAGGGATAAAACTCGGTTACGCTCAAACGAGCGAGTTTCTCCTATCTTCAGACAAAGGTAAGAAAAAATCATTCTGAGTGAGAAAAGAACACCAATAAAAGTGAGGATAATTGAGAAAAGAGCCATGAGTGAGACGATGGTACTGTATGTATTAAGCGAAAGTGGAATGAATTGCGGGTCAACAAGTTCTGATTGTAGCAACGTGAGCACATATAAGATAATCCCTCCAATTAGTAATTTGAATCCCCATGGATTAATGACAAGTTTTTGGCGCTCTTTTAGAGGGGGGGGTGTTTGAGAAGAATAGAATTTTTCAGTGCTCAAAATGATTTTACTGTAGATTATGCTAACACAGATAAATCCGACAATCATGATTATTCCCCCCCAATTTTCTGGGTAAATAACTAAAGTTGGTGCCATGTTTAAAAATACAATTAAAATGAGACTTAGGATCGTACCCCCCAAAAAACCTAAAATGCTTGAAAAAATGAACGTGAAGAACAATTCTACTCCAAGTAAACCTACCACATGTGTTAATGACACCCCACGAATAAATAACGTATGGTACCGCTTTAAGCGATCATGTTTAACGTGATTGGTAACATAATTGGCTAACCAAAATGCCAAGATGACCAATGGGAGCGAAGAACTTAAAAATTGGCCAAAATATCCATACCATTTCATTTGAAAATTTTCTAAACTTTTGCTGATGGGTCGATATTTCAAGCGGGTGCCGAAATAATTCATTCGAATCGCTTTCTCGAATGAAGGTAATTTCTTTGAGAACTCAACCAGGTCTGTGTACCTCAGATTCGGAATATCGAATCGGTACTTAATCTTTACTTCTTCCTGGTTGACAAAATCCTTTGCTGGTCTGTTTGTTTGATTAACCAGATTTTGAAGCAGAATTGGATAATCAGTTTTTCTTGAAATGATGTTAAAGTTGTTGTGATCTAAAGATAAACCTGTTGCATTTTTAAGGCCTACAATGTACTGAGTGAAGCTCTTGTATTCAGCAAAATCGCGATCATCATAACGAGAAATGATTCCAACAACATTTAGGGGGATAGGGGCTACTTCCTCGTAGCGTGTAATAGAGAAATTATATGTAGTATTCACTTGGACTAAGTTTTGGGCATCTTCGGGAACGATGAGTATTATTTCTGATTCATTTCTGGGTAAGCGTCCCCCTGGAAGTATTAAACTTTTTAACGCATCCGCTTTGTCTGGTGAATAATAAAAAGCATCACAATAAGGGCCTGAGTTTATGTCGAGGCTTCTATAGTCGGAAAACCATATTGTCACATCTGGATTTATAAATGGGTTGAGAAGATACGAGTCCAGATCAAAGTAGTGAAGCTCAGAACTAACGTTAGAGACTATTTGATCAATCTTATCAAGAGAAAAGGAGGCAAGATTCTGTTCATAAGGAATGGAAATGTCAAGATGAGTGACAGATTCCGCTTCTAAGTAATGCTCTCGTGTAGCAAGGAAAATCGATTCCTGATTTGAATCTAATGTGATGCATATAGTGACCACTATAGATAAAAGGAGACCTATCGTGATACCAATTGTAGCAATTGAATATTTATTTCCTCTAATTATTTTTAGATTCATCAAAACCCTAGTGAACAATTTTTCCACCTCTTTTCTAGACTCAGATTCGAACTTAATGAATTTAAACCAATCATGCGAAACATTAATACTAAATATTCATACATAGCGTTTCAACAACACTCCTGTGTCATATTTTCGTGCTACAACAATGGGGGGGATTATAGAGAGTAATAGGAATAATATAAACCACAGTAGATACCACGGAAAGGTAGTGATTGGAAGGATTAGATAGGGATGTATCCCCCTAGTAGATCCTGCGAGTGAAAAACCAGAGATTATGGCGATAGAGAATAAAAGTCCAGCGATAACCCCTCCACAAATAGCTGCAATGATAATAAACCCGTCCTCCAGAAGGATCATTTGAATAACTGAGTTGTGTTTCATTCCAAGAGCATATTCAATTGCATGCTCTCGAGTCCGAGTGGTAAGCTGAAAAAACCTGAAAATCAACAGGCTACTTCCAGCAAGAATTAAGGAAACAAGCACATTTCCCTGTTGAAGTGCGAGCATTTGATCCCAAGAGGCCCTTTGCTTGAATTCAAGGTATTCTTCAGAGGAACTAGTGATCTCTACCTGAAATTCTTCCTCTAAATAGTGCAAATCATCGGTTGATAACGATGAAGAACTTTTGAGTAGAAAGTAATGAGTGAAATGAAAAGTAGAGTTCTCGTACGTTGTATTGGTTTCAATCTGGGTCAAAATATTTCGAGAGAGGATCATCGCCCGCGAATCACTAATGGTTGCAATAAGGGGGTAGATATGAAATGAAGCACTAATCGTTATATCATCTACAGGTAAATAATAATATTCGGATCGGGATGAACTTGGAGTATAATTGTACGCCATTACCTGTAATGAATAGCTATCCTCATATGTTAATCCTTCCTGAGCAAGAAATCCCTCGCTTACGCTTACAGAGTGCGGATCATTCTGGATTCTTGTTTGAAAATTTGTGAGTGATGTATAGAAATTGGTCTGGGGATGATTGTAGGCCACATCAAAGAACGTATCAGATTCAATTCCAAGTAAATCCATGTTACTGGAGCGCGCCACTTCTCCGTATTCATCATATCGCAGGTTATGTTCTAAATGCGCGTGTGTAACAGGAGTGAATGCAATCAGTTCCGTCATGTTGTGTTGTAAGAAATCAATGATGCTAGCTTCATCTGATTTTTGAAAAGTAAGACGATAATCAGCGCCCGTAAAAAATTGGGCTTGTTGGTGAAAATTATGATCAATAGAGCTGCTGTATGTTTGAATCACAAAAGTGTATGCGATTAATAATGTTAATATCAACCACAGGTCAGAATTAGATTTGGCGTAACGGGTGATATTTTTGAGGGCTAATCCTGCCATGTTTGGATGTGTTTTCCAGATCAATGCACCCAAAAAGTGAAAAAATCTCAAAAAAAGGGTACGTAAGGAATAAATTGTCCCAAAAAAAATAAAGAAAGTTGAAATAGTAACTACTATAGAAATGAGTGCTTCAAAAGTATAAACCGTTATTGGGAGATATTGTACCTTGATAAGATCTGTGAGAAGGAATGAAAAACAATAGGCTAAAAAGCCGATTAAAAGTATTTTCAGGGGATTTGATCGAATTGGTACTATCTCGGGTTGCCTTAGAGATAACGTCTCACTCTTGGAATGCAATTTATACCTTTGATAAATAATTTTACTGAAAACAATACACGTAAGTAACCCCGAAATCATTAAAACATATGAAATCCAGTTAGAGGGTGCCAGTACGAGCTTGGGTGCCGCGTTCATGAAAAACACTAAAGGAAGGGTAATTCCAACCCCTAGAATAATCCCTAACCCATTTATTAATCCGAAGCTTAGGATTCCCTCTAATAGAGCTAAAGGAAAGATTTGTTGGAAAGAAATCCCTCGAATCTTAAGAGCTTCCGTCTTATTTTTTTGGATCACTCGAACCTGGTTAATTATGGCATTAATTAGAGAGAGTGATATTAGTATTAATGGGATAGCAATGATTTCATTTTCCAAAAATCGCTGAATCCATTTGACTTGAAATATTTCAATCTCCTCCTCAAAATCAGAATAATGCACATTTGTCTCATAAGTTTTCGATACGAAATCCTGAAATTCCTTTAATCTTTCTAAATAGCTTAGACTATCATGTGCTTGTAGAGCTATTGTGTTGAATCTATAATATAAAATGAAGTGTTGATAAATAAGAGGTTCACTACTCTGGTCTCCATAAGATAATTCCAGACGGTTTGTTAGGGCATTATAATCCTGTTTTTGAGTGATGAGGAAAGATTTGATATGAGACCTTTGTCCGAGTGCGAGGTTTAACCCTGTTTTACTGTCAAGTTCAGCACAATAACGGAAATAATCCCTTTCAGAGCTGAAATCTTCTTCCTCATAGAAGGGAAGAACGCCAACCACAGTTATGGGGAATGCAGTTGTCACATTAACATTGATGGTTGAGATATAGAGGCTCGTGTTCGTTAAATAAGCGGTTTTCTGACGATTAGGCAGAGCCAAGATAGTTTCGTTTGAATTCAATGGGAGACGACCTCCTGGAAGTAACAGAGTTTCCAGTTCTTGGGCTTTATTTGGCTCATAGTAATAGGCATATCCAATTAGTTCATTATTTGTCTCAGAACCGTTCCAAGAAAGAAAAATATTTTCCATTTGAATCCATGAACTCTGAATAAAGGTGTCTAACCGAACAGAAGCTAATTTATCATTCAGAGTCATAACAATTTGATCAATTTGCTCAACTGAAAAATTAATTCGATTTCTTTGAAATATTATATCAAGGTTTATATGATAGATATACTCCTCTGCGAGGTTTTTTTGAGTTAGCTCAAACATTGATTCATTATTGGAGTCGAGAATAATACCATTAGAAACCACAGTGGCTATAACAAGTGAAAGGGAGAGAATTATCAAAACTAAGGATGTAAAATTCCCCTTTAATAGTTTCACCCTTAAAAGCATCCAATCTTACTCCTTTTACCTTGTGTCTCCTCGAATTTTTTCTTGGTATTAAAGTAATTACTAGTTTTTATCGGTCACTTCTAACTTCTTTTCTTATTTATTTTCAGTTTTTTTTTTATAACCTTTGGTTATGGTGGATGAAACTATAACACATTTGTTATTTGGGGTAATAATATCATGTTTTTATGAAGATATCTTTCATGATCTATTTTATGCCCTTTTAGAGTTAATGTATTTCATCTTGATCCTAGAAAGTCTTACTCCGTACTTTTTAATAAAAATTTCTTTTCTCCCATTCTTTTTGGTAGTCTTCTCTTTACTCTGTTCATTATCTTTCAATTTTCACTTATTAATTAAGTTTGTTTTTCCGATATTCTTATACACTACAAATATTAGGTCTAATTGTATCGTTTGAAAGACTTCCTTTTAGGATTTACCAATTACTTTGTTTTGACGAAAGACTAATTATTCTTACTTTTGCATATTGATCAAGAATGTCTTTTCTTGAAGAAAGGGTTTATATCACCTTAAGACTCATACCACTGAACTACGTCGAAAAATGGGAAGAGTCACTCGATTCAAGAGAGGAAGCTACTAGTTAATGACAGTTATATTTTCTCCTAAATATATCATTTTAGGAACTTTAAACCTGTTATTTCTTATTACTGGATTAGTCGTCACTGTATTATGTATTTATTTTGGTTTAGACCTTGTATCGTTTATTCTTTTTATTTTAGGATTTTCTCCAGAATCTAGTAATATGTTTGATGATTATTCATATGAAATGTTTTTCTTTATCGGTATTTTTCTGATTATTTTTAGTGGTTACCTTCTTCTTCATCTCTATCAGACTAATCGTGGGATTATACAACCCCGATTGAAGAAGTCATGAGTTCACTAAATGACTTGATTCAATGTGGATCAGTTCATTCTATTGGAATTTCTGATACAGGGTTGCAGCACGGGCTAATACTAGAGTAGAACACTTAGGCCTTAACCCGTTTGTTGCTTTTCAATTTCACTACTTCTGACGTATTAGTAGAAAACTTGGCAAAAGAAGAAACCTAATAAAACATGATAGATAAAACATTTATTTGGAAAATATTTCAGGTCTATTCGTAGATTGGGTAAAAAATAACTCAGTATACATATTCATGGCTGAAATTAAGAAGTTTCTGTTTAAACATATCGATGGATTTGAAAAAAATGACAGATAGACGAAAATATCTTGAAGAGCAATTCGGAACTCTTTTAGAGCAAGTATCTGATAAAGGTCTCATTGAAAAAGCATATGATGTAATATTAGAGTTGATGGAACAAGGTAATGGTGGAAAAGGGTGGAATGACTGGTCAATGCCATTTACTCTAAATATGGAATTCGATCAGAAATACACCCTAGCACATCACACATATTATGTTACGAAAATAGCTTTAGAGGCTGGAAGAACTTTTGAAGAAGCAATGGATATACCCATAAATCATGATCACCTAATAATCGGGGGAATCCTCCATGATGTGGCGAAGCTAACTGAATCTGAGTTATTAGAAGATGGAACGTATTCCAAGGATACAGATAACTTCAAACGTTTTCGTCATCCGAGTTATGGGGCAATGGTCGCAAAAAAACATGGATTACCCGATGAAATCTGTCACACAATCCTGTGTCACTCTGGAGAAGGAAATGCCCTATACAGAAGTAAAGAAGCACAGCTTCTTCATAGAGCTGATTTTATTTATTATGGGACACTAAGAAGCCATTTAGGATTGAAATAAGGAATATTAGAAAACCAGAAACTTTTAAAAAAAATCGTCGTAAAATCGTTGGATGGATAATCGAAATGACTAAGAAATATAAAATTGCATATATGCCTGGTGATGGTATAGGTCAGGATGTGTTAGAAGCCTCTAGAAATGTTCTAGATGTATCAGGGTTCAATGCAGAATTAATTCCACTAGATATTGGTTTTACAATATTTGAGAATGAAGGAAATCCACTGCCAGATAGAACAATAGAAGCATTGAAAGAATGTGATGCTGCACTATTTGGAGCAATTACAAGTAAACCACGCTCTGATCCAAGTGTTCAAAGCGTTGAAAAGAAATTTGGGACTACTTACCGATCACCCATAGTACGGCTTAGGCAAGTATTTGATTTGTATTCGAATATGAGACCATCGAAAAGCTATGAAGGGAATCCATTAAATTTCAGGAAAATAGATGGAAGTATTCCTCATATTGATATTGTTACGTTTCGTGAAAACACAGAGGGATTGTATGCAGGGATTGAATTTGAAAGTCTTATTCCTGAATTGAAAAACATACCTAGTATTGCGTCATTTCAAGAAAGAACTGGAGCTAAGGATGAAGATATTAGAATTAGCTGTAGAGCTTTCTCTAAAAGAGGTTGCGATCGGATAATTAGAAAAGCATTTGATTATGCTAAGGAAACAGGTAGAAATAAAGTATGTGTTGTACACAAAGCTAATGTAATTCGAGCAACAGATGGTTTGTTTTTGGAATTAGCAAAGAAAATCTCTACAGAATATCCAGAAGTCGAATGGTGGAACGAAAACATAGATGCAACGGCAATGTGGCTAATCAAGCGCCCAGAAGAATATTCGGTAATTGTAAGCAGCAATATGTTTGGTGATATTATAACTGACCAAGCAGCAATGCTCACTGGTGGATTAGGCTTCGCAGCTTCTGCTTCCACATCTAAAGAGTTTGGAGTATTTGAACCCAATCATGGCAGCGCTCCTAAATACGCTGGCCAGGATAAAGTAAATCCTATTGCTGCTTTAAAATCTCTTGCTCTCATGTGGGAATGGCTTGGAGAGAAAGAGCTTTTTGAGAAATTAGAAAAGGCAATTTCGATAAATGTAAAAGAAGGAAAAGTCAAAACCTATGATATGGGTGGCGATAGTAGTACAACTGAAGTTGCAAAAGATATTGCTAAGATTTTTGAAGCATTTTGAATAAAGATGGAGCATTAACCTCCATTTTTTCCTTTTTCATAAAGAAAATTTGGTTGGAAAATTAATAGTGGGAATCACGGTAAATTTATATGGTCCATTGGCCCAATGGGCTGGCAAAAGATCTTTTAAAGGAATGGGTAAAACCATCAGGGAAGTGTTCGAATCTATTGAACCTCAACTTGGGAAATCCTTACTATCTCATCTTGTGAATGCAGATACAGGGGAAGTAAAAAGCCATTTTCATGTTCTTCTAAATGGAAAGGATACAGAACTTTCGAAAGGATTAAAAGAACTTGTTGAAGATGGAGACGTTATTACATGCGTTCCTCCAGTTGGTGGAGGATAAGTTCTACTTTCTATAAGATTCCACCTCAAATGTATTTACATATTGAACTTATATTAAATGAAATATATTAAAAATAGAATTAATTCATAAGATAAGAAATTAAAGCATTTCTTCTACGTAAAATCATAATCCTTAATCGGAGGAAACTAAGTATGGCCGTTCTTGGTGAATTATCTTACGAGTTAAGACCTGTAGACAAAGGTTATGCCGGTAGAACACTGTATGTTAATCTATCCAGTAATGAAATCAAAATTAAACCTGTAACTGATGAGATGAAGGAAAAATTCATCGGTGGGAAGGGATTTGATCTATATTTAATGTGGCATTCAATGCCCAAGGATCGAATTATAAAATGGTATGATCCCGAAAATGAAATTTGTATTGCTTCTGGTCCATTAGGAGGGACTACTTATTATTCTGGATCAGGAAAATCAATTTGTACAACAATATCACCATTAACTCACCAAATAATAGATTCGAACGTTGGTGGATATTATGGTCCGTATCTTAAGTTTTCAGGCTTCGATGCAATTGAACTACAAGGGAAAGCTGCTAAAGATGTTGTGATTTTTGTTAACGGAGATGATGGAACTGTTACTATTGAAGAAGCTGAGGGACTACCAAAGGAAGCTCATCTCTTAACTCAAGAATTGACTGAAAAATATTCAACTGATGGTTCTGAAAGAGAAAAGTTTCGGGTTTCTGTTGTGTCTTCAGGTGAAGGAGCTAAACATAGTAACTGGGGAATTCTAAACTTTTCGTGGTTTAATAAGAAAAGACAATGGGCATCATATAAACAAGCTGGGCGGGGTGGAATTGGTACAGTTTTCAAAAACAAAAAAATTGCTGCATTGGTATGTCGATCACCAAGAGTCAATCAAAATATCAATAATCCAGCTGATATTGACCTAGGAAAGGCAGCTGGCAAAGAACATAATTTAGAAATTATAAAAAATGACCCACTTCAAAATGAAATGAGAATTGTTGGAACAGGACATTTACCTGAAATTATGAATGATTTCAACCTGCTTCCTACCAAGAATTTTCGATTCGGATCTCATAAGTCATTAAAAGGAGATGATTTTCCCTATTCACGTGAAGTTTTTAGAAAAATATATGCAAATCTTGGCAAAGGAGTAGATGGCTGCTGGATTGCTTGTCAGATTTCTTGTTCTCATTTTGTAAAAGATTATGAATTAAAGACTGGTCATTTGAAAGGAGAGAAAGTTATTGTTGACGGTCCAGAATATGAGACTATAGCTGGGTGTGGAAGTAACTGGGGTGTTTGGGATCCTGAATGGGTATTGGAAGCTAATTTCTGGTGTGATACATATGGATTGGACACTATCTCCGTTGGAACGGGAATCGCCTTTGTAATGGAATGTTACGAAGCAGGAATTGTCAATAACGAAATTACTGATGGACTTGAACTTAAATTTGGGAATGCAGAAGCCGCACTGGAATTACTTCATCAAATTGCTCACGGTAAAGGTTTTGGTAAAATTGTTGGTAAAGGGATTGCCTCTATGAAAAAATATTTTGTAGAGAATTATGGTGCTGATCCACAATTTATCCAAGACATAGGTATGGAACATAAAGGATTAGAATTCTCCGAATATGTAACTAAAGAGTCTCTTGCTCAACAAGGTGGGTATGGATTAACTCTGAAGGGTCCTCAACATGATGAGGCGTGGCTTATATTTGAAGATGCTGTACGAGGAAATTTACCTACTTTTGAAGATAAAGCTTTTGCATTATGGTGGTTTCCGTGCTGGCGAACATGGTTCAGTCTTAATGGATTATGCAAATTACCCTGGAATGATGTAATTCCTCCTGATAATAATGAGAACCCACAAAAACCATTGACTCTTCCAGATGCACGTGCAAAAGTTCCTAAACATGTAAATTGGTATGCACAGTACTTTAGTGGAGTTACGGGCAGAAAATCTACCGCTGATGACCTAGTGATGATGTCTGAGCGTGTTTACAATTTTCAGCGTATTTGGAACGTGCGTCAAGGTCGAGGTTTAAGAAAAGATGACTCAAATCTTCCTTATCGGGCTGTAGGCCCTGTTACCAAAGAAGAATATGAAAGTCTAGCCGAAATGTACGATGAACAAATCATAGAACAAATTGGTGAAGATATTAATAGGAAGTCATCTGAGGAGAAAATGGCCATTCTACGAAAATATCGCGAAGATAATTATGTAAAACTTCAAAATGCGGCTTACGAACGCCGAGGTTGGAACGCTAAAGGTTGTCCTAGTCTCGAAAAGGTTAAAGAGTTAGGTCTTGATTATGAGGATGTAATTGAAGTAATTAAACCTCATCAATAACCAACACCCTCTTTTTATCTTTCTTTCTGCTGTTTTTTTCAACGAAATATGAATCCATTCTTTAGCGGGTCATTATGGTCGATTAGGAATTCATTTCTACCAGTTATATACGCTCTACCTTCGACTTCGGGGATAATTGCTTCATGAGGGCCAAACGTGGTTGTTTCAACAACCTTTCCTGAAAATTGACTCCCAAGGATACTCTCAATGACCATTAGTTGGTTCAAATCTATTTCTCCACGTTTATAATGAATCGCCATTCTTCCTCCAACTCCAGTTCCAGTTGGACATCTATCAACTTCTCCTTCCGCAAATATACAAACATTTCTACTATCGACCCCTTTAGATAATGGAGGTCCAACAAATATTGTACCATAAAGGAAATTCAAGTCTTTTTCGAAGGGATGCTTTATAGATCGAGTTTTCATCACTGCTCGTTTAATAGCCATGCCCTTTTCTATTAATTGACTATATTCATTAGGAATTAACTTCAATCCTACGTCCTTAGCCTGCACATATGCATAAAATGCTCCTCCAAATGAAATATCATATCTAATTTCCCCTAATCCAGGCACATCTACAACTTCATCCAGGGCTAATACAAATGAAGGTACATTGTGAAAATACACACTTTTTACGTGATTATTTTCTACTCTAGCATAAGAAGTTATCATTCCAGCAGGGGCGTCTATTTTAACCGTAGTAATAGGAGATTTCATTGGGATTAACCCAATTTCAAGAACAACTTTAGTCACACCAATTATTCCATGACCACACATGGTACTATATCCTTCATTGTGCAAAAAAATCACCCCAAAATCCGCAGTGGGGGAAACAGCTGGAGTGATAATGCATCCATACATATCAGCATGTCCTCTGGGTTCCCACATGAGAGAAGTTCTAAGAAAATCCAGATTATCTTTAGCAAATCGACGTCTTTCTAATATTGTTTTTCCTTGTAACGCTGGATAACCACTAATTATCACTCGTAGTGGTTCTCCTTCAGTATGAGCTTCGATTGTAGTTATTTTTTCCCAATTGTCTGGTGGATTCCATTTCTGTGCATATTTTTGGAGTTTGGTTCTAATATCTGGCATAATTCGATCACCTGTATTCACGTTACTTTATTACCACATTCGCATTTTATTTAAATTAAAAATTCTTCTTCTTAATGGGAAATAGTACGATTGATAAAATGTTTTGAATTCTACTGTTTTACTGAATCTCAACATTTTTTTCTCTTAATTCTTTATGCATTAATTTGAATATAGCTCCAGCGATAATGGGAGTGTCAATATGATAAAAAAGATATCTAACAACAATATAAGTGATTTAGACAAGCTAGATGGAATTATTTCTTCTTATTTTGAATATATGAAAGAAAAATTCAATATTCCAGCGTACCCATTAAAAGATAGATTACGTAAGGGGATTAAAGAGTCTAAGATGATAATTCATTTAGCTACTGATGAAAATATTGGTCCATTGGGTTTTGCAATTGTTCAAAAAGTCGAGGGTAGATTTTCCGTAATCCTTGACATGAAAGAAAAGAATAAAAGTAGAAATAATAACATAATTGAGATAGAAAAATCCCTTTTCGACGTGGCATTTAATTATCTAAAGAATACGCATAATATCATTAGATTAGCAGGGGATTTTTCTACGCTTTTAGAACAACATGCTTTAAATCAGGGTTTTACTAATTATAAACGTGCTAGGATGCATATTACAAGAGTAAAAGTAAATAATCTTGAAGAATTAAATTTAGATTCAGATTTTATCTTCACTTCTTGGACTGATGAAATGAAAGATACCTTTGCTGATATGATGGCAAGACATCATTTTAGTCCAAACCATCCTGATGGATTTGTTTTCTCTCAATACACAGGTTTTGACGGGTGTAAAAGACTCCTTGAAGATATGGTAAAAAATTCATTTGGTAAATTCACCAAATCACAAACCAGGATATTGAAACACGGTAATGAGCTTATAGGTATGTGTTCCGTGACCAAACTGGATAGTAACAATGGATATATTCCCGAAATCATCTTATCTCAACAATACAAAGGAAAAGGAATTGGTAAAGCTTTACTGGTGCATAGTCTCAAGCATTATATGAAGGAAGAGGATTCAGCTCCGAAAATAGAATTAGATGTAACTCTTATGAATACAAAAGCTGCAAATCTTTATGAATCGATAGGATTTGAGCAAATCAATACATATTCTGTTTATGCTTGGAATCAAAATTAGATAAAATCAGCAATTATAATGAGGTATCCAGAATGACAAAATCGAAAGTAGTTATGGTTAACACAAAAGAAATTGGTTTTGGAGATTCTTTGATCGATCGATTAGAATTTCTATGGAATCATGAGGAAGTAAAATTGAAGGATTGGATAAATTCTGGCGAAATTGTAGCTATCAAGACACATTTTGGTAGTAGAAATCAGACTCGCCATCTTCGTTCCATGTATATAAGAAAGGTCGTGGATTTAGTCCGCAACGCGGGCGGAATACCTTGGGTTTGTGAAGGGGTGGGATTAGGATGGGACTCAGGTAATCCAGAATTTACTATGTCTATTGGTCCAGGTTTTATGTCATTAGCTAATCGTCATGGCTATAGTATTGGATCAATGAATGCCCCTGTTGTTATGGTCGATGGAATAGTTGGAACAGAAGTTTTTAGAGTAAAAAATGAAAAAGGAAAACATATTAAGGATGTTGCTATGGCAATGGGTCTCAGAGCTGCTGATAAGGTTCTTATTGTCTCCAGATTCAAAGGACATGATGGTGCAGGTTTTGGTGGGGCACTAAAACAACTAGGAATTGGATGTGTGGGACAAGAGGGTAAAGGGAGTGCACATTGGGGTGGTGGTAAAAATATTTACGTCAAAAATCCAGACAATTGTGATGGTTGCGGAAATTGTTTACGAATATGTCCCTATGAATGTTTATCCTTAGATGAAGATAATAAAATCGTCCTTAATAATGAAAAATGCATAGCGTGTACAATGTGCTTTTCTAAATGTCACCATGGAAAAGATATGGAGAAACAACGAGTTTTTGCGCTTCGAAAACGTGTACCTAGTGTTGAACAAGTAGAAAGAATGATGGATAATGCTGCTGGTGTTTTTAAAGGCATTAATATGGATGGACAAGATAGAATGCGTTATATCAACATTGCTATTGATATAACAAGTCATTGTGATTGTATGAGTTCGGGTGGTCATCTTCTCGTGCCAGATCAGGGGGTTTTATACTCCAAAGATCCTATTGCTATTGATCAAGCCAGTGTTGATCTAGTTTCGAAAGCTCCAGGTATGCCTGAGTCACCCGCAGAAACTGGTCTTGCGTCTCCATCTGGAAGAATTGATCCTAATGTTGAAGCTATGGGGCCAGATTATCAAAAATTAGGGCTTTATAGCAGATTTGTTGATCCTGAATCTAGGCCTATTATTGCAGAAACCCAATTAGCTGCTGCGGCTGATCAGGGATTTGGTTCACGCGAATACGAGCTCCTGGATATTACACCAAAGAAAGAAAAAAAGTAATTTAACTTTTGTAAGGAATAGTTCATTATTTTCTATATTTCTTAAGAAAATATGAGTTTTTCTCTTTTTACTCAATTTTTCTTTGAATTGGTAATTTTAAAGGAATAGAAAACAGATGTTTGATCATCCAATCGCAATTCTATCTGATATTCATGGCAATAGTCTAGCATTAAAAGCTGTACTTCAAGATATAGATAATAGAGGAATTAAAACTATTTTAGACCTTGGTGATAGCCTTTATGGACCTCTTGATCCTGTAGGAACAGTTCAATTGCTAATAGAGAATAAAATTCCAAGTATTAAAGGTAATGAAGACAGGATTTTATTGGATGTACATGAAGATAATCCTACTCTTGAGTTTGTATTAGGAAATCTCAGATCTGAACACTTATCATGGATAGAGAATTTACCGATGACAAATATCTATCAAGAATTCTTTCTTTGTCACGCTTCGCCAAGCACAGATAGCGTATATTTGATCGAGGAAGTTACGAAAGAAGCAGTCACTATAAAAGATCCATTCAAGTTAATGCAAGAAGTAAAGGCTATTAAACAAAAAATTATTCTATGTGGTCATAGTCATGTTCCACATACGATATATCTGGTTAATGGAAAGTTTATCATTAATCCTGGGAGTGTAGGATTACCTGCTTATTATGATAATTATCCTTTTCCCCATATAATGGAAACAGGTTCCCCTCATGCCCAATATTGCGTTATAACTCGAAAAAAAGGAAATATTAATATAGCGAACATTTCTGTGTCTTATGATTGGGAAACAGCTGCTCTAATGGCTTTAAAAAACGGTAGAAATGATTGGGCTGGTTGGATAAGAACTGGAAGAGCTTTCTTATGACTCTTCTCGCATTTTTATTAATCGATTCTTTCCCTCATTAATCATTACCAGAATTTCGCGATCGATTTTTCCTTCCTTAACTGTATTATAAAAGAATTTTAACCAACTTTTATCCTGTTCCTCCTCTAACCTTGGGTCATGGTCCCCAATATCACATATTCGTTCCCATTCATCCAAATCTAATCCATGTCTCTGAAGCAACAAAGGCAGAATGGCTTTAATCCATATTTCAAGAGCAATAGCAGTATCATTGATTGAAAGAAGATTCAATTTAAAAAAATGACAAATAGAAAAATACATTTTCTTCTCTGTGGGGAGAAGATGATCTTTTTTCAAGGGAAATTCTTCTTTAATGACATTTTTAACGATTTGTCTGGGTCTAGAATGCTTAATCTTAACTTCAATATCGTCTAATTTTTTTATATCTTCGAGTAGTGCGTCTAGTGTTTTCTTATCCAAAGGCATTTTTTTCCCTTCAGAAAAATCCACTTAACGAATTATTACTACCTATTGAAAAATCTCGCGCAAACAAAAGAAAAAATGAAAAAAGGAACAGAAGAATGTAAATTAAATGAATCTCTTTGAAAAGATTACTATCCCTTTTCCTTCAATCGTTTTTTAGTATATTCAACCAACCCACCCGCTTCAAAGATTTTTAATGCCTGGGCATCTAATTTGGGAAATATAAATTCAACATCTTTAATTTTAATTGTTCCATAATCGAAGTCGATGATGACTTCGCCCCTTTCATACTCATCTTTCTTACTCAAGATATAATCTGAACACTCTGGGGATATAACAAGTGGTAAGGCTTGATTGATGGCATTGCGAAAATATATTCGTGCAAAGGATTTTGCGATGATGCAACTTACACCTGAAGCTTGAAGACAAGTTACAGCTTGCTCTCGACTTGAACCAGCACCGAAATTATTTCCAGCTACAATTATATCACCTTTAGATACCTTTTTAGCAAAATCAGGGTTGAAATCTTCCATCGAATGTTCGGCCATTTGCTTTGGTGTCAAGGGTTCATAGGTATAGCGTCCAGGAAAAATTACATCAGTATTTATGTCATCCTCAGGGAATATCCATAATTTATTGCTAATTAGCTTCATTATTTTAAACCTCCTCTGCGGTAATGTAGCCTGCTAATGCAGATCTAGCAACCGTGGCAGGACTAGCCAAATAAATTCCAGTATCTTTTTTACTACCCATTCGTCCTTTAAAGTTTCTATTGGCTGATGATATTGCGGTTTCTCCATCAGCAATACACCCGCCGTACGCTCCAAGACATGGTCCACATGCGGGCACATTAATTTGAGCACCTGCAGCAATGAAAGTTTCTACAATTCCTTGCTTTGTAGCTTCAAGAAGAACATCTCTTGAAGCAGGATAAACTAACATTCTTACACCAGATGCGATTTTTTGCTCCTTTAAGATTTCTGCTGCAATTTGAAGGTCATCTAGTCTTCCATTAGTACAGGTACCTATTAGTGCGACATCAATTGGTGTTTTTGGGAGATTTTTTACTGGAACAACGTTATCAACTTTATGTGGTTTAGCTACTCGTGGGGTTAAGCTAGCAGCATCAAAAGTTAGATCTACCTCATAATTAGCATCATCATCAGCCGCTATACGTTCGTAGTCAAATCCAAATTGTTGATTCCATTCATCAGTAACTTTATCAACTGGAAAAATACCCGCTTTTGCTCCCATTTCAGCTGTTAAATTACTTAATGTCATTCGTTCACTCATTGATAATTTTGATACCGTAGATCCATAAAATTCAACAGATTTGTATGTAGCTCCAGCTGCAGTAACTTCTCGGATGATTTCTAGGATTATGTCTTTTGCGTAGACACCATTTGGCATAGTTCCTTCAAGAGTAATTTTCAAACTCTCTGGTACCTTAAGCCATGTTTGACCTATTGCCCAAACCGAAGCTGTTTCTGTTCTACCTATAGGAATGCCCGCGGCACCGAAAGCTCCATGTGTTGTTGTATGAGAATCAGAACCAAGAATAACAACATTAGGAGGCACAAATCCTTTTTCGGGAAGGACTTGGTGGCAGATACCCGTACCACAATCAAAGAAGTCACTTATCCCTTGATCTTGAACGAATTGCCTTATTACTTTATGATTATCAGCTTTAACCGAATCAGGAGGAGGAACTGCATGATCTAATGCGATAAATATACGATCTGGATTCCAAACTTTACCATTAGGCCCAGTAATTTTGTAGAAGGTTTTTGAAATTGCTGCCGAATTATCATGCGATAAGATCTTGTGAGGAGAAACGAAAACTATTTCATTTTCAACTACACCGTCATCTTCCTTTCCAGAAGCTTTTGCAAAGATTTTTTGAATTAACGTTTGGCCACTCATCTAGTAATACCTCATACATTCATTTAAAGACTGAAAAATGGGAAAAATCATTGTACTTTTGAATATTTGTCTTGATTAATATGAATGCTATAACAAAAAAGGAGAGCTGTATATCTCTAGATACAGATAGAATATGATATTCGTAAGAATTCGCAGGTCTTTTTTCGAATTTCACGACAAATTGCATAAAAAAAATCTTTAAAGGGTAATTATTTAAGATAAAATTATTTTTAAAGGAGGATAACTAATGGTTTTGAAAATTAATGATAGTATACCCGAGTTCACAACAGCTACGCATACTGGGGAGATTATAAGTTCCGAGGCGTTGAAAGGAAAACAATTTGCAATTTATTTTTACCCCAGAGATAATACACCAGGTTGTACAAAAGAAGCATGTTCAATTCGGGATAATTATGAAACTTTTTTAGAAAAAGATATACCAGTGTTTGGTGTATCGGGAGGGTCTGCACAATCACATCAGAAATTTATTACAAAGTATACCCTGCCCTTCCCGCTACTGATGGATGAAAATTACGAATTAGCGAAGAAGTTTGGTACCTATAAGATAGGGAATCGGGTTGCCCGAGTTACTTTTCTTATCAATAAGGAAGGTAGAATTGAAGGGATATTTGGAGGCGATGAAGGAATAGATAAGGTAAATACAGCTAAACATGCAGAACAAATCATTGATTTTTGGAAACTCTGAAAATTTTTCTCCATAATCAATTTATTATTCTTAAGACAGCTCTTATTCAGTCAATCAATTATTTATAAAGACAGTTAGGTAACACAGGAGAGCTTGATATTGTTTACCCCAGGATCAATAGGAACTTTGAAAGTAAATAATCGTTTTATTCGCTCTGCAACCGCAGAATTTGGAGCAAATGCTGATGGGACAATTACTGAAAAATATTTTGATCTTTATCGGCAGTTGGCTCTAGGAGAAATAGGAACAATCATCCAAGGGCATTTATACGTTTTGGATGAAGGTAAAGCACATGAAAAAATGGCTGGTATTTCTCAAACATTTCATAAAGAAGGACTTAAGAAATTAACAGACTTAATTCATAATTCAGGATCTCAATCAAAAATTATTGCTCAACTAAACCACGGAGGGGCTCATTCTGTAAGTACAAAGGCCCCTTCCATCCGAGAAGATAAGAAAACCCAAGAATTGACAAAAGATGAAATTGAGGAGATCATTAGTGGTTTCGCGTCTGCTGCCCAGAAAGCAAAAGAAATTGGGTACGATGGTATACAAATCCATGGCGCTCATGGATATTTGCTTAGTCAATTTCTGTCAAAGAAAACCAATCTGAGAGAGGATGAATGGGGAGGTTCTATAGAGAATAGGTCTAAACTATTATTAGATATCTATCGCAAGGTTCGTAGTGCAGTTGGTTCAAATTATCCAATATCAGTCAAAATGAATGGATCAGATGACCCGATTGAAGGGTTTCTACTTGAAGAGGGTGTGAGAGTGGCAAAAGAATTAGCTGATATTGGCTTAGATATGTTAGAAATTAGTGGAATGAAATCTACAAGAAGAATTGATGAAGAAGAGAATACTTATTTTATTCCTAACGCAGAGGAGATCAAAAAACAAGTGGGAGATATGCCTATCAGTGTTGTAGGAGGTTTTCGATTCTTCCGTACGATGCAAAAATATCGAGATAGTTTTGCTGATTTCATATCATTATGTCGTCCTTTTATAAGAGAACCAGACCTTATTCATAAATTTAAAGAGGGCAAACCAAAAGCAGATTGTATAACATGTAATAAGTGCTTTAAAGTTGAAGATATTGTTCGATGTCGAGATATGGATAAAAATCAATGATCTTATTCAAAATAGACTTAAGATTTTTGAGCAGTATTTTTGAATAGAAACTTTTTTTTCAATCGATAAAAAATAAAGGTACGCCTTGAATCTGCATTGTTAAGATTCATTATAATTTAATTCATGAAAAAAAGGATGCTATATTAACTATGGGAAAAACTATCATTGAAAAGATCATAACCGATCATACTAAGGAAGAGGTATCTCCTGGGAATATAATATGGTTGGATATTGATGTACGTAGTGCCAGAGATTTCGGTGGTGCTAATGTAGTAAAAAATCTTGAGAAGCACTATCCAAATGAACAGAAAGTAAATGATCCAGAAAAAACTTATTTCACATTTGATTGTGTTGTTCCTGCAAATAATATAGGGTATGCCGAAAATCAGCAGATTTCTAGGGTATTTGCTCGTCAACACCTTTCTCGAAACAATTTATTTGATGTTGACTCTGGAATCGGTTCACATGTCATGATAGAAAAGGGGATCGCAATCCCTGGAAGTACTGTGATAGGAACAGATTCACATCTAAATATTTTAGGATGCATTGGAGCTTTTGGGCAGGGTATGGGTGATCAGGATATCGCTTTCGCTTTTAAAACAGGTAAAACTTGGTTTGAAGTTCCTGAATCCATGACAATTACTATTAGTGGTGAACCAGCAGTTAATTCTTCTGCTAAAGATATCACATTAGGTGTTCTTGAAAAAATAGGTTCAAAGGGAGCTCTAGGTAAATCAATAGAATTTTATGGTGATACTGTAAATTCTCTTGGTCTTCCTGGTAGAATTACACTTGCAAGCATGGTTACTGAAATGGGGGGTATTATTGGGTTGATAATTCCAAATGAAAGAATAATTGAATATTGTAAACAACGTAGTGAAAAAACTTTTCCTATCCATAAAGCTGATAACGACGCCTCATACGTTGAGCATCTTGAGTTTAATTTTGAGGGGCTCGAGCCTCGAATTGCCTTACCTCCTTCACCAGAAAATGTTAAACCTGTAGCTGAAGTAGCAGGTATCAAAGTCGATTCTGTTGTGATAGCTTCATGCACTAATGGTCGATATGAGGATTTCGCTATTGTTGCTAAGATGCTGAAGGGTAAAAAAGTTCATCGAGACGTAATGATGAAAATCGTCCCCTCTACCCAAGAGGTTTACGGCCAATTACTAGAAGATGGCTTAATTAAAGTATTTTATGATGCTGGAGCCATAGTTAGCAATCCTGGATGTGGAGGTTGTGCTTCTGGACAGATAGGAATGACAGGCGAGGGTGAAGTCCAAGTATCTACTGGGAATAGAAATTTTGCGGGAAAACAAGGAAAAGGAGATACTTATCTAGCAAGCCCAGCAACATCTACAGCTACTGCCATTGCAGGAGAAATCACTGTACCTGAATTTTGAGGTGATTGTATGTCAAAACCAACCGTTCTAAAAGGAAGAGCTATTGTCATAAAAGATAAAAATAACAAAGGAATAGATGATATCGACACAGATATGATTTTCCATAATCGCCATCTCCATATTACAGAATTAAGTGAAATGGGTCAATTTGCGTTTGGAAATCTTGAAGGATGGAAAGATTTTTCCAGTACCGTGCAAAAAGGTGATGTATTAGTTGTAGGGAAGAATTTTGGAGCCGGTAGCAGTCGCCAGCAAGCTGTTGATTGTTTTACTGCCTTGGGAGTCGAACTTATCATTGGTGAGTCATTTGGTGCAATCTACAAACGAAATACGATTAATTCAGGCTTACCGTTGATGGTAGCTTTAGAGGTTATGAAAGAAAATCTCGAAACTGGTGATATCATTGAAGTTAACCTTGAAACAGGAAAGATTATGAACGTATCAAAGAAAAATCCTCTTTCTTCTGGTATTCCTTTGTTTAAGGTTCAACTTGACATATATCAAGCTGGTTCCATGTTCGAATATGGAAAAATTCTAGAATAAATAGAGATAGAACCTAAAAAGCGGAAGTTACTTTCCTTTTTTTCTGTTTACTTTGTTTTTTTAATATCGAATTGAGATATTAATATATACCAAGAGGGTCATTAACAGCAAAAAGCGAGGGGATTGGAAAAGGAGCAAGTTTTATTATTCAGTTACCTCGGGAGAAGGGTTAACAACAGCTTACTTTTAGATGGTCAATCATGGACATTTAGAGACAATTGGGACAAAGAGAAGAGGGGAAAAAATGGAGAGAAGATAACAGGAAAAGAGAATTGGATTAAGCAGTTATAGATAATTACTAAAAAGACGTATCTCCTACGATATTAGCAAACTCAAACGGTTATTTTTCGGCTGGATATTTAAAAGTGCGAAATAAAACGAGTTTGGTTTTAATTAGGGGGTATCTTAGGTTTATAAGGGAGAACGTGCCTGTTCAATACATGTGAGATCAACTGAGCTTTAAGCGAAGGATCAGAAGTGCTTCAAACACGTGGGTACAAATACGAATTACAGCTAAATAACAAAGAGCAGACCCGACTAACCCAATGTGCGGGGATATCGCGTTTTGCCTGGAATTGGGGCCTCGCAGAGCGCTTACACCGCTATAAAGTCCAGATCGGGAATGCACGCTATACAGATGCCATGAAACAACACAAATTACTCAATAAGCGCAAAAAAAGCGATTTTTTTTGGATGTATGAGGTATCCAAGTGTATTCCGCAGGAAGCCTTACGAGACCTGGAACAAGCCTTTCAAAAT
>SDBT01002697.1_pt1 | contig 31182 bp, 29 predicted proteins | sample 2277101 | NCBI WGS metagenome assembly SDBT01 (sample SAMN10404973, study PRJNA504765) | marine sediment metagenome | isolation source: marine sediment core GS10_PC15, 103 cmbsf | place: Arctic Ocean: Southern Knipovich Ridge | collected 2010 | reverse complement strand
GGATGCTTAAGAACGAATGCTTAAAGAACGGATGCTTCGGCATCGCAAAGACTCCTTTCTGGGATGTCGTTGGTTAGATCATCATTAACCTGCCAGGGACTCCTTAAGGGAATGACAATTGAGTTCTAATAACTATCAACAAGGAAGACACAAGTTATGGAAACAACTCTTCTACCTCTCTTTGCTATTTTAGTCATATTATTTGGAACAATAGCGTTAATCGTTGGGTTACGTTTGTCAAGCGGAAGTGAGCTGGATCGCCGCTTGGAATATTATGTGATTGAACCTGTTGCTCCCAGACCGCGGTTTGAGGAAGAAACGTTCTATGCCCGTCCTGAAATCAGCGGCTCCTTCCTAACCAGAACCATCGCGCCTCTTTTCAGGGGAGTAGGGATATTCTTCAGCCGCCTGATTCCTGGAGGTTCTATTGAAGATCTTGATAGAAAAATGGTCATTGCCGGCAATCCACTTGGCATACGCGGGCGTGAATTCGCTGGTATGCGTGTCATTTTCTTGCTGCTAGGTGGTTTTTCAGCCTACGTGATCATCACCAGGCTCGACGGCGTAGTTTCCTTCATAGTTGCCATCGGGGCGGCGATAATGATTTTTTACCTGCCCAAACTCTGGCTGCGCAGCGTAGTACACGGAAAACAGGAAAAGATCCGCAGGCACCTGCCGGATGCGCTGGATATGCTCAGCGTTTGCGCGGATGCCGGTTTGGGTTTCGACCAGTCTCTGCAGCGCGTCAGCGAGAGCTGGGAAGGTCCTCTAGCGATCGAGTTTACCCGAGTGGTGAACGAAATGAGTATGGGGGAGTCCCGCTCCTCTGCCATGCGCAGTATGGCGGAGCGCCTGGATGTACCAGAAGTCTCCAGCTTTGTTGCTGTGATCCTGCAATCGTATGAACTCGGCATGGGCATTGCCGAAACACTGCACGCCCAAGCTGACCAGATGCGCACCGAACGGCGCTATTGGGCGCAGGAACAAGCCCGAAAGATGCCTACCAAGATGCTGTTCCCGCTCATGTTACTTATCTTGCCGGCTATGTTTGCCGTCATTATGGGACCTACCATACCAGCTTTAAGGGAAATTTTCTCTAATGTGAGTATAGGGAATCTAGGACCTTAAGGTCTGAACACGTAGAAGGTATAAAGATTTTGAAATTGAAAATTTGCGAGTAAATAATCTATGTTTTATCAAAATGATCCTCTTTACCGCTCGATGACAGCGAACTTCCAGCGTGGCGAATGGGAAACGGGTTTTTCTGAGCTGAATGAGCTGGTGGAAAAATACCCTTCGGAACACGACCTGCTATCCCTGCGCAAGGAAATGCAATTACGCGCCGAAATTGACGAAGATGAGAAAGAATACTCAAAGAAAACCAGGCGAAAGCGGGTTAAGTCCCTGGGATTGCGTCTTCTTATCGGATTGGCGATGGTTATTATTTTTGCATGGGGATTTCGCACTTACAACAACTGGTTCCAAGACCAATATTCTGTAGTCCAACAGAGGATAGAAATTGACCGCCAAGAATATGAGCTGAAAAACAAGTTCAACCAAGTCCAACAACTGCTGGAAGCTAATCGACCTGGCGAAGCCATGATTGTTATTGAAGAGATCGGTGAAGAGGATCTTACTTATCCTGGGCTGTTCACAGCCTTGGAACGGGCTCAATCACTGCTGGACCTGGATACCATGTATTTGGAAGCCATGAAGAAGAAGGAAGACGGCGATGTGGTCGGGGCGATGGCAATCTTCTATACGATCGAGGACTTAAACCCAGGTTACCAGGATGTCACCCTGCAAATCCACGCAATCGAACTTGATTTTAGCATGACCGATTTGATCGATCTGGCTGATTCAGCTGTGAGCGCTGGTAATTGGGATGAAGCCGTCGTTGGATATGAAGGAGTGCGCAACCGGGACCCGCTTTACGAGACCGAAATTGTCGAAGAAAGATTGTACTTCAGTTATTTGAACGCTGCCCAAAAAATTCTTGATGAACAACCCGATTCGTTGGATGCCTTGGAAACAGCCCAAGTCTATTATATTAGGGCCCTTTCACTGCGACCACAAGATAAGACCATCTTGCAAGAAATGGCAGGTGCGCGCGAATCTCTAGGCAATCGACTTTATACTAAATATATTGAAATGGCTCAACAAACTTTAGTGGGGCATACTGATTCAATAGAAGCTCTCAAGAAAGCGGATGGATACTTTGCAATCGCACAGAGTATCCAACCGGATAATGCAACGATTGCACAAGAGCGGACGATGGGCCAGGCATTCCTGCATGCTCAGAATGAGTTCTATAGCAAGAATTGGGAAGGTGTAATTTCAAGCCTGGGACCAATCTACGAGATTGAACCCGATTACGCAGGAGGAACGGCACGCCAAACCTTTTATGATGCCTACATTTTGCTCGGAGACTACCATCTGAGCAGCGGTAAACCTCAACTGGCTTTGGAGGATTATCAGAACGCGAAGGCTATTGCTGAATTACGACCCGATGCACGGATTCGTTTGTTCGAATCCATGGTCAAGATTGGAGATGTTATGGGCGAGATTGGCAACTACCCGGAGGCAGTCCACCAGTACCGCAGTGCAATATATTTGGCGAATATAAACGAGATCGTGACGCGCAACCGTAAATGGGCCAAACCCCTGAATGAGGCCGAGGAATATGTCAAACGGGGTAGGTATAAACAAGCTTACAGCCTTTATAAGGAGATGATGGATGAAATAGTTGCTCATCTAGATACTGTAACTCATGTAGTTGAATCAGGAGATTATCTAACCAAATTAGCGAACTATTACGATACCACCGTCACCGTCATTTTAATTGCCAATAATATCGGCGACCCCAATGACATTTCCATCGGGAAAAAGATCATTATCCCAGTGATACAGTAATAATGTTGACTTAATGATAAACCATTGTTAGGAGAGAAATTATGTTTAACAACCGTCCAGCGCTAAGAAGCCGTTCCGTAGCCGGGACGAAGATGGGTACCTCGGTTGATTTATTCGGTAGTGATACTACTGACGATATCAATTCAGACGTTTACCTGATACGCGAGCGTGTGCAGCGAAAACTGCTGAATGATACCGATGGTAACCTCAATAACACGAACGAATCGCAGTTGCAGCAGATGATTGAAACTTCCTTCAACCAAGTTATCGTTGAAGAGAATCTGATATACACACGCAATACGCGTGCCGAGCTGCTTAATTGGGTGGTTGCAGATATCCTGGGCTATGGTCCATTGGAGCCCCTGCTCCAAGATCCGACCATCACAGAAGTGATGTGCAACGGACCCGATAAAGTTTATATCGAACGCCGCGGGTTGATCGAGTTAACCAAAGTTGTCTTTGAAAACGAAGACCATCTGATGCGTATCATCCATCGCATTGTCGCACCATTAGGTCGCCGAGTGGACGAATCTTCGCCTATGGTGGATGCACGCTTGCCGAGCGGCTACCGTGTCAATGCCACAATTTCCCCTTTGTCTCTTTCCGGACCATTGCTGACCATCCGTAAATTCGCCACCACACCATTTGTCGCCCAAGATTTGGTCGCCAAAGGTACCCTGACACCCGGATTAGTAACATTTTTAAAAGCATGCTCTGAAGCGCGCGTCAATATGGTGTTCTCCGGCGGTACCGGTTCGGGTAAAACCACGCTATTAAATGTGGTTTCAGCTTTCATCCCCGACCAGGAACGAGTGATCACGATTGAAGACACAGCCGAACTGCAGCTTAAGCAGGCACACGTACTGCGCCTGGAAAAACGACCCCCGAATGTGGAAGGCATCGGCGAGATTACCATCCGCCAGCTGGTGATCAACTCCCTGCGTATGCGACCAGACCGGATCATCGTGGGTGAGGCGCGCGGCGCGGAAGCATTGGACATGCTTCAAGCGATGAACACTGGTCATGACGGCTCAATGACCACTATCCACTCCAACAGCCCGCGCGACACCCTGCGCCGTATTGAAACCATGGTGTTGATGGCCGGCTTGGACCTGCCGCTGCGTGCCATCCGTGAACAGGTAGCTTCGGCAATTGAACTGGTCGTTCACTTGGAGCGCCTGCGGGACGGCACACGTCGAGTCGTTCAGGTTACAGAGGTACAGGGCATGGAAGGTGAGAGTGTCGTGATGCAGGACCTTTTCGTATTCGAGCAAACTGGCGTTCAGAACGGGCGAGTTCTTGGCAAGCTTAAATCAACCGGACTGCGACCGAAGTTCTCCGATAAATTTGAGATCAGCGGTATCAAACTGCCAGCCAATGTTTTCGATGCTGGCGAGCAGGTATAAAAAAATTCAATTTATTCATCTGGGGATAAAATCAAGTTCATCACCTACCGATATGCGCTCGATGAAATCAGGGGATGTTTCCAGCACATAGCAAGCCGGGGTAGGCGATGCGTAATGTGGTCTCCAAGGTCGGGCTAACAGGACATGGGTTGCCCGACCTTGACTGTTAATCCATACAACAGCCAGTGAGGTGAAGACAAAAAACATGTGGATCGATGAGCCGCCGATTGTATCTTTGTTATGTACCAAAATTAATGCTTCGTCCGGCTTCAAGCGCCGCCGGAATTGAAAGCCGATCATCCGGCAAAGCCTGCTCTGGCACCATTTAGCGGACTCGATCAGAGTTTGCCCAGTTTTTCGGTCAATTACTTTCACACGCCCCTTCTTTTTTCCCATTAGCTTTTTTATTCCGGCAAGCTTACGGTGAAATTATCGATCTCAATTACAATCGGGGTGACGTTATGTGAGGAAACAGAGAAACCAATCCCACCACTTGTTAGCGTCTGATCAGTGATATTAATGCCCTCATTCCCGTTAATAAACAGACTCAATTGATCTCCATTGCAGATCGCAGTATATTCATTTTCTTCCTTCCCCAGGTTTATGCTGGATGAGTCTCCATTCCAGAGCTGTTTGTACGGATCACTCAGGGTTGGATCATATTGGTATATCCAGTAGAGACCATCACTGGCTATATTGAACTCGTACCAGCCTAATGCGGAATGGCGGCAGATCAGACTGACGTTATTGTTATTTGTTCCCACGTTTGTGACTCGAATATCTAATCGCACATCCTCGGTTTCTAAATTATTGTAAATATAGTAGGCGTTAGTATCGATGCTGTTTATGGTTATTTTAAGTTTCCCGTTTTTGGGAACTGTGATCACTCCTGATGGATCACCGTTTGTTAGGAAGTGATCCCATTTATTTATATCGTGATCAATATCATAACTGAAGTATTCCTGTCCAGATTGGCTAGCATCCGGTTCACCCAATCGTCCTTTGAAAACTTCGTCCGTGGATGAGCGTACGACCTCATAGTAGATGGGATCATCTGGATCATGAGACCGCAACACATCACAGTACTCAATAAAAGTACCGCTAACAGCCATTGCCTGATCATCAAACATAGTGATAATATCACCGGCTTTAAGATTTGATAGGTCGGCTGCTGAACCGGATTCGACCGAGGAGATCCATATTCCGCTCAGGCTTTTGTCTTCGCTTACGAATGCCTGCCCGTTTATGCCGACAGAGTCCAGGCTCTCTCCGTTCATTAACTGTTCAACAATTTCACGAGCGACGATATGTGAGACACCTATTGCCTGCCGGTCATCAATGATCTTGCCGTAATGTATTCCCAGGATCTTACCACCTGACGATATTAATGGACCACCAGAAATACTGGGATCAGCCCTGGTCGAATATTCTATTAGCGAATCCACCGCAGTCCAACTGGTTTCTCCATCAAGCTCAGGATTGACGATTATCCCTCTTAATAATGAGTAATCCCCTTGGTCCACCTTATAACCAGCCAAATAAACCTCTTGGGCAAACTCAACCGGTTCCTGAGCCCAATCTAAATATTCAAATCCCCCCCCATCAATATCAATGAGCGCTAAGTTGTTACATTCAGAGACAGCCAGCAATTTGGCACTGTAACTTTCATTTTTGTTTCCACCCACCCAAACATTGATTTCTTCAGCTCCCGTGACTACATGGTTGTTTGTAACTGCAATTCCTGAGGGGTGGATAATAAACCCAGAGCCGCGTCCAGTGATAACCTGGACATCCCCTGATTCGGGTTCCGAGAACATTCCCGTAGATTTTATCAAAATCACCGCTTTTTCAACATCAGCTAAATTGCTAATTGATCCCGGGGGTGTCGGTGAAGGTTCCGTTGTAGGTTCCAGTGTAGGTTGTACTGTCCCAATAGGTTCGAGTGATCTTGTTGGTTCAGAAGTGGGGTTTTTGGGTGGTGTCCCCCGCGTTTGGCAACCAGATGTAAACAACAAGATCAAAAGTAGGATCAGGAAATGACGTCCGCTGCTGATTCGAATGCTCATACTGAACTCCTAATTGTTGCTGATCTGGTTTTCCAAGGGTTGAACTTAGACGAGAGCGGAATAGACAATCAACCGCTTCAAGTATGTTCCCAAACCGATGCGCCAATCGGTGCAGGTTCCAGGATTAACTGAGCCTGTTCAGCGGGTTCTATTACGGAGGAATTTGATTCTGACACTACCTCCCGATCGTGCACTTTATTAGTGTAAACATTCTGTTCGGGATACAACTTGACAATCTCGCCATCTTTCAAGTCTTCCAGGTGCTTGAAGGGATAATCAGTGCTATCGCCTAAAGTTACGTGAGCCGACAAATCAGTGTTATCCCCAGTCCTGGCCAGGACGTATTCCCCATCCAAACCACTTCGCTTATAAGACATTTAATCCGCCAGGTAAAGCCATCGAAGGGAACATATTTGACGATTGTATCCAAATCTAAGGTGGGAATTTCGATACGTGTGATTGGGCTGGTATCTGGTAATTTTCCATGTATATTCAATCCTGAAGGAATGTACGGAGTGGGGATCGGATAATCTGGCATTGAACTCGGAATAGATGTAGAAATTTGTTCTGCTGCCCCAACGGCGGCCGGTTTAGGGGCATCTGGCGAAGTTTATGTTAATAATTTATTATAACACGTTACTTCAAATAGTAAGTGCAATCCAGGTTGATAGTATAGAGTTAAGTGTGTAAAAAAGATCTGGGTACAATTTGAGACACCAGATTCGCGCCTTTACCAAAAGGATTGAATAATCAACAAAAAGAAGGAATTGACGTCTCAACCCGATGATACTCTCAGACAATCATTACGCAACAATTTGAAGAATTCTTGGAAACAAATGACGGAAAGGATATACTCCGTAATATCGTTGAATGGATACTCCAGGAACTTAGTAAACTTGAATTCAGCCAACAAATCTTGACACAACTTGTTATGTTAAAATTGTAACCAGTTTGATTATCAGTTTGATAGAATTATTTGGGATACCTGATGACGCTGACTATAGTAATACCCACATACGATGAAGCGCAAAACTTGCCAATATTGGTCAGCGCTTTGTTTTCCCTGCCCATTGATGGTTTGAATGTGATAGTTGTCGATGACAACAGCCCTGATGGTACAGGTCGCATTGCTGAGAGAATGATCGAAGCGCACCCAGGACAAATAAGTGTCATACATCGAGCGGGAAAATTAGGCTTAGGGACTGCGTACATAACGGGATTTCGCCAGGCTCTTGATCATGGTTCTCAAGCAATTGCCCAGATGGATGCCGACCTATCACATCCGCCGGAGATGTTGTTGGTCCTGTTGGAGGCTCTATCTTCGAGTGATGTTGCGATGGGTTCCCGGTATGTGGAGGGTGGCGGTGTTGATGTGAACTGGTCTTATTGGAGAAAAACATTGTCAGCATTCGGCAATTATTACGCCCGCTCAATCCTTGGCTTACCAGTTCGGGATGCCACTGGGGGTTTCAAAATCTGGAGGAGAGACACCCTCCTCGGTATGCCTTTAGAACGCGTGCGAGCCAGTGGTTATGCGTTTCAGGTGGAGATGGCGTATGTTGCATGTTTACTGGGCTATACGTTCCAGGAAGAGCCGTTTTATTTTGCTGATCGTAGTTTGGGTCGTTCTAAAATGTCGTTCCAGATTTCAATGGAAGCAGCCATACGGGTGTGGCAAATGCGGTTTGATTATAGCGATTTGAATAATCGCGATTTTATTAATCGCGATAGAAATAATCACGATTAATAAAATCGCTCTTGATCAGCGTATATTTTCAACCCACTTGCCCGCATAAACTCCGAGAGAGCGCCACAGATCGTAAGCATCGTAACGGTCGAGACCGGTGTTGTCCTCGAAGCGCTTCCAAAAGCCGTCCCACCAGCCAGGGGGTTGGACCTTGGAGCCATCATATTCGGTGGGGCGAAAAGACTCACCGCCGACGACCAGGCTGCCGACGTAATCGGCCTGCGAATACACCCGCTTGATCTGGGCGGCAATTTCTTCCATGTCGTCGGACGACACGACCCCGTTGCTGGTGGCTTTGTAAAATTGAACGGTGACGCGGATGGGGAAGCGCTCGTCGCGTTCGATCTTCAATCCGTCGATCTCGGTAAAAGGTCCTTCTACTACGCCATGACCGATCACGGCGGTTTCGACGTCGCTCTTCGCTGCTTGCATGGGTGCTGCACCAAGCGCCTCAGCCTCTTCGAACAGCATAAGTCCACCATCCATTGGATGCACCTGTTTCAAAGGCACCTGGATGATCATAACCATGTTGAGTCCTCTCTCACTAACTGCTTGTGGCGCATCCCTGTGTGGCATTTCCCGGGGACGAAAGTCGCTGAGCCGTTCGCCGGTATAGCTTGCTCTACCTCCATCCTGGTTGAAGAACAAGCGTTGTCCCCAGGAGAAACCGGCGGGAAAAGCATCGCGGTAGTTATCGATGACGGTTGCGCTGGTGCCTTCACGGGTGGCGACGATAACCAGGACCGCGGGGTCCCCCTGGTACGATTGGTAGTTGAAGATCACCGGGTTGAACTCCGCTTTGCCCTGCTGTGGCACTGGCAGGAAAGCCGCCTGGGCGCTGACCAGCACGTGGGAATCACGCTTGGCAAGTAAGGACGATTCCCTACCCACCCAGGAACCTGGTTCGGAAAGATAATGGCGGATATTCCCCAAATACTCCCGCAGGGTTATCTTGCGATGGGGTTCCCCACGCTCATTTCCGACCAGCAGATAAAATCGGTCGGGTGAGATATCTGCGGTCAGATCACTGAAATTGGGGTAGCGGATTACGGGCATCAATGTAAGCTCGTACTCGTTTGTGTATGGATCCTGGTGCTGCACCTGGATGGTGACGTCGGAAATGTTCGGTCCGACGGAGGAATTGTAATAGCGTCCGGTGTCCTCCCAGGTGACGTTGACGATGTGGAATCCGTACAACCCGGCAAGGTATTGGGCGTCTTCGTCCCACACCATCGCGGCGGTCCTTTCGATCGCTTCCACGAATTCGGGATCGTCGGCCTCCCTGGTCTCGCGACCATATGGTTTGAGCGGCGGGTCATCTGATGGAACAGAATCCATTGCATGGGCAATTTTTGCCCTTTCGAAGAGCAGAGAGTCCTGATTGTTTAACAAAGCCAACCCTGCACTCGCTGTGAATAAAAATAGGGTTATCAAGGCAGCACGCATAACTTTTGTGAACATCGCAGTCTCCTTTTTCTAGCATTTGGACGTTTACATCAAAGACGAATGAATAGCGAAAAAGGTTCCGCGAGAGAAGATCATATGCAAATCAAAGCCATAGAAGTTTGTAGGGCGGATTTCCCTATCCGCCGAGTCTACGAAGTCTGTAGGGCGGCTATCTTAGCCGCCACCTGTGATGGCAGGTATAGAAATCTGCCCTACTTATGAGGGCTGGCAAGAAATATTATGTTCTTTTGGGACAGACACATGCGGGACGCGTGTGAACCTGTTTCAGTGGGTTTGATATCTGTTAAATAAAATCAGGGCGCTAGGAAACTAGCGCCCTGATTAGTGTTTAATCCTTCAGGTCTAGACGCAGAAGCCACTGCGATCGGGGTAAGATGCGCCTTGCGTTCCACTGCTTGGATATGTTTGGGATTGTGGCTGTGGCGGGTAATATACCGGCTGTTGTGTGTTATTCACAGGCTGCTGTGGGTAATATACCGGTTGTTGCACTGCTGTTGTGACCGTCCCGCCGGTCGATGGGGGGCTAAGGTTAGAATGACCTCGTTGTGCCATATCCTTCCAGTAATTACGAGCCTGGTCGCATTCTTGAAAAGTCATTCCTGCGTTTAAATCAGTTCTAATTTTCATAATCATAACTCCTTTCGATTCGTAAATAACTCGTTTTATATCGAAATTTCAGACCGGATCCAGATTTGCCATGTGCAATTATTCTATGGCTTATTGGTCTGAATAATAATTAAGTTTACTATTTGTTGAGATGCTTGCGGGCTTTATCGTAGTATTGCTTTCGCCAATAATCCAAGTTCTTCATGCAAGCATCCACGCTCTCACCAGCAATCAAGTCTGTGCGTACATGAAACTGGGGGGATTTATTGCCAACCTCGAGCTTGTTGGCAGGTCTTATGTCTTCTTTTATTATATTCATGTGATTGAGCTCCATTTTTGATATTTAGATTTTTAGTTATGATTGGTAAACATTAGCGCTAAATATATTACAATTTTTTAAACTTTTAACAATACGACATTTAAACAAAACCTGGTTCACCCTCAAATAAAACAATTGACTGATATCACTTCTTCTCATTGCCTGTGATAAATTCGGTAGTGATTCATGTCGTGTACGTCTTTGATCTTCGGGGTAGTCTTGCTGGATAGGAGATACTCATTATCGGCAATATTTTCAATTAATATTCTAAGCCTGCCAGCAGTTACATTATTAATAACCAGAAAATCTACACCGCTGGTCTCAATTTGTTTTAATTGACTGAAACGATCAGTAAACACAATCCGGCTGCTTGTGGGCCAAATATCCGCAATTGTCCTAATGGTTTCTAAAAATTCCTCTCGAATTCCATGCTCTTCAACGATCACAGCCTGCGGCTGAAATTTATCAGGAACTTGATCTATGAAATTAATATCGTCAATCACACAAACGTCGTCAACCTGAGGAATCGCCCTAAGTAGGGCTAATAAACTATTCCGGTAGATCCCGGGTTGTGAGATAACGATAATTTGTAAATGCTTTTCCATATAAATGATTTGCTCTTTGTTTTTGAATTACGATAATAGATTAAATCCTACTATTGAAATTGCTTCCATGTATCGGCGGAATGACTGATTTTTCTCTGAATCAGGCGCATAATATTATGGCTTAGTAAGACAGTTGATTTGGGAATATTCTGAAAATTTCATAGCTGCCTGGGCTCCCATGCCCAGGGACTGCCTTAGCAGTGGTTTTTATTGCCGAAGCAATGTTCTTAATCGCCGGTTAACCTCTGAGATTTGGCATCCAAAGAGCGGATGCATAACGCTGCGCTCGCAGTGACACTTGAATTTTGCTGCCTGGGCACCCACGTCCATAGATTTATAGCAGTTGCGGTTAATCTAAATCTGAACTGTCTTTTGTATACGGGATGTGGGCGATCCCTTCTCGCAGAGCGTATAAAGCAGCCTGTGTCCGGTTTGAAAGACCCAATTTTGCTAAGATGTTTGTGATGTGGGTCCGCACTGTGCGTTCACTTACAAAAAGGACGTCTGCGATTTCTTGATTTGTCTTTCCTAATGCGACCTGTTCAAGGATCTCAATTTCTCGTTCAGTAAGGGCTTTACGTTGAGAAGCCTGGTCGTCTTGGCTTCGGATATCCAGCATCAGCCTTTTTGCAACTTCAGGCTGCAGCACTGGTATGTTTTTATGGATGTCTCTAATCGCCCGGATCAGTTCTTCTGACGAGCTGTCCTTCATCAGGTAACCCGTCGCGCCTGACTTGATGGCAGCAAAAACCTGGTGATCTTCTGCAAAGCTGGTAAGGATCAGTATACGCGCATTGGGATTATCTTTTTTGATTTCAATAGTTGCCTGAATGCCATCCATATACGGCATCACAAGGTCCATTAATATCACATCAGGGTTGAGTTTTTTTACAAATTCCACCGCTTCGATCCCATCGCCGACCGCTGCGACCACATGCATGCTTGGTTCCGCAGAAATCAGTGCTTGCAAGCCGTCCCTGACAACCGTGTGATCATCGACAATCAGAACTGAAATGACCTCTTCATTCATTTTTTCCATTTATATAATTACCCTGATCCTTGTGCCCCAACCGGGGCGTGTGATAATCCGCATACTTCCATGCAGGAATTTAGCTCGCTGCTGCATGTTTATTAAACCCATGCCCCCATTCGAGGAACTACCTTCCAAACTGAATCCGCAGCCGTTGTCAGTCACTTCTAATTTCACCTGACCTTGCGCGGATTGCAGCGATACGGAAACTCTGGTCGCATTTGCGTGTTTGAGGGTGTTATTTAAGGCTTCCTCTGCAATTCGATACAGCTCAATTTCTGCCTCTTCATCCAGGTCGGGTTTTCCTTCCACCGAAAAATCAACCTCGATGCCCAGACGTTTTTCAACCGCGTCCAGGCGTCTTAGCAAGGCTTTTTCAAAACCCTGGTCCAAATAATCGACCGGTTGTAGCTCATAAACCAAAAGGCGCATCTCTTTAAGGGCTTGCTGCGCGGTCTGGTCAATGCTGTTCAGATGCCGCTCAACCAGGGGCAGTTTTTTTTGTTCATATTCCCTGAGCCCCGCTCCGGCGAATAAAACCTGGCTGTATAACAACTGTGTCACCGAATCGTGCAGTTCACGAGCCAGTCGCTGCCGCTCATCCATTATAGCCGCTTGTTCCGCTTTTTTAACTAAACGGGTACGCTCTATCGCTAAGCCAACCTGGTCCGCAATAGTCGTCAGGAAGGTGAGATCATCGACTGTGTAATCCTCAATTGAGCGTGTGAAGATGCTCAATGTGCCAAGTGGTCGACCTTTCGTCCGTATGGGTGTACCGATGTAGGCATGATAAGGATTGTTCGTGTTGTCTTCATAAATATGATCGGGGAATGATGAGCCCGAAATATTAGAAATAACTACTGGGTTTTCAGAGAAAACCAGTTTTTCCCAAAATTGCTCTTTCAAATCCAAAGTCCGGGTGGATTTTAACATTGCATTTGATAAGTCCTGTTGTGCGCTCAGGACGAGTTCATCTTCTTCATTGTTCAACAAGTGTATCGCACCCGCTTGGTCCTGCATAACATCCAGGGTTTCATGTAATACTCGATTTAAAAGTACATCCAAATCGACCGCCTCGCTCGTGATCGCATTGATCCGGTAAAGGGTTGATAGATGCTGTGTGCGCATGTTCACTTGTTCTTCCAGCGATTCTAAAACTGCTACCCTTTGTAATGAAGATCCTGCTATCTCTGATAGAGCGGTAAAAAGATTGATGTCCTCATCTGAAAACTTCCGTTTATCTTCAAAGCCCAAACTTAGAATACCGAATGTCTTGCCTCTTGTCTTGAGTGGTATCAAGACAGCTGTTTTTAACCCAGCACACAGGGATTGATATATCTCCTGTGGGTGTCGTTCACGAAATTCCGCGATATCATCGATGATAACCGTCTGATTGGTTTGAAAAATTCCCCAGAGTAAATCTTCAGCATGTGGATGGTGAAGACCGATTAAATCCTCTTTGAGACTGTATTTAACAACCAAATAATATCCGCTTTCGTCAGTAAAGAAAATCGTCCCCTGCACAGCTCCGAAAAGTTTCGATACTTGATCGACAATCGCGAAGAATGTGGTTTCTGCGCTTTCAGTCTGCCCCAATGCGATTGTCATGGAGGACAGCACTTCAAGTTCTTCCGCCCGCCTGTGAGACTGCTCGTGCAGCCAGGCTCTTTCAAGCACCTGCATCGCCTGATCCATAAAAACCTGGACCGTTTTAGCATCTTCTGGTGTGTATGCCCCACTCAGGAGTGATCCCATAGAAAGAAACCCGATCATTTCCCCTTCAATAAAGAGGGGCGCTCCAATCCAGCCGTGTATTGATTCCATTTCGGACCAGCCCACGAAACGCTCATCTTTTTGGATATCTGGGACGATAACCGGACCTCTGGCATGATCCAGCTCCATAACAACAGGATGATCCTCAAAAGAAATGCCGTGCAGTTCTTTCTGACCTATGTTTATTTTCTCGATCAAACCATATCGATAATATCCCTCCAGGAAGAAAAAACCTGCCCGATCGTAATTGATTAATTTACGGATGTTAATAAGGAAAATTTCCAGGGTTTGGTTCACGTCAACTGCCCGCGCAAGGGCAGCCATCAAATCCCGCAGGATTTCTGCTTCCTGGGGGCTTTGATGTTCAAATTCTTTTGCTTGTGTGTCTGCCTGCATCACAGAGCCGTAAACTTGGAGGGATTATCCCCAATAAAATCTTGTGGTCTTAGCGGATCTTTATTCTTACATCTGTGTTGATCATAATTGGTGGGAAATGAGTTTGTCAATTTTTTCTCGGAAACCAGCTTCACTCGCGCTCCCCAACAGGATTTCCCGAATGATGCCCTGGTCATCGATAAAAAACGTGGTTGGCACAAAACCACCGATCCAATATTTCTGCTTCAATAAATCGCCTTCATCCAAAAGCACGGGATAAGTCAATGCCATCGAATTTACAGTCTCGCTTACCTTAGTCAGTTCGTCCTGTTCAATTCCATTGACTGACAATATCATCATACCCTGGTCTTGATAATCTTGAAAGATACTATCCAGGGCTGGCAATTCGGTCATACAAGGTACACACCATGTTACCCAATAGTTGATAACCACACTTCTTCCGCGCAACGACGATAACTGCACTGTCTGACCATCGATCGTTTGAAGGGTAAAATCAGGCGCCAGGTATCCAACTCGCGGTTCACCCGCTGGTATCTCAGCGGACTGTACAGTTACTTCGCTTGCTTCTGTGGGTACGACCTGTTCAGTAGGAACTGCCTGAGCGGGATGCGTGGTTATGGGGTCAACTTCACTGCTGGGAGCAGGCTCGATTTGTTCTGGTTCGACTCCTTGGGATGTCTGCACTTCTGGGTCTGCTTCACCCTTCTGAAGGACAGATTCGTCAACCGGGATCTCGGCGATGTTATCGGTGATTATCTCGGCGATGTGATCGTTAGAGGTTGATTTGCTTGAATTTTGGATTGAATCACTGTTATTACTGCAAGCAGTTATGGCAACAATGATCATGCCTACCAATAAGAAAAGTGTTGTTTTACCTTTAATTTTACCTAGTTTCACTACTAACTCCAATAATCCAATAAATTTTGGGTTCAAGGATTATACCGCCTCTCATTAGCAAATTGATGATAAACTTACACCTCTTACAGTAAATACTTCAAATGTATCCCTTGCGGTATAATTGAGGTTATGTCATAAGTCGTATTGCTAAATGATGATTTTTCTTGTAAAATAATGTCCACATTGGTTTCGTGGTTATTCTAATAACTATCAAGGAGAAAAAAATGAAAGTACGAACAGAAATTCAGGCTGGTGATGCATGCTACACCGTACAGTCAGGCGATAACCTCAGCTATATTTCTAAAAAGTTCTATGGCAGCGAATCGGCTGCTGATGTTAACGCGATCTATGAGTCAAACCGCAAGACAATAGGCGCTAATCCAAACCTGATTTACCCTGGACAGAAACTGTACATCCCAAATTTAGTGTAGATGGTCAATTAGTAAGTTAAACCAAAAACAGACATATTTTCAACGTCTCTGCGATAGATTCGCAGGGACGTTGATGCGTTAAGCATCCACCGGCTTAATAAAAACATTAGCTGGCATTAGCTGATTTCATCTTCGTTTAGAGCTTCTGGTCTCGCATGTCCATCTTCCATTACAAGACGTCGCCACTCGGTGCTCTCCCACAGCATCTTGCGCACATCTTCTTCAGATTCTAATAGGGAGCGATAGCGCGAATCCGGTTGGGAGGCTAATTGCTGCGGGGGTGCGTCCTCAATGATCCTGCCGTCTTCGATCACCAGCACACGTTGAAAAGTCATAGTTTCGCTCACATCATGGGTGATGCAAAATAAAGTGGCGTACTGCCACAAGTTGCGTGTCTCTGTTAAAAGCTGGGTTCGTTTTGGTCGGTCCAGCCCGCGGAATGGTTCATCCAATATCACCAATCGAACGTCCGGACGCAGCATTGCCCGTCCCAGGCGCACTCGCTGACCCTCACCCCCTGATACTAATCCGCCTCCTTCCCCTAAAGTTGTTCTCAATCCTTCTGGAAGACGCTCCAGTACATCAAATAAATCGGCTTTTTGAATGATCGCCCCGACTGTTGGTGTTTCTACATATTCCATGCCGTAGCGTAAGTTGTCGTAAAATGAGCGGTTCCAAAGTTGTACTGCTGGATCAACCCATGCCGTCTCCAGTCTCAGATTCTGGACAAGTTCACCATCCAAGATTTCACCGTCCACCAGAATTCGACCACTTGAGGGGCGGTGCCATCCTAATAACAAACCTACCAGGCTCGACTTTCCAGCGCCTGATAACCCTATCACAGCAACATGTTCGCCGGCTTTGATATCGAGGTTGATCCCTTTCAGTATCTTATGTCCCCCAGCTTGTACAATCACATTCTCCATCACGATACTGACGGATTTCTTGTCCTGCTCCTCAGAATCATGCTTTATGACCCGCTCTCCTTTGTCTGTCACCCAGGCAGCTTCTTCGTCTGGTGCGCCCATAGGTTCCAACAGACGCAGAACACGATTTCTGAGCATGGGATACTGCTGGATCTGAAAGGCAAACTCCTGACCCAAAGTGGGAAGCCTGAGTGTCCAATAAAAAAGAAGCAAGATTTCACTTGCCTGCCCGCCCTTCGCGATGTAATTCATTACAATCAGGATTGAAAATATCGAATAAAGTACTGTTCCCAAAGACTGGACGTAATTTGCGGTGTTGAAATATTCCCATCCGGAACGCGTCCATTCAACTAAACGGCTTTCGTACTGCCGGCGCATAGCTCTCTCTGCGCTGTGGCTCTTGATCGGAACCAATCCCAGCAGGGCATCCAAATAGAATCGGCTTAATGCTCCAATATGGGTGCGCATCTTCAGATCACGCTCTTCCAGGATCGGTTGGCTCAGAAATGACAGCGCTATAAAGACGATCGTGCCGCCAATAGCAAACGGGGCGCTGATCGGGTCCAGCCAGATCACTCCCAGGGTGGTGAGGATTAATTGAAACCCAGTTTTTAATAATCCAAAACCGAGGGATGGCAAAGAGCGTAGTTGGCGCAGGTCATGGACTCTCTGGGTCATGTCGGAGGTAAGGCGGCTGCGGAAGTAGCGGTCTCCCAAACGCGGGATCTTTTCAAGCAGTGCGATACGTAGACGCGTTTCCAGGCGGCGTCCCATTCGCAGGATAGCGCTGCTAACCGGAAAATCTAATAACAGGGGAGCCAGCACAAAAAGCATCAGGATAATTGCAGCCCAAATCCGTTGGGAGATAGATCCCAATTTACCCCCGATCAGTATCACACCCTGCAGCAGCAGGGCTTCTATCATTACGGTAAGGGTCGCCAGGAAAAGCGCAAACGCCACAACTGTAGGCGTTAACAGACCGTCCTCACGCAGCGTCTTCAAGATTTCTTTTTCCGGGCGGTAGGAGGGTTCTTTTAGAGCCGCCTCCAGGTCTGGTGGCAGAGGACTTGTGATTTCCACCGTCAGTTGACCAGTTTCAGGATCAATTTCCACCTCTTCTCGAGGACCTAAAATGCGCACCAGTACCGCTCCGCGCAGGATTAATTGGTCTACTTCCTCTTCTGGCGGGATCTCTTCGGCTTCTTCTTTTGCCGGAAGCACAGACCAGTAAATTGCAGGTATTTGCAGACCATCCCCCGCTGGGCTTGCTGATATTTCATTGGGTGATTTCAGGTCAATATCTGGAATCGGAGTTTTCAGTCCTAGCGCATAAAATCGTTCCAGGACATTGGCAGCCTGTTCCCCTGGGACCAGTCCTTTAGAGCGCACAATTGACGCCACCATGCGTGTAGCCGCATCCAGAGTCGCAAGTGAACGCCAGCCTGGGTCTTCAATGGCAGATTCGATCAGCTTTGCTGACTGGTCAGCTTCAATTCTTAAATCTACCAACCTGCGTCTCAGTGGTCCGATGAACCCCTGTGTACCAGACCAGGCTCGCCAATCTGCAGCCGCCACCTGGTAGGAATGGATATATAATTCTTCCTGGAACTTTTCCCAGGTTGGCCAGCGCCTGCCGGTTGCAGGATCCATCACCTGCAGGAATTTTCCCACCTGTCCCCATACGACTAAAAAGTGCGTCAATCCAGTTGGCAGGTGGATTACGACGATCGCGGGCAGCGCCTGGGCTTCTGGCAGCAGCAGGTGGTCGGGGGGGATCATGATCTGTTCAGCCCTCAAACCCAGCTGGACCGCCAAATCTTCAATAGTGTTGATCGAAGTGCCATCCACATCTGTCTGGCATGCTTCCCTCAGGCGACCGTAGCTGACCGGAATATTAAACCCTTCCAGGATCGACTTAAGTGCTGCCGGTCCGCAGTCCATTGCCGAAGTTTGGACGACTTCTGGCGCCAGAAATCGTTGTCCAGGCACTGGAGTAGTGAAGAACATTACTGGTTCGACCGTCCGGATTGTTGAGGGCTGAGGGGGATATCTGCCTGGTTTGAAAATGCCCCTGAAGATTGCATCACCAGTTCCGCTGGTGTAAGGTACTCGACTTCGACCTCCACTTCACCTTTTAACCCCTCCTGGAAAATGTCCATTGGCACGTCATCAGCTACGATTACAAACACCACCTGATTGCTTTCTGGTTGGGTCCCGATGACAATCGCCGGTACGCTGACCGATCTTGAATCCCCACCGGCTTTAACCTTTAAAACCGCATATTGCCCAGATTGAATTCGTTCCATAGCCTGGTCTGTAAATACAGCAGTGAATTGCCCGTTTGGAGATATTTTCACATCCGCGCTATGTTCATATAAAGTAATTTCAACTCCAAAAAACCAGATGATCAGCAGCACAAGAATCACAATAAACAGGATCATTCCTATGATTGAGGCTCTGAAGTGGTCAGATTTAAGGGAACGCATTGAGCGTGAAAATTGAGTTGACACAATCAGCTCCGTATGCCCCACCTGAAACGTAAGGGGCAAATATTATTTGGGAGAAAAATTCTTCTTATTCTCCGTGGGCTTTATGTTGATTTCTTAATTATTATAAATGAAAAAACCAACCTGACACCGGTCCTTGTTCAGCGATTACAAAAACCTAAGACGAATGTCTTAGATGCTGGATGATGAACATTCCATTAAATGTCACTAGTTATTAAAGGATAGCTGGAAAGGATTAAGAAGTCGTGGGAAACGGGGTAAAATTAGGGGACATGGCAACAACAGAAGGGCAGCTTTATGCAGCTGGTTGGCCAATTTCCCGCTTGGGGGAGTTACTGGAGAATCTGGCTAGGCGAGCGAAACTTAATTCACACCCCACAAACATCCCGGAACCTCCAGGGGAGTTATTCGCGGTTGGTGATCAAGCGCTTGACCGTTGGCTTGATGTGGCTGCCGCTCACTTAGGATTGGAGGCCGAACCAGTCGATACTACATACTCCGAAGTAGAACAGTTCCTCCAGGCAGCCGGTCCTGCCATCCTTCAGCTTCCAGTAGAATCATTGGACGATCAGCCGCTCTATATCGGGTTGATACGAGGGGGCAAGAAAAATGTTAAGGTAATCACCCCTGATCTTCAGGTGAGAAAACTGCGCACGGATGTGATCCGATCCGCTTTGTGCTTTCCTTATGAAGCCCCAATTGAGGATGATATCGACCAGCTTTTATTGGACGCTGAAGTTCCCCCTGAAAGAATTAATCATACCCGCAAGGCGATCCTGCGAGAACAACTCGGGTCTCAGCGCTTCCAGACTGGATGGTATCTGCGTCTCTCTCCCGGTGCTAAGTTAGGTGTGCAGTTTCGCCAGGCGGGTGTATACCGTCCCCTGATTGTACAGTTCGGCTTGTATTTTTTCCAACAAGTCTTATTCATCGCTTCCTGGTTTGTACTCGGACGGGCGTTGTTCCAGGGTCATTTCGATTATGGCTGGCTGCTAGCCTGGGCGATTCTGCTTTTCTCAACCATCCCGATTCAAATCATCGTCAGTGATTCACAAAGCGAACTCTCATTAACAATGGGCGCCATATTTAAACAGCGCCTCCTTTTCGGAACACAGAATTTGGAACCCGATGAAATCCGCCATTTAGGGATGGGGCAGTTTCTAAGCCGGGTGATGGAATCCGAAGCGGTGGAAATGCTTGCTTACAGCGGCGGATTCATGGCGCTGCTATCCTTCATAGAATTTGGATTTTCATTTTTTATCCTGTCGAAAGGAGCCGCTGGTTGGCTGAGCGCAGCCATGTTGTTAGTTTGGGTACTAGTAACGCTCTTCATCCTCTGGCGTTATTACCAGATTAGCCGAGAATGGGCGCGAGCTTACCGCGAGATGACCAATGATCTTGTTGAGAATATGGTCGGTCACCGCACGCGCCTCGCTCAAGAAGACCCTCTTTACAGACACCAGGCTGAGGACCAGGCTTTAGATCGCTACTTGAAGCTCTCGATGAACATGGATCATATTGGTGTTTGGGTCACATCCACCATACCTCAAGGCTGGATGCTGGTTGGGCTTGCAAGCCTTGTCTTTCCATTCATCAGCGGTTCTGCCACGCCACAGACAATGGCCATCAGCCTGGGCGGCATCCTGTTAGCTTCAAATGCGCTTGGAAAACTGACAGGCGGCGCCCAGAGTCTAATGAGCCTGATGATTGCCTGGAAGCAGGTAGGTCCGCTGTTTGACGCCGCTCAACGACCAAGGGACGTCCATTCCCCTGACTTTGTACCATCCCAAAGAGCTAACTATGAAGTTCAGATTCTTCCTGGGTCAATGTCTTCCAGCCAGGAGGATAAGCAGCCATTGATAATAGCGCGTGATGTGACATATAGATATCGACCCCAGAGCAAACCTGTCGTAAATGAGGTTACTCTGACGATAAATACCGGCGACCGTATGTTGTTGGAAGGACCTTCTGGCGGTGGAAAATCAACACTCGCTGCCATATTGTCTGGCTTGCGCAACCCTGAATCAGGCTCTTTGTTGTTATGGGGCTTTGACCGCCAGATCATGGGCGCAGAGGAGTGGCGGCGAAACGTAGTGATGGCGCCCCAATTCCAGGAAAACCACGTGTTCAATGAGACCTTCGCTTTTAACCTTTTGATGGGTCGCCGCTGGCCGCCTCGTAATGAGGATCTGCAGGAAGCGGAGCTTATCTGCCGCGAGCTCGGTTTAGGTGAATTGCTCGACCGCATGCCCTCCGGGTTCCAGCAAATGCTGGGGGAGAGTGGTTGGCAGATCTCGCATGGTGAGCGCAGCCGGATGTTTATCGCCCGCACTTTATTGCAGAACGCTGATCTGGTCGTGCTTGATGAGAGTTTTGGAGCTCTTGACCCCGAGAATCTGAACAGGTCTTTGAAGTGTGTGCTCAACCGGGCGCCAACCTTGGTCGTGATCGCACATCCATGAATCGCAATCACTTCTCAAAGTTGATTTATAATTGGCAAAGATTTGATTTGCACTTAATTAGATTGTAGGATTTACCAAAGAGTTCATGGAGAATTTTGTATTTCTCTCAGTGCTCTCAGTGGAAAAAGAGCCACGGAGCTTTTTTGAAGCCAAAGTAAAAGTGTGGTATAGAGGATAAGATTGGAGCTGATATGGAAGTAAGAAGCGGGATTACTGCTGGTCAAGGATTGGGTGATACTATTGCCGATATTACTCACCGGACTGGTATCGATAAACTGGCATCGAAATATGAACAAATCACCGGCGTGCCCTGCGGTTGTAAAGAACGCCAGGAAAAGCTGAATGAGTTATTTCCCCAACCTGTGGGGTTGATTATTTGAAACACATGCATCGCTGGATAATGTTGGTAGTGATAATATTGTACGTCCTTTTGGTTGCTGGATGTAGCGCCTCTCTTCCTGCTGGCTGTCCACCGGATTGTATTAGCGAAAATCTGTCTGGTAAGGACTTGTCATCAGTGAACCTCAGCGAAGCCCGTTTAATGGATGCCAAACTCATCAAAACTGATCTGACCAAAGCCGATCTTTCTGGCGCTGACCTGAGCGGAGCATTAGTAAACGAGTCCAATCTCGAGGGTGCTGACTTGAGTGACGCAGTTCTGGTCGGTGCAGATTTTACAAAAGCCAATCTGCGTAATGTGGTATTGGGCACTGCTGACCTCAGGGGCGCCATCCTGCTTGATATATCCATGATCGAAGTCGATCTGAGGTCTGCTCGATTGTCTGGGGTGACTTTAGATGGCGCAGAACTTATTAGCTGTGATTTAAGAGATGTCATATTGCCGGGTGTCTTGGTAAATGGCGCTACTTTACGTGGTTCTAGATTGGACGGAGCTGACCTTGCCGGAATAAAAGCCAGCCTTTCTGACTTAAGTGGGACCTCCCTTGAGGGTGTCTACCTGAACGGGGCTTTCCTGAACCTGACCCGCTTTGTGGGCAGTGAAATGATGGATGTGAACCTGTCCGGCGCCACGATGTTCGGCGCCGATTTGACCGGCGTAAATCTTAGCGATGCCAAGCTGAACGGCACAATTTTGATTGGCGCCAGCCTGAATGGAGCCGACCTGCGGGGAGCCGATTTGACAGGCGCCCTTCTGGTATTGCCCCTTCCTCCCGGCGCAGAAGATGGATTTTATGACAAATTGAGCGGTGAGACTTTGTTAAGCGCCATTGGTAAGACCGATTTATTTAAAGTGTTGTTGGATCCTATGGTTTTAGACCTGCCCGAGGTGCAACTGAAACCGTTATTAAAAGATGCCTCCCTCCAGGGTGTGGTTTATAACGATGATACGATCTGGCCAATCGGCTTTGAGATACCACCTTCAGCCGTTTACCAGGAATAAGAATCATGATTTTCCACAGAACTCACAGAGATTTCTGAATAGATCTAAGTATTCTCTGTGGTAAGAATAGATCTCAGACCTAAATAGCCCTAAAATGTTAAAGTAGAATTTTAATCAGAAACAGATTATGGGACAAAACGATACTTCCACCCCAAAAACAAGGAGCATCTGGAGTTTTGCGCTGGTGCTGCTCCTTATTGCTGTGGTCATCGCAGTAGTATTTCTACTTATACCAAGATTCCGCTGCCCCCCTTTATGCACCGATTTTGATTTAACTGGAAAAAACTTCCGTAGTAAGAGATTGGATAATATTAACTTCAGCAATTCCGTATTAACCGGCGTGGATTTTACCAGTGCAACCCTCAACCATGCCAATTTTTCCAAGGCTGACCTTACTGGCGCTGATTTTTCTGGAGCATCGCTGGTGGAAGCTGATTTTTCCGGCGCGAAGTTAATCGGAGCAAACCTGACAGGTGCGAATCTGACGGCAGCCGTTCTGGATGGAGCCAACCTCAGCGGTGCTAATCTGTCAAATGCCACCCTCACCAGCGTCGACTTCACTCAGGATGTGCTCCTGAACGCGGCGGACTTCGACAAATCGATCCTGATTAACACCAATTTCGCCGCTGTTGACCTGAATGGAGCCCAACTTACCAATGCCAATTTATCAGGCGCTAACCTTAGTGACGCCCGCCTGGATGGAGTCAATTTGACTGGCGCCAATCTTAAGGGTGCCCTGTTAACCGGAGCCAGTATGCTCGGCGCCACGCTGGAGGATGCCAGTATGTTTGGAGCAGATATGACATATGCAAAATTGGCTGGCGTCTTTATGAATAACTCAGGTTTGAGTGGCGTTTTCTTGGATAATGCTGATCTCACCGGTGCCAGCATTAGTTACACAGGGTTATTCGGTGCGAATCTGATAGACGCGCATCTTGATGATGTTCACTTTTCAGGAGTTGGGCTTTCGGGCGCCAACATGGAAAACACATCACTTCTGAATGCCGCTTTTGATATCCTTGTCCAGGAAGACGGTCGAATCATTCCGGTCTATTTAGATGGCGCTAATTTACAGACCAGCCGGCTGGCTGGAAGTTTCCTGGCAGGTGCCACCTTTGCCGGAGCGGACCTTTCAAATGCCGACTTCAGTGAGGGCGGGGAGCGCCCGCTCAAGGTTGTAGCAATTTATGATATCGGCGGAGAGCAAATCACACTGCAGCCCAGCTTGGCCGGCACAAACCTTAGAGGCGCAAATTTCCGGGAAGTTACCCTTATCTCGGTTGACTTGCAAAGAGCTCAACTGGAGGGCGCTGACTTCCATAAGGCTGATCTGCGAAACTCTGATTTAAGCAGAGCCATCCTTTCAAACGCAAATTTAAGCAGCGCCAACCTGGAAGGGGCGCTGCTGGTTGAATCTGATTTATCTGGTGCTAACCTGGCAGGTGCAGACCTCGGTTATGCAACCCTTACAGATTTTGTTCTGGATCAGACAATTTTTGTCAACGCTACAAATATTGAATTTCCTCCCAACCTCTCGTACGAGGGTTTTAAAGCGAAGCTGTTGAACGCAGATTGTACGGATGGGATTTTCCTGTTAGAGGATGGAGGTTCTCTTACACCCTCGCCAGTCAATTATCTTAAAGATGAAGGTCGCCAGTTTTATTCCAGGGGAGTTTGGGAGCAGGCGGTCATCTATATATGTGCGGCAGACATGACCGCTACCGAGTGGGGGGGTGAACTGGCGCCCGTTTATCTGGCCGGGGTGAATATGAGCGCATCCGACCTGTCAAACACCGATTTGTCCAAAGCCATTTTTGAAGATGTTGTTGAAGTTGGTGGGATGAAATACCATTTGGTTGCCGATCTCACAGACGTTACTTATGATGAGACCACCATCTGGCCTCCTGGTTATAATCCCCCACCCAAGAAAAAGGGGATGGAGTACTAGCGTTCGGGGAAACTGATTATGACAAAAACAATAACTATAGCCAACCAAAAGGGCGGTGTCGGCAAGACCACCACCGCGGTCAACCTTGCTCACGGACTGGTTCTGGAGGGCAAAAGGGTGTTGTTGGTCGATCTTGACCCCCAGGGTCAGTGCGCCACCATTTTAGGGCTCAAGCAAGAACCAGGTGTTTTTAACCTGCTTGTCGCAGAGCAGCCCATAGCGCAGGTCACCCGTACCACCGACCGGCAGGGTTTGTTTGTAGTATTGGGCAATTCAAAAACAGCAACCGCTCAAACTGTAATCAGTGTGCAGCACAGTCCCGTTTCGTATACTTACGAGAAAATTGTCCACCCTGCTTCAGAAGACAACTATGATTACCTGATCATAGATACGCCTCCCAGCGTAGGGGAACTGCAGGTGCAGTCTTTATGGGCAAGTGATGGTGTCCTGATCCCTTGCTCTGTAGATTACCTGGCTTCCGATGGTGTATTCAGCATCATCGAAACACTCAATAGGATTGGTCAGGAATTTGATTGGAAGGGAAGCGTCCTAGGAATTTTACCGACTTTTTATGATAATGTCACCAGGGAGAGCAAAGCCACACTGCGTGATTTGCGTGATAATTTTGACCAGTTGGTACTCAGAAAAATACACCGCGCGACCATCCTGCGCGAATGTGCCGTCGAAGGCAAGACCATCTACGAATTGGCCCCTGCAAGCCGGGCTGCAAAACAATATTCACGATTGGTCGAGTCAGTCCTCAATTGGGAGTGAAACCTCCCGCGGGAGGGTAATTAAAATACAAAGCAGGCAAGTAATCCCACTTGCCCGCTTTTTTCCATTGGATAACCCAGATTGGATATCTCTATCCAAGGTGCATCGCACCTGGCTTGTTTATGCCGCAGCCGCTTCCGAAGTATTAACCTCTTCTTTCTTGCGGCGGCTTGTACTTTTTTGGGCTGCTTTAGTGCTGGCTTTGGCTTCGCTTTCATCCTCAGCTTGTTCTGCTACCTCTTCGGCCTCAAGATGCGCTTGCCGGGCTTTGCGATATTCCTGGCTGTATACCACTACTGCTTCCACATACACCTGCATCAGCGCTGGATTGTTATCGTATACACCTTTTTCCAGTGCGGACAGATCATAACCGAGACCTTTGGAATAATTTGCCAGTGCCTGGGTGAACATTTCGGTTTCTTCACCTGAGAGATCTGCCAACCACTCCTTAAAATCGTCCGGCAGATATTCTGCCCCTGGACCGGTCACCCATTCTTTGAACGAATCGCCGTCTTTTCCTCGACCTACTCGATCTTGGACCCAGTCCCCTGCCTTACCCGTCCAGCTCTTGGAAGTGCTAGTAACCTTTTCCGTGGCATCGTCTATATGTTCACTGTACTTGCTGCGTGATAGGTAATAACCCACAATAATGGCAGCAACTATTAACAGTAATAAAGCTATCATGATGTTTCTCCTTGTCTAAAATTCAGGATTTAGACTTGCGCCATTTTGCAATGAAATAACCTACCACCAATGCGAGAACAAGCAGTACTAAAAGTTCCATCTAAAACCTCCTGACAATTTGGATTGTATTTTTAAATTGAAGTCATCCAAACGTTGATTTTACCATAAAGTTCCTGAGACATCGAGAGAATAACATTAATAGGATTGTAGTAGGTGCGATGCACTCTTGTCCTGAACCTGCGAAGGATCTAAGTGCTTTGCACCTTGGATACTGTGACTATGGTACCGGAGTCGGCGTTGGGGTGCTCGTAATTCCGATAAGAGGAGTGATGGTTAGCGTGCTGGTGATCGTTTCCGTGACCAACGGAGTGGGTGTGAACCCGCTTTCAGATTCAATTTCTGAAAGAATATCCGGAATTGGTAAAAGGAAGGGATTGTCGCTCGGCACCAGCATGGCTCTCATTGCCTGACCTAATTTGTCCACATAACGGAAAGTGATCATGTCGGGGTTCTTTTTGATCACCTCATTGATCAGCCGCAGTGCTTCCGCATCTGCTTTCCCTTTTAGTATGATCACCTCTGCTTGGGCGTCACCTTCCAGTATGATCGCTTCTGCCTTACCCTGTGCTTCGAGCACGTATTTATCGCGTACACCTGCCGCCAGTTTACGCATCTGCTCGGCTTCGTACTCCCTCTGGGTTTGTTCCTGTTCGGCGACTTGTTTCGATTCGATCGCTTTCGCGTAATCCTGTGAAAAGGCGACATTTCGCAGCAAGAACTGGTCCAGTATGAAACCTTTTTCGCCAAACGCATTTCTAACCAGCTCATCAAGGTTGGCTTCCAGAATCTTGCGTTTAGAACTGTTGACTTCATCGACGGTAAATTGGGACACTTCCGTACGTACAATACCTCTCAGAATCGGGCGCACAAATTGCTCGATGTAGCGGTCTTGCCAGTCAATGTGTACCCGGATTACTTCGTTGCTGTCGATGCGGTAGATCACCGAAGTGTCGAGGAATACCGACTGACCATCTGAAGATCTGGCGGCGATAGAATCGTCGCCGATTTTTTCACCCTCCAAAGGTTCGTTGGACATCGTATAAGTCTGCCAATATATGGGGTAGATACTTACACGCTCCGCCAATGGCACAATCCAATGCAAACCCGAGCGGAAAGGCTGTTCCCGGTATCCATCCCGGCTGAGAATCGAGACCACAACCCCCACTTGTTGTGGTTCGATAAACACCAGGGCAGCGCTGATAAACGTAATTGTCAGCGCCAGGATAAACGACATGATGATTCGTTTGGAACCAATGGTCTTATAGGCCTCGCGCGGTCCACCATCTCGAAAGGCTCGCAGCGTTAAGAAGACCACCAACAGCCCAAACAAAATCCAGGCAATAATCGTTAAATAGTTGAGCATATCATCTAACATTGTTTATTCATCCTTGAAAGAAATTATTATGATACTCTGTCTGCAAGAAGATGAATTTGTTTCTTTTCTCGGTTCAGGAGATATTATAAATTATATAAATGGCGAACTTTTCTTACTTTCTTGTCAAACGAGAAAAATCAGTCAAATGTCTTATTGGAAGAAATGGCATGTTTCCGTCAAATAACACTTGCCGTCGTTTAATGAGCGTGATAATATTTGTATGTATTTCTAACATCAGATTTCGAACTGTATATATCAACAATTATAACTTTGAAAACAAGGAGAAAATATCTTGAAGAACAATCAAGTTTTTACTAATGCAGTAGTTCCTACTCCCCAGATGAGAGTGCGTTCGGACCTCCGCAGTGGTTATACCTACCCCGATAAAAGCGGAGTATGTGGAGGCCCAACTCCTCCCGTTCCACCAACACCACCAACTCCCCCAGTTCCACCCAATCCCCAATATCCGGACCGCAGCGGGTACTGTGGTTAATTAATCTACCTATATATAAAATTTATCACAAAATCAGGTTAAAATGGATTGAAACTATGAAAGTACAGACTGATATCAAATCGGGTGGTATCATACAGGATGCTGCGGCGCAGGCAGGCAATGTTTATGATCAAGCTGCCAGTTTTGTCATCAAAGCCAACCAGGACGCAGAAAGCGTCACCAGCACCGTCACAAACACTGCATCCTCCGCCTGGGATTTCCTTTTCGGACCGTAAAATCCCAGCCCCGGCATGCTTTGCAACTAGAAGTTAGTCGCATAGCATAACCACATAACGTATCTACTAAACAGGGCGACCGGCTCTTAAGCGGTTGCCCTGTTTTGCACTCCTTTTGTAGTGTATAAGGTGAGAGGACTTACTTGTTGATTGGAAATCCCCGCGGAATGGTTGCATTATGCAACCATTCCTGGTAAAATCTGTGCAACATGGATACCTATTGAGGTTAATTCAATAAAAGAGGTAATCCGATGCCCGTACTACACGTTCGAAATGTACCTGATAGTTTATACGAACAGATCAAGCAGCAAGCGCAGCATTCTAACCGCTCTATCAGCGCGCAAGTGATTACTTTATTGCAGCGAGGTTTACAAGATAGCGGTGCACCTCAAAGCGAGGTGCTCGGCAGCATCCGCCGCAGACGCTTTTTCAATCCCCATGAGATGAATGTCCCTAACACCACCACGCTCTTGAGTGAGGATCGCGCCCGATGACTGGTGACTGTGTGGTGGATGCCAGCGTTGCGATCAAACTATTCGTGCTTGAAGAGAGTTCTGAACAAACTGACAAATTGTTCGAGCAACTGGCATCCGATCCACCGGTCCGTTTATATGTGCCAGATTTACTGTTTAGCGAGTGCGCCAACATCTTGTGGAAATACGTGCGCAATTATGACTACCCAGCTAAAAATGCACGTCAGGACGTGGCTGACCTGCAAGCATTAGCGCTGCTCAGCGTCTCAACCGCAGACCTGATGGTGCCTGCACTCGAATTGGCTCTGTCGCAAGATATCACAACCTACGATGCCTGCTATGCGGCTCTGGCTAATCAACTGCATTTACCACTGATCACCGCAGACCTGACATTGGAGCGCAAGCTGCAGGGCACCCAGATTAATATCCGTATCTTGCAGGACCTATGAATCCTGCCTTTGCTGCCATGCTCCCATCAATTTGGTAGACAATTAACCACAAAGATAATCAAGAGCACAACAAAAACCAGGGATATGAAGAGTACAAGAATTGCGTGTTTTTATATTGATTCATATTATATTGATGTTTGTGAGTTATAATAAGTGTTGAAATTTACCATAGAGAGTGCAGAGTTTGGGGAGAATTCATGTGTTTACCTCTGTGATCACACCTCTCTCAGTGGAAAGAATTAGGTTAAAAATGAAAAATAGCATATGGAGTATAGGTAAATTAAATCGAATGACCTGGAGGAAAACATGAACATGTTCAGGCTTCTTTGTCAAAAGGTTCTTCCACTCTTTCTCACGATCTTTCTGATGGGATGCAGCCAGATTCTTCCGAATCTCATTCCATCGCCAACAGCGATACCTTCCCTGACACCAACTGTTACCCACACCGCGACGCTAACATCTCTCCCAACTGCCACATTCACGGTTACTCCGATCCCGACCAATACATCTCTCCCCACCGCTGCCTTCACTTCAACTCTTTCCGGGACACCTACGAATACAGTGGCGCCGACACAATCGATAGGTTATATCAAGCCGCTACCCAATGCGAAGTTTAGAGGTAATTTTGATGGTGGCAGGATCGTATTTTCTATCAGCGCAGAAGGTGACAGAGTGGCAAATCTACGTATAGGATATATGTGCTTTGGAAAGGAACAAGAACTCAATTTTGCACGGGTCAGCATGAAAATTAACAATAGCAGTTTCGCAGTCGGTTCTGGGGATTTTTATGTCCAAGGTCAATTTAATTCCCCTACCACTGCCAAGGGGGTGTTTAATGGTGTTTTGACAGATGGGAATAAGACCTGCAAATACCAGTCTGTATATTGGGATGCAGCGGTGAAGTAGATATTTGTGTCTTTTGTGGGAAAAATGAGACCGTAATCTCTGCCAACTAACGACTGAAGCAATGTCTTGGTTGCCGGCTGACGATTAGTGCTCTGTCAAACATTATAGATTAATATGTCATTGCGAGTAAACCCACCCCGAAAAAACGGGGCTCAAACGGATATGACAAATCATGTCATTAGTAGGGAGCGTAGCGACCGTGGCAATCTCCTCGTAACTCACTTCGACTCTACACGTTCGCTCAGTTTGAAAAACGACCATTCACATTTGACAGACTACTAGCCCCTTTTTTTGATCGTAATCGTTATCGAAATCGGCAGTTGGTCAATCAATTTGGGCAGGGTTAACTCATCTGCCGGTGAGTTTACCCCCTGATCTCTGTCCAAAACGTAAGGTATTTCGTATCTCGAACGGATGCCAAGCTTTTTCCGAATATTCTAAAACTGGGTTTTCACTGTTTCGATCGAGATGAAGAGCTGCTTTGCGATTTCTTCATCGCTGCGATCAGCAAGCTGGGCGATCTGTTCTTCACGCTCTGATAAGTTCAAAGGATTTCCATCGTCCTGAATCTTATTCCCTGTTGCCGGAGTGATGGATTCTTCCTGGTATTCATCGTGGTAATTGGGTAAGGGCAGCGGGACAAATTCGTCCAACTCAAGAGCCAGGCACTCCTTTCAAAGCGGCCATTCACCGAGTTTGTCGGTGTAGATCTCTTTGGCAGGTTTGCCGCATTCGCATTCCAGCTTTCTGGGTTTTTTACCTTTTCGACACGGGCAGTTATCGCCAATGTAGATGCTGTTGCAGTCTGGGCAGTGTTCTTTGATCATAAAG
>SDBT01002696.1_pt1 | contig 31185 bp, 64 predicted proteins | sample 2277101 | NCBI WGS metagenome assembly SDBT01 (sample SAMN10404973, study PRJNA504765) | marine sediment metagenome | isolation source: marine sediment core GS10_PC15, 103 cmbsf | place: Arctic Ocean: Southern Knipovich Ridge | collected 2010 | reverse complement strand
GCAGAAGGTATCTGGAGCGTAAAGGATGGAAGCATCCCTATGAAGCCTACCGAGGTAGCTGCTGGTACGGTTATCACACAACACGGCCCCACCTTTTGAAAACTTAATAGAGAGCATGGTATGCGGCGGGGTCGGGCAACACGTTAAATTCTGTGTCTCGGTAAGACGAGAGCGGTGTTTAAATATCTTAGCGGGCAATCCATCCTGCCATACCATGCTCTTTTTGACATAATAACTTAAGCAGGAGATAAGAAGATGGAAGAAGTAATTATGCAGAAGATTAAAGAATTTGCCCGCAAAGAATGTATGGAAGCTTTTGGTTTTGCTGGAGTTCTGGATAGCGATGGATTTGTTATGATTAACTCCGGTAAAGACAAAGACCTTACGATCAAGATACAGATAAAAGAACAGGAGTAAATAATGGACAAGAAACAAAATTACATACCCAAAGAAGGCGATTACTTCAAAGCTATTCTTTTAGCTGGACCACGTAAAGGCTGTTGTGCTTCTGGCTGTCCTTGCAAAGCAACGAAGATAGTAGGACATAAGAACTACATTGCTTCTGTTACGGCAATAGACACTACTTTTGACGATAATGGCAGACACACCACAAGGACATTCACTGTTTTTGGTTGGTCGTTTGAGCCATTGAATGAAAAAGAATTTGACAGGGAATCTGAAAAACAGAAAGGCAGGAAGTAACATGGACAAGAAACAAGAAATACGAGACAAGGAAATAGCAATCAACCAGAACCAAATTGAAACAGGCTTACTCAAAGCCGAAGGCGATCACCTACAGGCTGAATTAGAGGCGTTGAAAGAGCCTGAATTGAAGCATGGGGATTATGGGCTTGATTTTGGAGGACTGCCTAGGCTCTCTTTAAAGTCTACCGACAGTAAAATGTTTTCGGCAGGGATACGTTGTTGTATGCCAGACGAAGGAGACGATATACATCCTAGCGTTCGTTTTGGCAACATCTTCGCCGACATCGCTATGCTAAGGGAGCCACTGGAGGAGGATGAGTTTAAGGTTGATGGCAAACGATTTGCGATTGAAAAAGGCTTCCTTGTCTATGGTGAGTGTGGTAAAGGATGGAGTCGTATAATCGCCACTGAACACCTATTAACCCTATCCAACAACCTCCGTAGAATGCTAGCGGAGCTTAAACGCCAAGAAGCAAAGGGGAAGAAAAATGAGTAAAGAGAAATTAAAACCGTGTCCGTTTTGTGGTGGTAAGGCCGAAATGGGGCTTAATTTTGGCAGGGTAGGCGTTTCGTGTACCAAATGCGATGCTAACTTTAGAAGTGGAAGTATATGTAGCGAAGTTGGTTATGATAGTGTTATAGAAGCATGGAACACGAGAACTAAAACGACTAACGGAAACGACAACGCAAACGAAATCTTTAAGCCAATCCTCGACAGGCTATGCCCGGAGAAGGCTATAACTGAAAACAAAGACGTACAGAGCCTTATAGCCAACACTGTGAAGTTGCAAGCGGAGAATAAAGAACTATGCGGATATTATACTAAGAATCACATGCTTAAAGACGAGGCGATTGACAAAGATAGGCGCATAGCAGAACTGGAGGGGAAACTGGACGCAGAAGCAAGTGCAGAGAAAATAGTTGATTTTTTAGCAAGAACGATACTGCAATATAAATATGACAATACATTCAACTGGGACAATGATGATGTTTGGGGTATTGTTGTGCGTACGATAATATCAGATAAGTACATAGAAGACCATGCCATATCCCTACCCAAAAAGGAAGGAAAATCATAATGGAAATATACGACATAGTTAAAAAGTTAATCGGCGATATTGAGCCAATCGGTGCAGAACACTGTGACAAAAAAAGTTTCGAGAGCCTAAAGGCTACAACAGAGCTTGTTAATGCGTTGCTCCATGACATTGATGATGTAGCCTGTGAATATACTGACGCGTATCAGGATAGTATTAAAAAAGCGTGTAAGTTTGCTAACGAGTTCCTTGACGAGATAGGAATTGGAACTGAGGAAGGAACCTAAAATGACCGGAGCAAGAACAGGAAAAGACATATATAAAGGTTGCACGAAGAAAGGCTACTATTTCTGGGTCATGGTCAAATTAACATTCGTAGTATTGATAGCCTATCTCCTCCTTTGGCTATTGATTACATCACCCTCTGGCAAGGATAGCGCAAGCATGGAAGCGACAGGAACAGTAAACAGGGATGTCGGAGCGGTTGGTTCACGGATAGAATCGACTGCTCCATATTTTAAATCTAATGAGGTAAAAAAATGAGTGGGAAGATAACCCTACAGCTTACAATAGAGACTACTAACGACAGACTTACGCAGTGCATATCAGCAGCACATGAGAAAGCTTACGGCGAACCTTTGCCTACGATCCAGATCGTCCCGTTTAAAGTCGGGGCACTCTTAACCCCAAACGATTTAGAGATAATAACCGCAGGCTCATGCCTGGGTGAATTGACAAATGACAATAGTATAATGAAAGTGGTGGAATAATGGAATACATAATTACAAAAGAGCAATGCGAAAAAGCCCATAAGTCGCTAGTATGTTCTGGTTGCGGAAAACCTATCGAGGCTATTGAAACGGTTGACAATGCTAACAGGCCAACTTTCTGGGCTGGATGCAATTCTTGTGGCAGATTTCAGTATGGAGTACCGATAGATGTCTGGCTTGCCGTGAGTTGGGGCAATGATAAGAAGAAATATTTGGACAATAATCAACGGTTGGAATTAAATCGTGAGTATTGCGATATATTCCAAGAGGTTATGTTTGCTTTTAAGTCACTTGGGTTGGAGTCTAAATAATGAAACGATTAACTTTAGACCAAACGTGGGTACAGTGTTTGAAGATGTGGAAGTGGATAGCTATGAAAGTCAGGGCTGCGATTAAGGCTGGAGAATCGTGGGACGTAGATAAGTTAAAAATAGAATGGCTCACGAAGCATGGATTTAACCCTAAGACTGTTTTTGAGCAATGTTTCTTCTGTGAATGGGGTACTCGCAAAGAAGTTCGAAAGACTACTTGGTATTACTTGTGCCCACATTGCCCTGCTGTAAAAATAGATAGTGATTTTCTTTGTGGCGAGGGAGAATACTCTTACGAGGAATACCCTATTGCTTTCTACGCAGAACTCCGCAGATTACACAAGCTCTACAAAAAAGGGCTGAAAGCAAAGGCTAAATAATGTGCGAAGACTCAAAAATACAAGAGACATGCAATAAGGGCTATCCAACGCAAGAGTATTGCCCTGGCTGTGGCGAAGCACTAGAGGGCGACGCTAAAGTTTGTGATGATTGTAGGGATGGGCACGAAAACGAAATGGACGATGTGGCGGAAGATGAGATAAATGATAACCGTTAAGATAGGAGAAAATTATGGAAACAAAACACCAAGTTTACGAAACAGTATTCAGTAGCAAGGTAGGCATACAGCGGTTTGTAATTCCAATGGCCGACGTGCAGCATGTTTTAGTGGAAGATTGGAGTTATGAGGACAAAAGAAAAACATACACAGTTGTAACAAAAAACACGGTTGTTAAAAATGGCGTTTATCAGAACGCTATAATATTGCAAGATGTTATGGGTAAGCGGTTTATGAGGGCATGGATGGATTACCGCCACGACTTCAACCAAATGCTTCCCCCTTACACCGAAGAAACAAAAGCTCAGGAGACTCAGAAAATGGAAAATCCTATAAAAAGCATAGAAGATTTTTACGACCAATTCGTTGAAGATTTAGACTTTGACGTACTCATCGGCTGGGCTGACCTTTTCGGCATTGACCACGATTACAAGTCTTGGCTTGACGATGATTACCCTGATAAGGAATCAGAACTGAGAGACCAGTTAGCAGAGGCAATGGGAAAAGTTGGGAAAAAACATGAGGTTAAGTGAATTTTTCCACATGCTGCAAACTAAAGACTTGGAAGGTGATAAAGAATTGCTAACGCATATTGACGCTGAAAAAGAGCATAAGAATATAATTGAGGGCAGGAAGTTGTACCGTAAGAGAAAAGAACCGAAATTGTTTGATTTTGATTAAAGAAGTTTGGGATGGATTACCGATGATAAAGGTAGTTTTGGATAAGACTATGGAAAAGATAACGAAAAACTTGGAGCTTGTAGCATCATATCTTTGTGCCACCCGCACATTTTCATGGTCTTGTCCACTACAAGCTCCCTTTTTGAATCAAGCTATGCGAATAGCACAGGCCGACAAATACGCACCCAGCGGTGAATTGGTGAATGAAAAACCCTCAATTCTGTGTTGTCTAAGGGGTAATCAACGACTAGAGCCTGTTACTTGCTAAACGATATAACGCTTATGAGAACCAGAGCTTGAGCGTAAACTGGTAATAAGGGTAGTAACCCCAAAGGAAGCTGTTCAAATAGAAAGGGGAGAGAAAATGCCTAAATATAAAGTATGGCGAAAAACAATTGTGACAGAGTATAAGACTGTGGAAGCCGATAGCGCAGAAGAAGCGGAAGCACACCACATTGACCCGTACGAAGGCTTTACCATTGAAGACAAAGGCCAAATCTTAAAGTGGTGGGTGGAGCCTATTCAAATAGAAAGGATAAAAGAATGAGACTAATAAAAGGAAAACTGACAGCTAAAGAATACGCTTCACCAAAAGGCGTGTTTTATATCGCAGACGATACCGCATGTATTATCGTTGAGCATATTCGCAATAAACACCTCGCTGAACGCCTAGTCAAGTGCTGGAACGAGTATGATGACTTGGTAGACGAAAGAACCGGCCATATCGACCACATTGACCAACTCCAAACGGAATTATCTCAAACAAGGCCGTTTTCAGATTGCTACAAAAGAGTCTGTGAGTCCTTGGGTATAAAGAAAAATATACTTGGCCATGTCAAGCACCTCCAAACCACCCTCAAAGCCAAGAACAAAACAATAGATGAGTTAGTGAACTTAATGCAAAACAGCCATCCGTTACCATATTGCGATGAAGGTTTTCTCAACGGTAAGGATTGTGAGTGGTGCAAAGCCCTCAAGAAAGCGAGGATAGAAGAATGAGTAAATGTATGACAGTGAAAGAATTTAACACTCTTGGCAAAAGAGACTGGGAAAATGGTGCTGTACGGAGTGAAATATGGAACGCACTAAAAGAAAGGGAACAACTCCAATCCACCCTCAAAGCCAAGAACAACATAATAGATGAGTTGGTGGAAGCGTTGGAATATGCTTTATCGGGCTATTACCACATCTGCGACAACTGCAAGTCAACATTGGCACGGCCTTGTAAATGCCGGTGGGACTCTATGAAAATCAAACTTGAGCAAGACATCAAGAAAGCAAAGGAGCGGAAATGAAAATATCAGACATCCTCAAACTCGAAACAAACAAAGCCGTGCAGGGCACGTTCACTGTAAAGACAGCTAAGAAGATATGGCAGGACTCGGACGGATATGTCCATCAGGTCTTATTAACTGACCCAACAGGTGATATGCTTGCTGATTGCTTCGTCGGAGACTTCAATAAAATCAATAGGGGTATGCAGATAGACCTAATCCAAGCTATGACGCAGCACGGAGAGGCTGGGATACGTTTATATGTTCAGGAATGGAAGTATTCAGGCGAGGCTATCAGCGAACCCCCTGAACAGATGTCGCATGATGACAGGGTTGTAAGGTCTAAGATTAAATGCAGGCTGGCAGAAGCGTATCTAATTCATTATGGCGAGGAAAGTATTACGGTATTCCTCAAAAGCAAGGACTGTGAAGAAATAATCACGGAGATAATGAAATGAGCGAATTAACACAAGAACAAAAAAGAGAAGTAGATGAATTTCAGCAAAGTCTTAACCATGAAGATGAATGGTTATTTTATCACCTTGCATGGGTTTGTGATAAAACAGACCGCATTGGATATGAAGATAAATATGATATTATGAAAAGATGGGATGAGTTGAAATGAACCGCCACATCCTCGATACACTGAATAAGAAAGAAACCGAAGGTTATGTTCGCTCAGAGGAGATCAGGCGGCAGAGAAATATTGTTAAGAAGTTCGCACGAAGCGGAAATTTATGTGAATCATTAAAAAAGGAGAATGAACTATGCAGTTAATAGCAACAGCAAGTGGAAGCGACCGACCTTTACCAGATACAGGTATGCAACATGCAGTATTGTATTCGGTGATTTATCTCGGTACGCAGAAAGTAGAGTACAAGGGAAAAGTTAAGTTTCAGGCAAAACTCAACGTAGCATGGGAACTGCCTACAATGCCTCAACTTGAATACGAAGATGATGGCAAAAAGGTGATGCGCCCACAGTGCATATTCAAGTCGTATACCTTGAGCCTGTTTGAAAAGGCTAATCTAGCTAAAGACTTAGCTGGATGGAGAGGCAAAGGGTTTACTAAAGAAGAAGAAAAGGGCTTTGATGTGTTTACCATGCTAAAACCTGGAACTAATGCCTTGCTGCAAATCGTCCATTATGAAGGCAACGACGGCAAAACTCGCGCAACATACCACTCGATAAACAATCTGATGGCCGGTATGAAAGATTTACTACCTGAGAACGAAATTGTAGCTTACGAGGTAGGTATGAGGGATAACTTCCCCGAAGGTATGCCTGACTGGGCTAAGGACGCTGCAAAAGACAGCAGGGAGTACAAAGCAATGGAAAACGCAGCCGAAGGGCTTAGCGGGACGACAGACGGCTCTGACAGCCCTCCTGTGGAAGATGATAGGGACTACAGCGAAACCGATGGAGGCCGAATTGATATTGATGACCTTCAGTCCCAACATTAGGAGAAACAATGATTCATCCAGTAAAGACAATAATAGACGGCCTGCCGACGTTTGAGACTCCCCTGGGCGAGATATTGCAGGATATGAAGCTTGGGGGGGCATTAAAGGTTTTAAGCCCTCTGGAGTACCATACAGACCGTCAGCGACGCTGGTATCGAGGAATCTGTCTCAAAGGTCTATCTGACTGGTCCGGAGATACGGTTGACGAGTGGGATTTACGTTTAAAAGCTGAATGCAACGGTGTTGAACTGCTGAAAAAGGATACTATTTTTCTGGGTGTTGGTATGACCTGCACGCGATTAACCATTGTCGGGGTTGGCAAGCGGAATATGACAGCTTTTATCGAGGGTATCCTGTCGAAAGGTATTGAAATGGACTGGAAGGACACGGAAGGCAAGCCGATAATAGTTCCACCAGATAAGGAACTACGAAAATAATGAACATTGAACCAACAGAAAAACTCGACCCATTCAAAGACAGCGATAAATTCTTTGCTGCACCCTTCGTTTTGGATGATGCGGGTAATAAGTTTATTCTCAAAGGAGTTGGCGAGAAATCATCCAGGCTTATACGTTTTGAAGATAAAGACAAAGCAAAACCAAAATCTGTATTCCTCGACAATAGTGAAATAAGATTGCCTGAAACAAGCGTGCCAGCAAAAAAGCAAATGGGATTATTTGAAGTTTAAGGAATTGAGGAAATAATGACCCTATTACAAAGAAAAGGCTACGACGCTGAGCGCTACAAGGCAAGGAAGGCGGAAGGTTTTGTGAGAAAAAGACTTCAACCCCCAAAGAAGAAGCCAAAACCAGACCCCTTAGCCGAAAGGTTCCGGCGCATTGATAGGATGCTGAGAGGAATGGGGATAAAAGTTGAATAAAACCACTGGACTTTTTTGAAGAAAGAGTGTTGCAAAGTTATGAAGATAGACGATAATAGTAATATGCCAGTGTTAAGCTTACATCATGTTGATTTGTTTATGTCCCCACTACCGGCACAAGTCTCTTGTAGGCTTAACTCTGGCGAGGCCGGTGTGGGGTTTTTTATTGGATAAAACAATGGATTATATAAGATTTTGCAATTGGGAAACATTCCAGCACTATAAGAAAAGGAATCCGCCCTGGGTAAAATTATACTCATATTTTCTTGATGATGATGACTTCGATTGCATGCCGGATGCTAGCAAGTTGCTATTCTTTTGCTTGCTATCTTTTGCCAGCCGGCGGGAAAATAAGGTGCGGTTAGATTTTAAGTGGTTGCAGAAAAAACTACCTATCAAGCAAACCATCACAAAAAAGACACTACAACCCCTTATAGATACTGGGTTTATAGAACGCTATCACGATGCTAGCAATGGGCTAGCAGAAGGCAAGCAAGATGCTATACCAGAGGAGAGGAGAGGAGAGGCAGAGGAGAGGCAGAGGAGAGAGGAATTTCCCGACAACCTCAACACAGAGGATTTTTTGAAAGCATGGACTGAATGGGAAAACCACCGAAAGGAAATAAAGAAAAAACTAACCCCAACAACCAGAAAGAAACAACTCAAATTACTGTCAGAACATCCCAATGAGGCAATTGAAATGATGGAACAAAGTATGCGGAATGGCTGGCAGGGGTTATTTTTACCGAAAGGAAATGGAGGTAAAAATGTCAGAACCGAAGAAGTTATCGAAAATCGTCCCCCATTCATCCGGTAGCCGCTGTGAGAATTGCGGATTTAGGGTTAAGTCTTTTGAGATGCAGACAATCTTCAAAGACGGCGTAAATATAGGGACGCAAAAAAAAGAGGCGAAGTGGTGCGATAGGTGCATTGACGTGTACCGCAGAAAAAGGGACATGACCGAGAAACGCAGAGAAACAACGATTTTAGAGCAGGTAGGGTCTTTGTATATTAACTGTAAACTCGACGATCTTGAAAAAGCTGTAGCACAGAAACTTCAATCCCTTAAATTTGGCCAGGATATTTTTATCCATGGATCCGTCGGGACCGGCAAAACCTATGCGATGGCCGCATTGCTCCGGCATTATATTTACGAGGGCTTTACTTGCCGGCGGATAAACTTCGATGACTTTTGTATTGAGTTACGTTCCACAATATCCCCAGGAGCAACAGAAACCGAATGGTCGGTTATAAAACCCCTTAAAACAGTTGACAAACTTTTCATAGATGATTTGGGTTTGCGCAGTAAACAGGAATCAGATTTTGCTTATGTAACGCTGTACTCAATCCTGAATAAACGGCAAGAACTTATGCTGCCGACATTCTTAACGTCAAATAAAACCATAGACCAGATAGGACAACAGTTTGATGCTCGGATTGCCAGTAGATTACGAACAGCAGAAATTATTGAAATGAACGGTAAGGACAGGCGGAAATGAAAGTTAAAGAGTTGATTGAAAAACTTAAAGCAGTTAATCCAGACGCGGATGTTTATATAGCAGAAAGCGCTAATGACCCCTTAAAAGCTGGCTATCTTATGTATGCCGACGAAGAAGGTGATGCAGGTGAGTTGGAATTTCACGATGGTAATTGGGGAATGACTGGTGAATTGGCGGTTTTAATTAACGAAGAGGATTGAGAGGATAGATAAATGAGTAATTTTGGTCATGTAAAAAGGGTCACGGCTAGTGTTGGAGGACGTGAGTATACATTTAGGTCTAAGTTGGAATATTTTTGGGCTTGCTGGTGTGAAATTCGCAAAGAGCAAGGCATTATCAAAGATTGGTGGTTCGAGGACCCGGACGCTATGATGGAACTAGGGACGAGATACTTCGGCAATAAGAAACTATACCTGCCTGACTTCGTTATCCAGACCGATGATGGTTACGAGATCGAAGAAACAAAAGGCTGGTTTTCGAGTAAGGATTATACAAAAATGAAATTAGCGGCCGAACAATATGATAACCCCATCACCTTGATATTTGCCAACCTGACCAACTGTAAAAGCTGCCGGGCGCAATATGACAGGGCAAAGCGATTAGAGCCTTTGATTAAACGAGTGATATTCGACGCTAAGAAAACAATATTTGATAAGATACCAATACCGGAGATATAACTTTAGGAGGTAAGCTGTGAGATACTTCGCGGGATTTACTTAAGGCTGCTATGAAAAACTGAGTAAGCTTCTAATTTTAACCAATAACCTAACATGCCTGTCAGCTCGTTGTTGGCAGGCCGGAATTATAATTAAAGATTTTTAAGGCAGAAGGACGATATATAATATGACAACCACAAATTCCTATGTTTTAAAGCAAGGCTGTCGGACTCTCTCGTGGTTGTCTGGGTTTGGTGGTCTTGCATTTAGGAGTGTTTTATGAAAAGAATACCGCTTACACAAGGGGAATTTGCAATAGTTGATGACGAAGATTATGAAATCATCAAAAGATTCAAGTGGTCTGTTAATAAATGTAGCCACACATCTTACGTTCAGACAGGTATTCGCAAAGATAAGGGTAAATATACAACACTAACAATGCACAGGTTCCTCCTAAATCCCCCTGATGGCCTCCATGTTGACCACCGAAACGGCAATGGCCTCGATAACCGTCGAAGCAATATAAGACTTTGTACGAGCCGGCAAAACGCTCAGAATAGACATTTGACAAGAGGCCGCAGTCAGTATAAAGGTGTATATTGGAGTAAGCCAAACAAGAAATGGGTAGCCCAGATAGGGTTTAGTGGCAAATTAAAAAATCTCGGCTCTTTCGCCAACGAAGATAGTGCTGCAAAATCTTACGATGTGGCAGCAAAAAAGAAGTTTGGTGACTTTGCTAGATTAAATTTTCCAGAAAGGAGTCAAGGTGTTCGATATAATTAAAAGACTCAAGGACCTGCGAGAAGAAAAACCAAAATTAGACAACATGGGGATATACGACATATTAAAAGATGAACTGGAAGCACAACAGATGCAGCGGCGACTGGAAAGATTGTTATTGGCAAACAATGCACATAAAGCACGAAATTATTGTATGAATTGAAAGTGAGGTTATTATGAAATATGGTGTTAATTATTACACAGATGGAAAGTTTGAGGTTTTTGATGTAGTGAGGATAATCAAAGGCCGCTTAAAAGGTGAACTGGCTAAAGCGGACGGATTCTCTGACTTGAATATGGAACATTCTGTGTGCGTTGTGCGATACAACCCTAAGGCGCGAAACCGGTGCATGGGCTTTGATTCGTCCTATTTAGAGAAAACAGGCAAAAAGGACATACCTGAATACTTGAGAAAGTGAGGTTGTTATGGCATACTTCCCGAATGGCACGAGCGGAATGGTTTATCAGGACGAGTTTTGCGAGAAATGCTGGAATTATCGAGACCTGGGCGACGGTAGAGGGCACGGATGTCCGATATGGGATTTTCACATGCTATGGAATTACGACCAAGGCGACAAAACACCTGAGGGAAAGCAATACAAAGAGGCACTTGAACATTTTATCCCTACAAAGAAAAACAGCTTTCCCGATAAGTGCAAAATGTTCTTACCAAAGAATGAGATAGATATTAAGGGGCAAATGAAATTGTTTGAAAGCGAGGTGAAGAAATGAGTACAGTTTGGATTGATGAAGCAATGTGGGAATGCGAAGATAAGGTGGCTGAATATGTCGAGCAACTCCAAGCCCGAATAACAGCCTTAGAACTGCAACTCAAAACAACCAAAGCTGGATGGCAGCATGATATTGACAAGGTAAAGGCGTTGGAGGAAGAAAATAAACAACTTCAAATTGAAATATCTGCAAAAGACGTAGAATTTGAAGGTATATATGGTTGGCTCGGCGATAGGTTAATTGAGTATGGTAGATTCAAAGATGGTGATAAAATAATTGAAAGAATAGGTGTTGTAGTTGAAGAGTATTTAATAAGAACAAAAGCCAAGGAAGTGAGTCCTAGTGTATTGAAATTAAGAAAATATATACGAAAGCTCCAAGCCGACCTCGCCAAGCAAACAGCGGCGTTGGAAAATATAAGATTGACAACAAAGCAAAAACGATACCATGACGGAACAGAGAATAAAGATCTATTGTCTGACTGTGAACGAATAGCCAAGCAAGCCCTACCCCAACCAGAAAGTGAGGCAGAGAATGAGTGAGAAATTAAAAGCGTGTGATATTTGTGGCGGAGAAACAATACCGTTTTCCGCTGTAGGTGAAGAATGGGAGATTGTGTGTAAATCAAACCCTGACCACCGAGGCCAAAAAGCCGAAACCAGAGAAGCGGCTATCAAAGCATGGAACAAACGAAAGGAGTAAAGGATGACCTTAGAAGGCGAAGAATTTGACCCTCGACTATTAGTAAGACACATAGATGATTTTGGGAAACATTTATCTAAATGGGAAATCAAATTTATTGCGGGACTTATTGATAATCCACCAAAGAGCTTGTCAGAAAAACAAATAACAATTATTAACAGGATATATGACGAAAAGACATAATAACCCCCACCGCATAAGTGGGAAAGGAGTAGTTAGATGAGAGTAAGATTTGTATTTCACAAGGGTAAAGATTCATGGCTTGGCAGAGCCATAGTCGCCTACACTTGGCTGTTGGCTGTAGTGAGGCTAGATTTTAAGAGCCTGAAATATAACTTTGACCATGTGTCGGTTTGGTTTCCTGATGAGGACGGAGAGTTCAAATCTGAATTGACCCCATTTTATCCTTGTCTCAAACATAAGGGGTGCTTGCAACATTGGACGCATCCATGCGAAGGTTGTGGACGAATCGGTGGCAGCCCATATCTCGGCGAATGCTTCTCATCCACAACCAGAGGCAACGCTAAGGGCGTGAGGTTTGCGCCTGCAAGTGAAGTGCTGCACCATCCTGATCGGTGGATGTATCAGGAGTATGAGGTGGGCGAAAACCTACCATTAGTCAAAGAGACTATGAAAAAGTATGTTGGTAGCAAGTATGATTTTGCAGGCATAGCTGGTTTTTTCTCACCGATAAACACGGAGGTTAAAGAAAAATGGTACTGTTCTGAAATATGTGCCTATATCGCATGGATGTTAGTTTTGATTGAAGGGAAAGAGCGAATCAAGCGCATATCACCCCGCCGGCTTGCTAAAGTTTTAGGTGGTGAATTACATGAGTTAAAATGTTCATAGCAAAAGGCCGCATGGCGAAGCAAAGACACTGTGGATACAATACTAAGCGAGCGGGGAGCAGGATAACTCCGTTTGATTATAGGATAAAACGCCAAAAGAGACGATGCAACCGCAATAATCCCTGCCATGCAGACATCTATCATCGTGCCACAGACGGGTACTGGCGAAAAATAGCCCACTTTCAAAGTCTGGAGTCGGCAGAAGCAGTGTTACTTTGGATATGGGAAAGCCTACATTATTGAAATTGGGAACTCTAAAGCAAACCCACCCCGATAGCCGATAACAACTATATCGAAGTATTGTGAAAAACTTATCTTTTGGCCGAAAGAGAGGTGGAAAATGAACAGGTAGCTAATTACTATCAGCAGGCATTCGGAGCCGGATGGTAATACTGTCCGGCTTTTTCTTTAAAGTATGATCATACCACTTGCCGATAACACTAGGTAATAGTGGCTAAACTTACTTATCGTAAGCCTTTTTGATAGCCTCGGAAGCCAGTTCTTTTTTTGTCTTTTTCTGTTCGTAAGCTGCTTTTCGCAGTAATTCATTTGCTTCGTTGTCGATAATTATGTTTTTGTTTTGTGGTTTTGTATTCATTTTGATCTCCTAATAATCTTAGCCCATATATAAATAAGGGCAACCATGGTTTCAAGTAATACTATTGCCAGGCCTATGTTAAACATTAGCCCTCCACGCTTGCATAAGCACTCACTATTGCCTCGTGTAGCACACTTTGCATGACTATTGCTGACTCTCCAGTAGGCCTGGGCTTGCACTCAATAAGATCCTCAAACCATTTACGGGCTTCTTTGCAAGCCTCCAATAAAGCATCCCTTTGCCTTAATGTCTCAGGGGCTTTGGCTATGAGTTCTAATATCTCAAGATGCTTTTCGTGGGAATGAACCGTGTGTAGCATTGGCACTTGGATCATATCAGGTATTTCATCCGTGCCTATTGACGAGAACCGTTGGTCTCTTTTACTAATGAATGGTATTATCTTCCACTGTTCCATACTCACCTCTTTTCTACCGGATAGACCGGCTATTTGTCTTATACGCTTACTCTAGCTTTCACATATTCATCAATAGTAAGCACTTTATGATCAGAGTTTTTCTGTTTCTTATGAAACGCCACATATTCAGGGTAGAAGTCTCTAAGTTCCTGCTCGGTCTTAACCTTTACGGGACTGGAACTATCAAACCCCATATATTGAGGTTTACCACCTCTAGGGTGTTTCTTGTGCCACTTCATAGCCTGTTTGTAACTCATAATACTGATCTCCATTAAAGTTATAATTGCAAGCCCACGAATGGGCAGGGGCTAATAATTGTTATCGTTTGCCTCTTGTTGTGTATCAAAGGGTTGGCTTACGGTTTCGTATCCTGAATATTCTGGTAACGCGTCTGTAGGATCATCCGAAGCGAACACTTCGCCGATACCATCTTCATCGTACCCTATGTAATATTTTGTACTCATAATCTCATTCTCCTAAAGGTAAAAGGTTTTAGTTAGGCTTTATGCTTGTTTGCTTGACAATCCATTCCGTTATCTCTTCAACTGTACCCTCATAGTTTTTTGCCAACAACTCCAGCGACATTATTTCCGCAAGGTAATCGTCGCAATTACCACTAAAATTGCCGATGTTGTCTCTAATATCAATATACCCAGTCATAGTTTTGATTTTTGGGTATGATGGGGTGTTGTCAATATTAAATACTTGCCTTACTTCTACGTCCTTAACTTTCATAATACACCTCAATTAAATAGTTTAGCAACCACAAGGCAACAGTGCGACCTGCTGCCATAGGTGGCTAATCTTCAGGCGCAACAGTTTTAATAATATACAACACCAAAGCAATTGTTAGTAAAAAGCTATTGCCTATGCACTGCCCAATTAAAAAATTCATCATAATAAAACCCCTTGATCATTAAACTCTGTAATTTAGTTAATTGCTGCCATAGGTGACTAAGCTATATCAAGTTTTAGCAATTCTTGGATCTGTTTTAGTTCGGCAACCGTGATATTCATATAGTTAGTTTGACTACTCCCACAGCTTAGTTTAATCGTCGGAAAAAACTTTGAGTTCTTAGTTTCGTCAACAACATTCTGTATTTGCCTTTTTCTGTAACTCATAATAAAACCCCTTGATCATTAAACTCTGTAATTTAGTTAAGCCTGCCAGCCGGAATCGAACCAGCCAAAAACCATTGCAGGCGGTGAAGCTAAGTTGTTGGCGAACCTCTAAAAGTATCCAACGCGATCAGTGGTAAGCGTATGCCATACTGTTCAGGTTTTAATTGCGTATGGATATACACCTCAAGTCTCTGGAAGGTCTTTTCGCCAAACTGAAAGGCTTTACGAAGCGTTCCAGTCTTATTTACATCATTAAGGCCAAGTCTTTTAGCGGCGGCAATTAGTTTTTGTTTTGCTTTTTCTGTGGGTAATTGAATAACTCCGTAGTAATAGGTAGGCACGCTCTTGCCGCCTAATTGCTCAGACATCCTTTTGAGAATCCAATAACGGTCGTCAATTTCTTTTGTACTCATAATAAAACCCCTTCTACGTTAAAGTAATATGTTTAGTTAGTTACAAGTTGCCTTGCGGCCTCTTTTGCAATACAGACAAGGCCTGCTAAGGTACAATAGTCGCCAGCTTCATCCATTCTCTTTCCAAGTTGTGATGGGGTTTGCTGTATTTGATGAGCTACGCCATCCCACAAACTTAGCGGTATGTCGTTTAGGTGTTTGTCGTTTGAGTTTTTTATTCTATCCTTGCCGATGCTTCCTGAAACGATACTTTTGATGCCGTTGGTGACGAATTGAGAGTAATATTCTCTGTGAGTAACTTCTTGGTTTAGATACTGTTTTCGTGTTTTCATTTTCCTACCCCTTCAAAACAAAATAATATTAACTTATCACTACAAAACCTGGGTTCAGCTTCATTAGTTTAGCTTTGACCTCTTCAAGCGTGGTACTTCGTGGGCTGAATGGTGTAGGGAGCAATTCATTGTCATCGCTAAAGTATGCCATCCATCTATCGCCTTGTTCGATAATTTTAATAGTCTTCATTTTAAAACCCCTTAAACTAAAACAATATTAACTTATCACTACTATATCTATCGTCCTAAAGTATACCACAACTTCAGTAATTGTCAAATAGATTATGCAATAAATATTAAATAAAGGGTAAGATCGTTGATATTGAGCGGATAACAGGGAAAATACTTCAAATAAAATATAAGATAATTCAGTGATATTTGTATTGTGGAATGAGTTGCACAGAATCAAAAAGAATTAAAGTTTTTCTTGACTCATTGCCGAATAGATGATAGAAGGTGTTTAGTAACCTTGACACAAGATAAACAGGAAGCTGAAAGCGGTATGACTAAAATCAAACTAACCTACAAAGGCGCTATAGATGAGAAGCTTGACATTAAGATAATAAGTCTTTTTGACAAATCAGGAATTGACTTCATTGGCAGCGGTTATAATAAAAAGACAAAAACAAGGGATATTACATTTGAAGCCGAACAGCAAGAAAAACCCATAACTTAGCATAGGCAAGGTGATCGAGTGCGTTTTTGGGCTGTTATCAATAGGGGCTATGGTGTTAATAACGAAAAACAGGATATTGAGATGATCAAGCCAAAGGTGGACGAATGCCAACGATAACAAACCAAGGTGTATTAAAAGCGGTAGCAACGGGATTCCTCACTAATAACCTTGATATGGGTGCAGGACTGAGGGCAGCGGGGTATAAAGACTCATATTCAAAGTCTGCAAAAGGTCTGAGATTATATGATAGACCGGACTTAATAGCTGAGATACAAGCCCAAAGGGTGGAACTAGCTAAAAAAACGGGGTTTACTAAAGAGAATGCGCACGTTCAACTTGATGAAGACAGGACTTTTGCCCGTCAAATGAAACAAGCGGCTGCGGCTGTGAGCTCTACAAACGCCAAGATGCGGCTTTATGGTATGGATCAGATAGCCCCTTCGGATGCCACTGTTATCATAATAAACCCTCCTAATAGCGTTAAGAGCGTGGAAAGCGAGGTAGTTGATGCGGATTGAGGCTAAGCTACGGAGTATTGGCAATAGTATGGGTGTTATCCTTCCCACTGATGTTATAACAGGTAGAGAAAAGGGGGACGTTATAACGATAGATGTTATAACAAATAAGACAGAAGCTCTGGCTGATGTTATAACACCCGCCCCGCCGCCTAAAGTACTCGAACGGGTAAGAGTTGGAATCCAAGCGGCTATTGATGGGCAAGATGAGCGAACGTACGCCAACGCCGTTGAGAGCGGACTAGTGGCCGTTGGCTGTAATAGTTGCAAGCTGCTATCATATCAGCAAGGCAAAGGGATGTCCTGTCCAAGAGGCAGCCACGTGACAGCAGCGGCGTCTGTGTTCGAGGCTGAAGTTAATCCCGATGCGGATCGTGAAAGGGAGGGAAGCTAAAACAAAATGAAACCCAATCCCAACACAACCGTATATAAAGCGAAGGCCGTATATAGAAGATTACTGGATGATAAGGTATGTCCCTCACATCACAGCCCCGAAACCAATAAAAGACAAGACTTATCTTAAATAGGATATAAGTTATGTTTTTAGAAGATAACCATATTAAGACAAGGATTTTGAATGATAGTTTTGTGCATACTATTACCCTGCCGGACGATATACCGAAAGAGTCGTCGGATGCTATTTGTCGTAAGATAGATGAAATAAACGCTGAAATGGATAGGTAACATATGCCACCTAAGACTATAAATTTCAATATGTTGGATTATCAGTGGGATTTTTACACTGCTGTTAATCGTTTTCCTGGTGCGATTGCCGGCTGGGGTTCTGGTAAGACTACATTGGCTCTTTTAAAGGTTGACCTTTTGAGTCGATTTTACAAGAACAACCTGATTTTGATTGTCAGGAAGAAGTTTACTGACCTTCGGGACTCTACGATGAAGGATTTCACTAAGTGGACCGGTAAGCATATCCCTCAGGGCACTAAGGAGGCGAAATACGCTAATGGCAGCACTATTTTGTTTCGTCATGCAAAGGAATTGAGTGGTTTGCAGAATGTTAATTTGGGTGGTGCGTATATTGAGCAGGCTGAGGAGTTTCCTACTGACACCCAATTCCAGCTTTTGCGTGGTCGTATGCGGCGTGAACTGGTAGTTGACGAGGATTACTGGGCGGAACTTGTAAAGCGTAAGGCGATCTATCCATTTTTGCAGAAGATGCGGGATAACCCTTTACGACAGATGATGCCTATTGCGAACGCTCACGGTCATAACTGGATGTGGAAAATGTTTGTTAAGAGTCCCCAAGAGGGGTATTCTTGTATGGAGGCTACTTCTTTCGATAATGAGGCCAATCTCCCAAAAGACTTTATTGACGATTTAAGAAGAATGGAGCTTGATTCGCCGGCCAAATATAAGCAATATGTAATGAACTGCCACGACGAGGTTGACCTTGAGGCCTGTTATTATATCGACATTTTGAATAAGATGCGGGCTAATGACCATATCTGTCATGTTCCTTACGACCCATCTGTCAGGGTTCATCTTGGTTTTGATATTGGACTGGACTGTACAGCGATATGGTTCCTTCAGTTGGTCAAGGGCAGGCGTAACTTGATTGATTATTATGAGAACACAGGTAAATTCGTTGACCACTACGCTAAGGTACTGGATGGTAAGGGGTATAATTACGGCAAGGTAGTTCTGCCTCATGACGCGAAGGCGCGCTCTAAGGTATCGGGTGAATCGTATCGGAAGGCTTTACAGGACTTAGGATATAGTGTTGTAGTGAACCCGCGTATTGTCAGTAAGGACATTGGAATCAACCTGACCGCCGATGCGCTTCCGTCGTTCTTTATTGATGAGGACAAATGTAAGGATGGGATCGAGGCTCTTGACCATTATAGAAGGGAATATGACGAGGAAAACCGAGTTTACCGACAGATTCCCCTCCATGATTGGGCAAGTCATCCTTGCGATTCCATAAAAGAGTTGTGCCAGGCGTTGAAGTCTGGTATATTGGGTTTCACGAGTTCGGTTACTAAGAGCCAGGTTGCTAAATGGTCTAAAGATCATGCGAGGACAGGATAAATGCCTAACGATACAACAACAGTCTCAGAGTTCCACGATGTATATGCTATAAACGACACTGCATGGAAACCGTTTAACGAGCAGGCTTGCCTTGACAATGACTTTGCGTTAAAAGCACAGCATTCATGGGATGAGATGCAACGTGCCGACCGGCAGGGCAGAATCTTACATACTATCGACAAGATCGGCCGGCAGATAAACCTTTTGCATGGCTACGAAATTCGCAACAGGCATATTTTGAAAATAGGCCCGCAGGGTAACTACGACGCCGCTGAAGATCAGGCGTGTAACCAGCATACCGGCGTGATAATGAGTGGTATGGCTATAAGGGGCGGATATAACGTCTTGAGCGATGCGTTCCGGTGGGGTGTATTAGCACAGGGGTCGAACCTTGTCGAGACATGGCGGGACAGGAACGGTCTTTTGCAATATGGTAGGCTTGGTTGGAATATGTTTTTGCTCGACCATGGCCTTACTAAGGACGACTTGAGTGACTGTCAGGATATTTTGACAGGTCAGTGGATCTCCGAAGACAAGGCCAAGATGCTCGTACCGACGGAGGCAAGTGAGATCGAAAAGATAAAGCCTTTAACTCATACAAGCCGATGGCCGTTTCAGGGCGTGCCGTCGATGATGAACAAGGCTGGAAAGCGGATGTTCGAGCAATGGTGGCACCGAACGACGGAGGAAGTTGAGGTTGTTCAGAACAGGCAAACCGGCGCTAAGATGACTTTCAAGCAATTCAAAGAGGACGCTCTAAGAGAGTTTGGCAGAGATGATAAAGATTTTATAGATCTTCTGCTCGATCAACCGTTTCTCGTTAAATTCCGTGAAGTTAAAGATAAGATAAGGCTTACGATATTTATCGATGATGAGTTTTTATGGGAAGGTGACAATCCTATGAAGATCCGTGACTATAATTATACATGGGTGCATGGCATGTGGTGTCCTGAATGTCCGCGAACAGAGCTTAAATTACAATCTTTTGTCAGGGGTCAGCGTGATCCGCAGCGGATGTATAACCGAAAGATAAATCAGGCAATGGACATCATAGAGAGCCAGATACAGGGTGTGCGTTTGACCAGAAGTAAACATCTAATGAATCCAGAAGATGCTTATAAGAGTGGGCAGGGTATTAACTTGCAGATTAACGAAGATACTCCTGACGAAATGCTGCTTGAGCAGATATTCAAACAAGTACCAGCCTCTGAGGTTCCACAATCGGTCTTTACTATGTTAGCCATTATCGACAAAGACCAAACCGAATCTGGCGGATTGAACGAGGAGATCTTTGGGACTGACGATAAGAATATTGAAATATCAGGTGTGCTTGCCAAGTGGCGTACCGGTCAGGCACTTACCGGTCAGGGTTGGATGTTCGAGAACCTTAACATAGCAAAACGTGATTTTGGCAAAAAACAAGTCCAGATGGCACAGCTTAATTACAGTCCCCAACAGATCCGGCAGATTATCAACGAGGACCCTATACCCGGATTTTATGAGGAAGACCTTACGCGCTTTGACTGCTCTCCGACAGAAGGACTTTTGACGGACAGCCAGATAAATCTTAACTATCAGGAACTTAAACAGTTCAAAAAAGAGTTCCCAGAAGAGGCTGCGGGCGTTATCACACTTGAGATGTTAGTTAAGGCATCTAATATGCAATTTAAGAACCCGGTACTACAGGCGATCGCAGCAGCAGCACAGCAGAAAAAGCAACTGCAACAGTCGCAGTTACAGTCTCAGAGGCTAACTGATGAGCTTACGCAGGGTTTAACTGCCGTCCAGATCAGTCAGGCACAGGAGAACATATCTGATGCGCAGGTAAACCGAAGTCAGATACCTTTGAATCAGGCGAAGACTATCAGTGAGATAAACAAGAACGCCGCCGGACCTGTCATAGCTTTGATAAAAGAGCAGGTTCGCTTAGCGATAGCACAGGAAAAAGCCGTTGCGGAGCAACAGAAACAATTAACTGGGGCACAAAATGCGACTACCTAAAAAAGTAAGAAACGGAGAAAAACATAATGGTTATAGCAATAGTAAAACCAAAAGTATATACCGGCAAGTCTCAGATGGAAGAGTTTGCCGAGGACTTTCGCAATGAAACAAAGATGATGCTGAAAAAGATCGCACTTGAGAATAACTGCGATGTTGACGAATTGAAGTTTACTGTTGATAATCAGGGCGTTGTTAATGTCCAGAGAATGACACCGGAAGAGAAGATTTCAATGGCTTTTGATGATATAGCAGGGAAACGTGTTAGTGATATTAAGAAAGCGAGAGGTTTGTAATGGCTAAGAAAAAGAAGGCTAGTAAGAAAAGCGTAGCGAAGCCGGTTGTTTTTTCTGATGAGCGATTCAGGGTTGATAACGCTGCCGATACTATGGTGAGAATGGAAGAAATTAACTCTGATAAGAAGTTGAAAGCTAAAGCAAAGAAAGAATTGGCTCGCAGGGCTACAGCGATCAAGAGAGCGAGGAAAGTCTAATGTCCAACGTCCTCAAAGTCGATATTGACCCTGATATTAAACTGGATGAAAGATCTACCAGGAATATGCCCGACGATATAAAGGGTCGTCTTTTAGTAACAATGACCATCGCTTGTGAGAGGTATGATCGTCATTGGACTAATTTAACGTGGAAAGTAAACAAGGATGGAGTTATAAGCGTAAAGAGGAAGCTATGATACTTACCGACGAACAAAACAAAGAGATTAAGAAAATGGACAGGCGGTTAAAGGAATTATTCCCAGATTTTTACGGGTCTGTAAGATTTAACTTGAACCCGAAGATTAAGATTTGTAATATAAACGTCGTGGAAAATATAATTGAATAAAGGTTAAATTAAATGTATATAAGTTGGTTTTGGCTTTGGATAATAATTTGTTGTGTCGCTTCGGCGTTCGATAGCGATAGGAGTGAAAAACCTTAACGAAAGGATTGAAAAATGAGAAAGATCGAATTGGTTTTTATAATTGTGTGTTTGTTGGTGATCTCGTTTCTAGCGAGCGGTTGCGTTGAAACCCAAAAGGTATGGGGCAAAGGCGAACTGCCTGCTGATTGGGTAGCGATGTTTGGCGACGACAACCCTTCACGGCTCAACAAAGCCCAGAACGACATGCTCAACAGGCACGAAGTTTTGATATTGGGTCTTGACCAAGTTAAAGACGGCAAGGAAACCCATTTAGCAGGTCTTGTCGATTACGTGAACATACTCAACGCTCGGTTGACAGCATTGGAAGCTGTTGACCCGAATGCTTTGTTACCGAGGATTGGAAAGTTGGAACGATTGACAAGGTTTATGTCGGAGCATGACCCGAATCCGGCTGATGCGTTGAAGGAGAATAACTACAAATGGGATACTCGCTCGCCTCGTGAAATGGGTGCAGAAATGAAAGTAACTGAATAACACTTTTAAGAAAAGGAGAAAAGAATGGATATTGAAAAGAAATTACATGAGTTGTATGAAAACGCCTTGAGCCCTGATAGTGAAATAAAGTTACAGATACTGCAAGTCCTCCATGATATTAAAATGCAGATATACAACCCAGAGGTACTCAAAACAATCCCTACTAATGAAAACGCAGCAGGGCGAATACAAGACAGAACAGTCGAGGAAAAGTTTAATGGTAGATGCAATGCCGAGATGTCTGAAATTGGTGTAATAGCAGGACGGGTAAAGTATTTAATGGAACATCCAGTTATGGCAGGAGTGGAAACACATCTAGGTCAAGGCAACGAAATGAAAGCCAATATCATGCTTGCCTATCGACACCTCGAAGATGCAAGGATGAGAATCGGTAAGATATTGCAAGCGGCAGGTCAACGGAGTTTCAATATTCGATAAGTAAAAACTAAATAATTACCAGAGCATTATCGAAAAGATCGACGCTCGTTTTAATATCCTAAGTTGGGTATTGGCGGGCGTTTTTTTATTACCTTAAATAAAGGATAGAACAATGCCAGATGAAAACAAAGACTTAAACAAAGGTCAGTCAGTCGCTGACACAGACTTAAAAGATGCTGATGTAGTCGACCAGCAGGGCTTAACAGACCAAGTAGCCGAGGGTCAAAAACAGGATGACAAGTTAGCAGATGGTACAAATAAAGACAAAACTGTTAAGTACGAAGATATGAAGAAAGCTACTGACAGGGCTGTGGCTGCCGAAGAAAAGGCGGCCTATGCTGAAAGAACGCTTGAATTGTATCAGGCTAATGTGGCTGGACAGCAGCAGGGACAACTGGATTCGCAAGCCAAGCCAGTCGGTTCGACGTTCGAGCAAGCTCTTAACGACCTTGGACTTACGGCAGATGACTATTTCGGTGAGAATATCGTAAAAGTTCAAAACCGCAAGTTTCAACTCGATACGGCGATGCAGCAACAGCAAATTGCTACCACTGCTAATATGCAATTTATCTCAAGTCATTCTGATTTCGCACAGGTTGTCGGGAGTGTAAACCCGGCCACCGGACAAGTAATATCATGGTCTCAAGAGGCTTTGGTATTAGTTCAGGAACAACCGTGGTTAGCAAACGCCTCAGCAGACGGTATGTATCAGGCGATTATGAACAAACGGAAACTTGTCAAATTTGAAGAAAATGCCGCTGTCAACAAAGAACATCTTAACAGGCAGGACGCAGATAATGCTTCTCAGCCGCTTGGCGGGTCAGCCGCAGGTGGTGGTGGAGCAGGCGACCCCAACAGCCAACAGATGATGACGAGAGAACAACAGCAAGACATCAGGGACAGAGTTGCCAACGGCGAAGAAATACCATAACTGAAAGGATAGAAAATGCCAACAAATCAGAATATGCACACAACGACAAGGATTAATCACCCTATCAACGTCTTTTACCAGAGTCAGGTGTTGTTAAGGGTTATTGATGCCTTTATATATGTAAGATTCGGAAAAAAGGACTCTATGCCCCAACACAGCGGCGATGTAAACAAGTGGCGCAGGTGGGCAAACCCTGACGCGCAGACAGTACCTCTCGTTGAGGGCGTTGACCCTGCTCCGATTCTTTTGTCGAAGACCGACATTCAGGTCAGGATAAGAGAATATGGTGCATGGATAGTTACAACTACGTGGATGACGTTCACCGGTATTACCGACGACCAGGTACAGATGAGCGACATTCTGCTTGACAACATGAGAAAATCACTTGACACGCTTACCAGAGACGTTGCAAGTGGAACTGCATCGCAGACCACGGCGTCGAACGGAACTGGAACTACTACGTTTATCAACAAGATTGACCTTGACACCATTGTAACTAACTTGCTTGTTCAGAATACACAGATGATAGAGAGCCAGCTTAGCGCAGGAACCGGACAGGGTACTTCACCGATAAGGTCGTCTTTCATTGGTATCTGTCATACGGGTCAGCGGACACAGTTGTCTAAGGTCAGTGGATTCAAGCATGTCAGCAACTATTCCCAAACCGGCCAACAGATGCCCGATGAATTTGGTGCTACAGATGATATCCGGTGGCTTTTGACTACGAACGCAACACGCGCAACTGCAACTACCGGATACGAGAACCTTATCTTTGGTAAAGAGTTTTACGGAACCGTCAAGATCAAGGGCAACACCGCTGACGGGCCGCTTATCTTCACACCAAAGGACAGGACTGGTTCTGCGTTACAGATGTATACGATGCTTGGCTGGAAGCAGAACTTCGCAGCCGAGCTACTTAACGACAACTTCGGACATAAACTCATAACGACCGTGTAAGTATTGTAACGTAGAGGATTTATGTAGAAAAACAGTTTAAAACAAGTTTAAGAAAGGATTAAATTATGAATCAAATAAAAACAGGACAGTTTGTGCAAGATGGCGGGTTGGTGAATTTGCCGATTGGATTCATTCCTGACTATATTGAATTGGCTAACAGAGACCTCACTAACACCGTATTCACTAAGTGGTGGAAGTTGATGCAAACCAATGACATCTCTGGTTCTCAAGAAGGTATTGCTATCGCAGATGGCGGTGGTACTACTGACCTTGCTGATGCTGGTGGTATCACCGCTTACGACACAGGTGTTCAGACGCCTAAAACCGGTGAGTGGGAAGCGAGTAGTTCAACGATTGACGAAAAAGACGGAACCAGTATTACTATCGTAGCCAAAACTGCAACCGCGCCGGGAACTTATGTATTCCCGACTGTTTCGTCACCAACTGACCGTCAGGCTATTTTTGAAGCTGTAACTGTTGGAGGCAACACTGGTTCAGCAGAACCTACGTGGCCTGCTTCGATTGGTGAGAACGTAACTGACGGTTCGATAGTATGGAAGCGTGTTGATTTGAGTCTTCAACGTGGCGGTTATCAGGGCGTAGTTATAGCAGCAGCGATACAGACGAATGGCCAGTTGATGTACTATGTGGCGTTACAGGCAGAACAGTCTGTCGTTCACGGTGACGTTGACGGTTGGGTCGATGGTATTGACCCGAGTGCGTAAACAATAATAACTTTTTAAGGATTTTTGAAATGGATGACACGAAAACAGAAAATGTTGGAATGGAGCATTACCGTAAACTCAAGGCCGAGGCTAAAGAGTTAGAGATAGACGGCTACGGCAAGATGAATACCGCTGCACTTGAAAAGGCTATAGCTGAAAAGAAGGCAGAACTGGCGGGTGGGGGTACTCCCGACCCGCTGGAAACGCCTACGGAACATGAAGGGTTGACGGCAGAGGAAGCGAAGAAGATAGAAGCACGGCTCAAGTATGAGTTTAAGATCCAAGAGGAACATCGGGTCAGGATTCAACAGGAAAAAGAACGTGCGTCTATTGTCGCTGAATCGGAGTCTTTGAGTATACCAATCGACCTGCCGGAGGATCCGACTGAGTTGCAGTTAGCAAAGGCAAGGCGAACATTGGGTATAAAGAAGGTCGAAGTCAAGCCTTCGCCCGAGACCCTTGGCATCGAGGCAAGCAAACGCGGATATTATGTATTTACCAATCTTCGTCAAGATGACGCAGCTCATACAGTAAATCTTGGCGGTAAGTATACGATACATCTTATTCCCGACCAGATTCATGTTTTGTCAGCATACCACATAAAGAAGTGGAAACAGGTTGCAGTCTATCCTAAATATGAGCGGGTGGAAACGGGCGTAAAGCCAAGTCAGGATACCACTGGTCAGTTTGCTCAGAAATGCCAAAGGGTTGGCGGCACGTCAAGGTTTATGTTTGAGTATCTTGGCGAAGCCCCGCAAGACGCTCCGTTCGGAATGGTTACTAATATGGAGATCCTCGATGAGTTAAAACTAAAGGAAGAACAATTTGCTTAAGGAATAAATTATGGAAAATGTAAATTTCAGAGAAGTCGATTCAACCGAAGAGATATGTAAGGTATTCAACAGGGTGATCGACAATCAAAATCAAATTGAGGGCAAACTTTTACAGTTAATTGCAGCTTCTAAGGTCAAGATTCCTTTGACTGATGAAGAAAAAGCAACCAAGAAAGCCGCCAAGAAAGAAGCAGCGGCAGCCAAAAAGGCAGCAGCAAAAGCCGAGAAAGAGGCTAAATCGAAAGGTTTTACAATGATTAAAACCATGTTAGCAACAGCGATTATGGCAGTAATGTTGCTCGTAGGTGTGACTAATGGATATGTAGCGAGGGATATTAACGACGATATAGCTTCGAATCATGTATTGTTGGCGCAGTACCTCCGCGATACGATAGGCGCAGGCACGTTTGCTTTCACACCGCGATCCGCACCTACTGCGGGGTCTATTTCGCAGGGATTAGTGTACTTCGATTCAAGCGTGAATCTATTAAAGGTAAGTCTTGACGGTACAAACTTTTCCACGATAGATACCGCAGGCGGAGTATCGCTTGACAGTGCGTATGACTTCGGCAGTGCCGGCGGCGGTCGCGCTATACTGGCGACCGATGGAGCGGTTGCGATATCCAGTACCGATGCTGATACAGCCTTTCTATTGACTTTAGGTGCTAACCCAGGCAGTTCAGCCGCACTAGGAGGTATCGAGATCACCAATAACTCTAATTCGACCGAGGCTGGTATTGAGTTTGAGAACTCAGGATCGGGAGCGGACATCCTCGGAACAGCGGGCTGGTCGTTTACAAAGGCCGGTGTTATCGCGTTTACCGGGGGAACACTTACGACCGGCGATTTTCTGTTTGATGATACTTTCGATGTTTCCTGGGACACTTCAAAGGATCAGTTATTGTTCGAGGATAATGCGGTTCTTGGACTTGGTGGAGCACACGACGCCGATGGAGATTTCACGTTTAAATATGATGCGACCGATCTAAACATGGAAGCCGCGACTGCCAACGATGATTTCAGAATGGGTGAGACAACCCATTTTGATTTTTCGATACATGGCGAGACAAATACTAATGTCGTTAAGTTTGACACAGACAACTCGGCTTTACTTTGCATCTTCGACGGATTTGACTTACGCATAAATGACGATGATGTGGTCATATTTGGTGATAGTGTTGCCTCGGATTCATTCTCAGTGTATTTTGATGAAACAACCGACAACCTGCTTATTGTAGCAAATACAGCCAATGATCAGGTTCAGTTCGGCGATGCTACTACAAGCAGCACTGACGTTAAGATGATGGCGGCCACTGACGGAGATCTCGTATTGTTCGATTCTTCGGAGGATGAGCTTTTCTTTGAAGATGCCGACCTGGTACTCAACGAAGGAGCCCAACTTAGGTTTGAATGGTCAGATAACGCAACTGACTGGACAGCAGACTTATCAACTGAGGAAGTATTAACTTGGCTACCTACCGAGACCGATGACACTCAGAGCTTTAATATTGGCAATGCGACAAAGACCTCTGATTTCAGACTGTTCGGACTGGACGCAAGTACGATCGTATTTGATGCTTCGGCAGATTTGCAGACCAATGTAAACTACGACATCCTGCTTGATGATGCTTCAACATTGATATTTGGTTCTGGTTCCGATTTCTCGATGTATAGCGATACTGCTGACACATTAGAGATAGACCCCGGCGCTGCTGGCGACCAATTCCTGATAGGCACTTCGGACACGGATGCAGTTGACCTAACATGGTTTTCGGATGTATCGGGTGCGGTTTTCTTTCTTGATGAAGAAAGTGCGATAGCCAATTTTGGTGCTGACGATTTTGGACTTGATGCTAAATTCTTTGGCGATACTGCTTCTTCATTTATGTTATGGGATGCTAGTGGCAATACGAATGGAGCATTGATCTTTGATGCCGCTGATATTGAAATGGGCGACGGCGACTTTATCCAGTTTGGCGATGGCGCGGACTTAACAGTAAGTGCCACTACGACTACGACAACCTTGACAATGGCTGCAGGTAGTGACATGGACATTCTCGACACGGACGATACATTGTCTAAGATTATCCTAGGTCTTGCAGGCGGTACGCATGGGCTTGATTTGCAAATCAATAGTATAACAGCTAATGATGACATCATTTTCGATGCCGCATTAAAAACGCTGACGTTCGATGATATTGATATTACGATGATAACCACAGCCATCCTCACACTCGATGAGGATTCCAACCTCAGGGACATGATGGATGCAACTGGAACAAAGGTTGATACCGGTACACCGGTTTATTTCATCTTCAATCCTACTACCGGCGAGGAACTTAATTTTACTGTTCCTGCCGGTGTTGATTTACTTATTCTCGACGCTTGGGGTTATAAGACGGCGGCTGCTGGTGTCGGTGCAGAAGATCAATGGGATATTCAGAACAATAGTATCAACAGCATTTTCTCAATTGCAGAATTAGCTGGTGTTAGTGACACCGATAGAGTTGCATTTGATGGTCTCATTGATACTGAGTATGAGATTGAAGCTGGTGAAACTCTTACCCTTGTTGCAGGTGAAACTTCTGATGATGACGGTGCCGATGGCATCATAACTGTTGTTGGAATATACAAACTGGCAGACTAATCATTAACGGGAGTGGCTTTCGGGTCACTCCCTTATTTTGAGGTTACCATGGCTTTTACCGGAACAATGACACAGATGGTTGCTAAATGGCGTGAACATACAGGCCGTTCGCAAACCACCGACATATCCGACAGTGATGTGATTGATATTATCAACGATTATTTTGTGAATTACTTTTCGTCTGATACGGGCGTTGACGAGCTTAACGTATTCTTTACACAGGCACTTTCGGCTACCGATAGTGGTGTTTACTCTATTGCTCAGTCCGTAGACCGACTGGACGACCCTGTTACTATCAATGGCCGACAGATTGAATTGTTCAGAGACAGGGAGTTGTTCTTCGGCACAGACCATCATCACCACAGATTCTTTGGTCATAGTTTTATTGGTTCGAGAACAACCAATCACTTTTTAGGTCAGTTTGAAGACGAGCAGTTCATTACAGACCCCGTACTTGCGATAGGTACCGGCGACACCACGAAAGTAAAACATGGTGATTTTGACTATTCCATAAATAGTCTTGCGTATTCAAAGGCATCAAGTGAGGTTGATTTGACCGGTGATGCTGTCCCAGAGGACAAATACGGCGCATGGTCGCTCAGAATCGACGAAGACGGCGATATAACCGTCGCTGCCGCCTCCGATAACGTAACAGGGTATTTGACGCCGAGATTAGCTTTAGAGGCTCTAACGAACTCTGACAGCGATTCAGCATACATGGGATATGTAACGGTTATAAAGTCTGACGGAGCGTTTACGCCTGCAACCACAGCTTTAAATGATAGTGGCGTAACAGATACTTTCACCGATGGACGATTTGAAACAAGAACAGAGCCGACAGCGGCCTTGCTATATGGACAGGATTTATATGTCCGGGCAAAGGCAAACGATATTTACGAATTGAGGGCATTGCAGATTTCACAGCGTCCTACAGCCTTAGCTGCTGGAGATGCGGTGGCTGATGTTAAGTGGGCGTCTATGATTGCTTTGGGTGCGGCGATTCTTTACTTGAAGGGTGTACATGACGACGTAAGGGCAGACGAACTTGTCTCTACGATGAGTTTCAGAAAAGGCAGTATTAAACAGGACAAGATTAAAAGATTACTGGGACAAGTAATCGAAAGAAACTTTTAAGGAACAATATTATGGCAAACAGTTCATCAGTAGCAACAGCAGACAACCGAAACGACGAACCTCATGTAAGACCCGTATGGGAAACAGTAACTACTTTCCTTATCGAAGCCGGCGGCGGAACTACGGAAATATCTCAGGAGGTCAATATTAATGGTCTATTGCGCGAGATGCTTATTGAGGTTGGTACTGCCGGTGGTATTTCAGGGACAGTTAATGTAGACCTTGACGACAGCAGGGGCGTTGAGTTCGACACAAACGCTACGCTTGGCGAGGGTTCAAACACGCTTGTTGTCTTTAACCTCAGCGTTGGCAAGGCGGTCAATGGCATTACTATCAGGTTGACCCCAAGCGATGACCCAACATCGGGTCAGGATGATTGGGAAATTGTTGTAACTTGCAGGGGGACATAATGAAAAAACTAATCCTAATCTTACTATTGTCTTGTGTCCTTGTATTTGGAGCGTGGGACAATGATAAGCCTGCCGACAGTAGGACGTGGAATTTAGCGGCTGGCGATATACGCGCAAATAATGATGGACTTGAGGTGGAATTGGGCATTGACTTAAATGAAGCTCATCCATATTTCCAATCTGCTGCGCCAACTAAAAAGCCTGATACTACCACCGATTTAGATGTAGACGACAACGGTCGTTTATGGACTGATTCGGACGATAACCAACTCTATGTATTAACAGATTTTTCAGGGCCTACATGGACGCTTGTATCTGCCACGACCAGTATAACTAAAAGCGACCCAACATTTACTCTACAAAATACAGATGAGGAAGATTCCGACGGCGGCAGGCAATCAAGATTTATCGGCAAAGGCGAACAATCCGGTAGCGAAGTTACAACACTTGGGTTTACGGAATTTTCGCACGATGGTACATCTGATGACGAAAAAGGTAAATGGAGAGTAGTTCTTAACTCTGGCTCTGAAGGAAATTCACCAACTAATGTACCGATAGAATACACGGCTGATGGTAAAATTAAAGTATCAACTTCTTTGTCTGTTCTGGATGAAGATGATTTGGTGTCTGATGGTGATAAAGTCCTTGCAACTCAACAAAGTATTAAGAAGTATGTAGATGATAAT
>SDBT01002695.1_pt1 | contig 31192 bp, 29 predicted proteins | sample 2277101 | NCBI WGS metagenome assembly SDBT01 (sample SAMN10404973, study PRJNA504765) | marine sediment metagenome | isolation source: marine sediment core GS10_PC15, 103 cmbsf | place: Arctic Ocean: Southern Knipovich Ridge | collected 2010 | reverse complement strand
TTTTCAGGGTTTTATCTGATTTATTATATTTATATTCACAATTAAGATCTAAAAAATAAAATCGACTAATTTAAAATCACCCTTATGACATTTTATTTTGTTTTTATATATCTTACATTTACATATTAGACAACAATTTTCTGTGACAGGATTAAGGCAAATCCCTTTTCTAATAAATTTATACGATTTTGGAAAAGATAATTCTCCCGAAATTTTCATTATAGCTTATCCCTCTCCATTTTATATTCCAAAACGTCTGCTAGGAATCCTGAGTCCAACATCTCCTCTTTTACCTTCTACTTCTTTATTGCTATGACATTTTACACAGCAATAGTTATTTACCTTAATTATTTTAAATGGTGTAGGTTGATACATTTTTTCACCTCTCCTATCTGAAGGATGCTCTAAATAGTAAAGAAACTTAGATAGCGTAGTTGTATCATTATATCGTTGTCGATTCTCATCCTCAGCTTCAAATGAAACTAACATTTCATTCACATTCATAGTTTCGCATTGAAGACATTTCATCTCTCTTTTTCCCGCTCCGGATTGTGTAGACATTACGCATATCTCATCTTTCTTTGGATAGATTCCTATTTTAGCAAATTTCAATTGATCTGGTAATACTTTTCCTTTAAAAATGAACTGAATCGAAAGGATTGGGTTCAATTTATATTCCTTTTGTACTATTTTTTTAATCTTTGCGATTGAGTTATTAGGATCTAACTCAACAAGCTTGATGGCTTGATCAGGGGGCACGCCAGTTAGTTTAAATCTATATTTTATTAAGTTCGTTTTCTTTGTTTTGAATGTGTTTGATCCATTTTCCAGCTCAAAAATACTATTTTGAAGTACCAATCGATTTTCTTTCATCATTTAATCCTCAATATTGTTAATTTCAAAAATTGTTGTAAGTATTGATTGAGCGATATCTTTTTTTTTTTTTTCTCCACTTTTGAGTGCACATAATAAATTTTTATTTAACATAGACCCTGGATTGTCAAACAAGGATAATTTTTCTTCCTTAGTCAAATAATCTAAATATCCTTCTTTTATTAGGTAAAAAACCACGGTTAAGTAGCCACTATCTATTCTCTTCGCAATTTCATGAATAAATTGTATTTTGGCACAAGGATCTCCTACTTCTGCTAATTTTTTAAGTAAAGGGAAAGCAAGGTTCCTGTGAAGTAAGCAAGTATCATATTCATTTTCAACCCATGCCTGCAAATTTGATAGGTGTCCCCAAAATTCTTCCTCAGGATTAATCCTATCAAAATCTTCTGCTTCTTCATTTTCCATTGAATCATCAAGAAATTCTTCAACCTCATCGATAGACCTAAATTCCTCGTAATCCTCAGTTCTATCAACAGGAATATTCAAAAAAAGATATTTGCACTGGTTAAATAATATATTGTCTACAAAAATATCAACACTGCCATTCTCTCCTAATTTAAGCGTTAAGAATTCATTAATTTTCTGTCCCTTTATGTAGGAATAAAATTCACCATCTTCATCACTTTCATCCTCCTCATCAAAATTTAAATCTTCGAAAGCAATTTCTTCAGGGTAAATATCTTCTTGATTCTTAATTTTATTTTCTTTTTCGGTCTCATTGCATTTATTGCACAAATAATTGTTGTTAATTCTCTTATTTCTATGTAATAAACAAACCATCCTACCGCATTTAGAACAGGATTTTAACTCTTTAATACACTCATCGCAAAAGATATCTTTGTCCTGATAAGAACCTTCATCCCAACATACATCACATGTTGATGGTTCCTTGTTGTTGATATCAATCACTTTAAAATGGTGGCTACAATTGTTACAAATCCACGCCCCGCAAGAGCATTTCAAGAGTGAATTTTCTTCACTACTACAGGATTCGCAGTATATGTGATTACAATGATAACATATAGGTATTTTATCGATAGGTTTATTGATAGTAGATTTGCATCCAGAACATATTTTTCCAATTTTTAATAAAATCTTTTCTAACAAGTCTTTTAAACCATAATCTCCTCTTTTTTCAAATAATTCTACTAAAGTCTCCTGAAGTTCACTAACTTCGAAGGATTCTCGAGGTCTTGAACTTAATCGTTGAAGAATATTTTTTTTAAGCTGAATGGAGCTATCTTCGTCTTTTAAAACTTCTTTAATTATATCAATATTATCTTTGAAGTAAAATTCTTCAAAAACATCGAGCAAAATTTGAGAATAATTAGTACTGATTTGATTTTTAGTTATTTTAATTAATATTTCAGGTAATTTTTCATCTTTAAATTCTCTAGAATCCAAGTTTACTAATTTTAGTGTTCTTAGAATTGATTCAGTAATGAGATTAACCGATAAGAAAATCAGTAAGTCGTCTGATAACTCTTGTTTAAATTCAGAAGTATAATTATGAATATTTTGATTAAGATGTTCCAACACAATTTCAAGAAATTTCATTGGATTGTGCCGAAGTACATAGTTGTTTCTTAAATATGATTCATTGTGTCCATTAAAAACATCTCTTACATTATTAATAAGGTGCCTTATTTCGTTTAAATTTTCAAATCTGCCAAAAACTTGCAATATCTTAAATCGTTTTTGAATATTCTCTATTAGCCCATATATTTTGCTTAACTCTTCAATCAAATTGTATAATTCATCTCTTAATTGATTAGAATCATGAAAAATTATTTTAAATGTAAATTTTAAAATCAAATCTGTTTTTGCATAGGCTTGAATTTTATAAGGATCTTTTTTCACCTCCCTAATTATCTCTGATTGAATTTTTTGAGGATGGTCGACCACAATATCTATAATAACGGGTTGAATTTCCTTCTTAAAATGTTTAGCAATACTTGCTAATGTTTTAATAGGTAGTTTTAGGGATTTATTACTTACGCTCTCTTTAATTGTGTCTTTTAATGCTAAAATATCTCGGTATTTTCGAATCGTCTGAATAGACTTACCTAATTTATCTGCAACTTTGAAAATATCTTCATTATACATTTCATAAAGCATCTCAATAGCCCTAGCCATCTCAATAGGGTTAACATCAACGCGTTGAATGTTTTCTCCAATCGTGATCCCTAAAAGCATTTCATCTGTAGGGTTCTTTAAAATCTCTGCTGGAATTGTCTCTATTCCCAATTTTTCGAATGCAAGCTTACGCCTCTGACCTGAAACAACTCCATACTCATTATTTGGCTTTGAAAAAACAATGATATTATGTATTAATTTGGTTTCTTTAATATTTTTAGCCAATTCCTCTATCTTTGAATCATCTATATGTTTACGAGGATTAAACTTCGAGACAGAAGTAATTTTATCCACCCTAATTTCCTTAATTTTCATTTTTCTTCAATCCTCCTATATTTAATTGAAAAGATTCAGAAAAAACTGCAAAATTAGTGAGATAAAATATATAATTCTCTTGAAAATTCCACATGGATGATTTTAGATCTAAACCTGAGGATTTTTTTTTTAAAAATAGATCTAAATCAAAAACTATATCTAACCTAAAAGCCGTTGGTTTTAATTTCACAATCGCATTATTTTTCATTGGCACTTGTATCTATGAACTAAAATATAACAATGCAAATCTTCGACTTTCAATAATTGCGATATTTGAATCTAGAAATTATCTATCCGCTATAAAATATAAATAAAACCATGTATATATAATTATTTATAATTGGAATTAAACTCGTTTTTCATTCCCAATAATTTTTTTTAATTCTTGGCAATGAAGGGGTTTTATCTCTTAATTAATCAGATTTATTTAAATAACTTATTCAATTAAAATATATTGTTGGGAATAATTGTGTGAATTTAAATGGCACATTGTGATAGGATTAATGAAAAATGCGAAAATAAACGTTATACAATTTGGGATACTAACTCATTTATTTTTTATATGAAATATCTTTCATATAAATACAAAAATAATTATTTCCGTATCCGAAATGGGATTGAACGAATAATAAATTTATTATGTAATAACTGTTGGGTTGATAATGCTCTGTACTGTTCTTCAAGAGTTTTTAACAGAGAATATATGAATACATTGTTTGCTGAAGTATCCTTTCTTAATAACTTAAATCGTAATGACACACAATATTTTAAAACTTTATTTAAAAATAATTTAATTAACATTACTGTTTCGAATGAAACTGCTCTCGATGATCTTTACAGAAAAGCTGAAGCTTTTAGGAGGGGAAGAAAATTATCAGAAATAGATAGGAGAGATCTCTCTCTCTATTTTATTGCATTAGAAGGAGTTCGGGTTAATCCGAGTATACAATATATCATTGTAACGGGAGATGATAGCTTTTATGAATTTATTTTAGAAACTCAGAGGGAGGAAGCTATTCTAATTGATGGGTATAGATATGATACATCTAAAGTATTCACAATTTCATTATTAGCTTATTTCACTCCATTATATGAATGCTGTCTCTATAATGAATTGAAAGAACTTAGATACTATATAGTTTTTATACTTCCTGAACATTTACCTAGGAGAGTTAAGGAAAGAAAATATAAAAAATTCTTAGAGTGGAATGATAGTCGTTTTGCTTTAGCAACACTAATCAAAGAGGGTGTAATTGAGGTGGTTCCATAATATGAGTAGAAAGGGAGATGTTTTTCCAGAGGATAAAATCGAATTCGAGGATCTTTTTCATAATGATTATGAAACTATGAACAAGTTCATTTCATTCTTCAAGAAGGTCTTAGAAGTACTTGACAGATTTAAGGATGTAAGGGTTAAGGAATTAGATCTTTCAAAAATTATATTAGAAACTCATAAACCTTTACCTTTTACTTATATTATAACAATGAGTTCAAAAGAATACCTAATTTTTTTGATAAATGAACCTAAGCCGAGTATATCAAAAGAGGAACTATTAGATTACAAGAATGTATTTACAAACAACCCCTCTCAAGTAGGAATTATTATTGTTTGGAATGATTCAAAATTAAGCGCTATTAAACTATATAGAGGTGAATTATATAAAAATTACGAAGAAATAATTGAGATTTTAAATGATAAAGATAGGCTTTTACCATTGGAAGAATTACTTAACAGAGAAACAAGGTTTCGCGAAAAATTTTCAGAAGTTACGGTTCCCCCCCCAACAGAGGGCTTTAAAATTGAAATTATCCCAAATTTAGAAAAAGAATTATATGATAACATTAATGATTCCTATAATCATTTTAAAACCAGAAAATTTAGGGAACCAAAAAAAGACATCATGAGTACTATTAACAGTGAGGATTTCGAACCAATTTACTCCTTATTTGAAGCGTTTCTGAAAGAAGGTATTGAAATAAAAGAAATAGATGAAATTATTAAAAGATTTAAATTAATTAAGGAGGAAGAGTGATTGATTAGAGAGCTACAAATTAAGAATTGGAAATGTTACGATAATTTATATTTGGAATTTAAAAAGGGTGTTAATTTTATCATTGGAGACAATGGAATCGGAAAAACTTCGATATTAGAAGCTATTGTTTTTGGCTTAATTGGTCGTGTTAGAAGAAAACCTGAAAAGAATTTTAAAAGAATTGGGAGTACGGGCGATGTTGAAGTATCTTTAAAATTTGAACAAAACAATAAAAAATATGAGATAAGAAGAAGTTTACGGGGAAGGGGATCTACAAGATTAACAAGACCCTTTGAAAGAGATTTAACAGATCCTAAAGATATCTCACAATTAATTTTGAAAATTTTTAATTCTAATCAAGCTTTCTTGGAAAATCTTTTATATTCACCTGAGGGAGAAACCTATGAATTTCTAAAACTCGATTCAAAAGAGCTAGTTAACTATTTAGAAAATCTTATTGGAATAGGAAAAATTCGAGAATTTAGAAATTTAATTTCAAATTTAAAACAGTTTTTTGAGAAAAAGAAGAAAGAAAATGAAACTTATATAAAAACACTTAAAGATTTTAAAATTAAGGAGGATTTCGGTGATAAAATACAACTTGAGGGAGATTCTCAGCTATTAAAGAGCAAACTAGCTTCATTAGAATTAGAAATTAAGAGTAAAAAAGATGAAATTTCTAAGATACAAAAAAATATAGATGAAAAATACAGTAAAAACTATGATTATAAGATAGTGTTATCAAAAACTGAAAAAAAATATAAACAAAGCCAAGATATTTTCTTAGATTTAAATCTCGATGTATTTTCAATCCAAAAACTCCTTTCTAAAAAAGAAATAATTTCTAGCATTGTAAATGACTATTCTGAAAAATTAGAGATTAAAGATCAAGAAATTAACGATCAAGAAAAAAAAATATTAGAAAATGAATTAAGACTTGAAGAAAATGATAAAATTAAAGGTATAATCGATAAATTAAAAATAAATTATGACTTAAAAACCAAAGTTTTTTGTCCTCTATGTAAAAAACTTTTATCAAAAAATGAATTTTTACATGTTCATAAAGATACCATTGATGAATCAGGTGCCTTAGAAAAGGAAATAGCTAAGATTAAACAAGAAATAAAGAATAATATAAATATTAGAAGAGACCTAAGATATAAATATAAGAATTATGAGGAATTAGCAGGTTTACTGGAATTAATTAAAAATTTTGATGACGAAAAATTTAAGCAAATTGAAATTAGAATACACAAATATGACAAAGAAATGACTCAAAGAAAAAATGAATTAAAGAAAATTGAAGATAAACAATATTCTCTTGAAATAAATTTAAGAGAAATAAAAGATAAGCTACGAGATATAAAAACAGCTGAAAAGGTTAAAGATGTTTTGAAATTCAATAAAAAATACAGAGATAACATTAAAGGAGCATTAATTTGTGATATAACCAGTGATGCTTTAGATAAAGTCTTAAAAAAACAAAGAGATCTTAATTTAAGCGACTTAGTTAATGAAATTAAGAAGATATGGAATGTTTTTTTTCCGTATGAGGATAGAGATCTTTACTTTAATGATAAATATATCCCATATTTTAAAAAAAAAGGTGAAACAATTCCCTTTGACAATGCTAGTGCTGGGGAAAAGATGATATTGTTAGTTTTAATTAAAACTATCCTTCTAAAGAAATATACAAAAATTCCCTTTTTAATCCTTGACGAACCTCTTGAACATTTAAGTTTTGAAAACCGGATTAAAATTGTTGATTATTTAGTTGAAATTTATAATAAAGGATTTATTAAGCAATTAATTATAACTACTTTTGAGGAATCCCTTACTCGAAAATTAAGAAATTTAAAAGATATCCATATCATTTCCCTTCCAACTCTTTAAAATTAAAGGTATAATCGATAAATTAAAAATAAATTATGACTTAATGTATACTCTCTCATAGAATAATCATACCTAAACTTTCTCAATAAGATCAATATCTTCAGGAAATTCTCTGGTTACACTAGATATATGGTCATTACAGTAAATTTCAATATGTGAATGTTCTCTACATGGTGATAAAATTGTAACTTTGAAGAGGTTTACAGAAGATCCACAATTTTCACATTTAGAATTACTTTCCATATCTTTCATAATAAATTCAGCATCTCTCTAACTCTATTAATTTGTAGTTGCATTATAAATTTATATCCCATGGGGGTTATATAAATTCTATTATCAAATGTTTTTATCAGCCCTAATTCCTTGCTTAAATTTCTGTAATTATTAAATTGAGTTTTTTTAGTTGCTTCATCCTTCCATTCAGAAAATTTTCCTGATTTTAAAGCGAAATAATTTGCAAAATCCAAATCTTGCACATCTTCATTGTTTCTCATCAATTCAAGGGTGGATTCAACTAAATTATATATACCATTTACTACTTTTGATTTAAAGGGATTATTAATAATCCAATCCCTTATTACCTCAGCTTGTAATTCAGTAATATCTTTATCTTTTGAATCATCAGCTAATATATAAGCTTTCCCAAGTTTAGTTAGTTTAATTCGTTTCTGCTCATCTTTTTTAACTAAACTAAAAAATTTTCCAAATGGAAAATAAGTTCCATTTATTAACCATTCTGGCTTTTTGTGATCAAAATCTTCAGCATAAACACAATTTACTAGATTCCTAGGGAGTTGTGGTCCATCTTTATATATTTTGTAAAGCATCTTATTAATTAGAAAACGATGGATCAAAGCGTTAACTGGTTTTTGTGAAAAAAAATCTAATTTTTGTATCTTTTGGTTATAAAAATCTTTTAAATCATCTTCTTCTTCAGAATGATAATCTTTCTTACTCAAAAGGCCCACCAATATTTAATTTTGTTTTAATATTTTACTGAATCCATTTCAGTTAGTTATTATATATAATTATTAGAAATCGCTATTCGAAAAATTAGAAAGTGATTATATTCTCTTTTTAAAATATTTAGTTTTTATGATCAATTGATTTTATTTAATTGATTATTAACTAAAATTTTTATAAGATAATATGGATTGAAAATATAGATGATTGATCCAAATTTAATATATAATAATATTGAAGAGTTTGAAATCTATCCTTCACATGAAGAAATTTTTAATCTTATTCTTGATAATATTGAAACTGAGAAGAAAATTATTATATCGGGTGAAAAGCTAGGAGGAAAATCTTTTTTTGGTAAAAAGCTCTCTGTAGCAATTGGAAATAAATTGAAGATTAAAGAAGATAAAATTTTTATTTGTGATTTAGGACTGATTCTGTTTAAAAAAATGATTGAAGACGATATACAGAATGTAAATGCAAATAAAATCAGAGAATTTGTTGAAAAAAATAACTTAAATGTTCTATTAAACATCTCAGATTATGATATTATCGTTTTAGATGAAATTAATGATATAATCTTTAACGAATTATTGAAATTTAAATATGAAATAAATTCTAAACAAATCCTTATCCAAATTGTTGAGAATAGATTATTTCTTAGAAATAGGTCTATTTTGAATGAGATGAATTATAAAAATTATCAATTAATTTTTCCAAAGATATCTGAGATTAAGGAAATGATAAGACATTATAATTCCTTAACAAGTACTGAATCAATTGTTAAATTTGAGGATTTAACATATGCTCAATATAAAAAACTAATTATCTGAGAGGTTATTGTTTTTGATAAAATCGCTTTCAATTTTTGAAAAGAAAATATTTCCAGTTCTTAAAGATTATTTAAATGGAATCTATTCAAACGAATTTCCAAAAAATAAGTATATTGTATTAATTGATAATTTCCATTGCATTCCTAATGTAGAAATTGTTCATAATATAATTTTTGAAGGTTTTTTTCATTATTGTATTCTAATTCATAAAAATCCAATAAGGAGATATGTCTACATAAAAGAAAATATATGTCACCAAGAAGTCAATGCATTAATTATTACAGATAAAGAAAAAAAAAGTTTATTAAAGCGAAGTTTTTTCATCAATGAGATAAGAATTACTCCAAAAATACTTTTAGATTCATATTTTAAAAAAAAAAACTTTACTGAGATTAATTTTTCAGAAGAGATAAATATTTTAGGAATACATTTATGGAATTCGATTGATTTTATTGAAAAAAATATTGAGAGATATACTCAGAAATTAATAAATTCACATTTTCTTGAAATAATATTTCAAAAAATAATAATAGCTAAGCAAGAAATTAAATTTTTTCTAGAGCAACTTATACTAAATCCAAAATTAATAATTTCGTTATATAAAAATGAGGGATTAAGAGAGAAATTAGAAAAATTTATTTCAACTTTTTTCCCTCCAAAAATAACTGATGTAATTTTAGATTGTATTCTCAAAGAAAATCTTAATGAATTATTTGATTTATTCACAATTATATCATACATCAGACAATTTATTCCAAATATCAGTAATTTTAAAGAAGCATTTGAATATATTAATACACGCACCAGATTGATTCAAAATCTTGAGGCAACACATTTAGTAATGCCTTTAAATACGGAAATGGAAGAATGCGGAGAAATATCGGATAATTTTTTAAAACTGAACCAAAAAATACTCCTCAAAAATTTAAAAAAAGAATCAAATTTAATTAGGGTTTATAATTTCCCTAATATCATCAAATTAATAGAGAAAAAAATAGATATTTTTCAAAAGAACACTACTTCCTTTATCTTTTTTCCTAATTTTAATACTAAAGATAGTTTTTTTAAGGAAATCTTCTACGATATTCCTAATTTTTGGTTAAGTTCTAACTTTTTAGAAATCTATATTTCTCACGCTTTAAATTTATTCGTTAATGATGATGATTATAACAGATTCAGAGATAAAATTTATTTATTTATTTGCCAGAATAACAAATCAATAGATGTATTTAAAGAGAATATATTTTTTAGGATAGGAAATTCAAGTTCTGAATACTGGATAAAATTAAATTATTTGCAAAAATTTTTTGAAATATTGTTAAATTTTTATTATTTATCGAAAGATGTCATACCTAATCTTGAATCTATTAAGGAGGACGGCGAAAATTGGAAAAAACTCTTTGAGAAATATATTATTCCTCTTAATGATAGTATAGAGGCGATTTTTGAAAACACGTTACAATTTATTCCCTCTTCAGGTAGTAATATTGAAGCTTTAACATCAATTATTCTTAGAATCGCGTTTAATAATTTAAAGGTTATTAATTCTGCTTTTCAAACATTTATTAAAAGAAATTATGCCGGATGGGTTAAGAATTTCAAAACCAAATCAACTCCTCTAAATACTGTTAATGCAATTAGTAGAAAATTTCTTCCTAATTACTTAAGGGGGAGAAAAGAATACAATCTATTCATATTTATTGACTGTTGTCATTTAGGTATATGGAATATTTTAAAGCAAAAAATATTAAACGATTTTCCAACATTATTTATTAAAACTGAAATTGGATATTCTATTTTACCTACACTTACTAAATATGCAAGAGCATCTTTATTTAGTGGGGTATATCCAAAAGATTTTAGTACGGTTTATCCAACAGAACTTAAAATAAATGTTCAAAATTTTAATGAATTTAAAGGATTCTTAACACAAATTAACAAGAGAAATGTTAAAGATGAACATTTTGTTACTAATTGTGAAAATATATTTGATTTTGACACAAATATAAAATCTATAAAGTATAACAGAGATGAAAATTTTCAAATTAGTATTTTTAATTTTTCTGATAAATCTTCTCACACATTCTCTCAAAGTTTTGTCAAGACTTTAATAGATTCTATCTATCACTCAAAAATCAGACCTCTAATAAATCTTGTTTTAAATTCATTTCAAGATGTTTTTATTTTTTTTGCAACAGATCATGGTAGTTCAAGTTGTACACAAGAATTTAATTGGAAAAATTTCGAATTTAATCGACATTGGAATAATCCAAATTTATTTGTTAAAAGAAGTTCTCGTATATTTATTTCTACATCTTTACCATCTAATTATGAGGATATAAAGCAAGAATTAATATGTCTTAATGGAGACTCAGCAAGAAAATGGGGATTATCAAATCAAAATAATAGTCAACATAATGATCTAATATATTTTTTTGCGAATAGTTATTATAATTTAAAAAGGACACCACAGAATAGAAGAACCTTAGAACATTTTGGACATGGGGGTTCGAGTATGGATGAATTTATCATCCCTTTTGCAGTAATTAAAAAAAAGAAAGCTAATTTTAAAGAATTTGATGGGAACATTAAGATTGACATAGAGATAAAAGAAAATCCTTCTAATATTAATGAAAATTTATTAAATATTCTAATTACTAATAATTCAAATAAAGAAATTGTTTTTAATAGAGGTCATTTAGAAACTAAAAAGCTATATTATAAAATCATCACATTTTCTGACAATATAATTACCAATACTAAAAATAATATTAAAAAAATTAAGCTTAAAATTCCAAAAAAATATGGAAAGGAAGCTTCATTTTATTTTACTTTCTTCTGTGATGAAAAATATGAGATATCTAATACAATTAATTATTAATCTTTCTTTAAAGAATTGAAATATTCTAAGAGTTTTAGAGTATTATACTGAATGCAATTAAACGATTAATAAATTCATTAGTATTTATTCCTGTGAATTCCTGAATTCTTCCTAATTTTTCCTTTTTATGGAACAGAAATTTAATAAATCTATTCGTAAATATTTTATATATAGTTAATTATAAATTTAACTCAAACAATGAATTTATTATCAAAAGACTTATTTTATAAAGAATTAGGTGCAAAAGATTTCCTAAGGGATTATCTTAAAGATAGTGCTGTAAGTATCTCAGGAGGAAAAGATAGTCTTGTTGCAATGGATTTATCACTAAGAGCTGGGATAAAAAGATTTGTATTTGGAAATACAACTATGACATTTCCAGGAACGGAAGAGTATATTGAAAAACTAGAAGACTTTTATGATATAAAAATTGATCAAGTTAAACCTGCAAGACCTTTTTTAGATTTAGTAGATGATTTAGGCTATCCATCAAGAAGAATGAGATGGTGTTGTGAAGTTTATAAATTTGGACCTTTAACTGAATATGTTCTTAAAAATAAGATAAAATATTTGATTACAGGAATTAGGTCACAAGAGTCTTTAAAACGAAAAAATTACGAAAAAATTAGTAGAAATCCACTTATTCCGGCAGTACAAATAAATCCAATTCTAGATTGGAAGAAGAAAGAGGTATGGGAGTATATTAATTATTATGAACGCCCTTACCATCCACTTTATGATAACGGATATGATAGGTTAGGATGTTGGATGTGTCCATTTCAAAGTAAAAAAGATTTTGAAAGACTTAATGATAAATTTCCACATTTGTTAAATTCATTACAAGAATCTATTCGAAAAAACCTAAATAAGTTTGGCAGAGTTGGCGTTAGAGACTTCGAAAATTATATAAAAGAGCACGCCTGGGTTAAAAATGCTCTACCTTTAAATAATTCAATAATTGGTACTATTACTTATAAAAAGGTTAGGAATAAGAACCATTATCTAATTAAATGTTTCAGCGATGTAGATTTTGAAAAAATTTGCTTAAATCTTAATCTTTTTAAGAGAAAATCAGAAATAATAATAAATACAAAGATAAGAACGATTGAGATTGTATCTAAAGTATTAAGCATAAATCAAATTCTTATATACAATGAAAAACAAGTAAATTGTGTTGGTTGTGGGGCTTGTCGTTCACTTTGCCCTTCTTCTGCGTTATCTATTAAAGAGAATACTCTCCATATCAATTTTAAAGATTGTACTAGCTGTTTTAATTGCATTAAAACAAATAAATTAAGAGCTGGATGTATAGCAAGAAATTATTTGCCGTTAAGAAAAAAGTTTGATATTATAGATTTAGGAGGAAAGAATGTGAATATAAAGAAAGAATTTAATAAAATTCAAACAACAAGAATAAAAAATTTTGAAAATAGTTCAATCGAATTATATGAGAAATTTGGATTGATTAAAACTAGAAAAGATATAGAGAATGTTAATAAAACTTTGAAAAAAGTTCTTTTTGGATCAGGAAAGGTCGATGAGGTATATTTTTATTCAACACCCGAATATATTTTGAATATGAAGAGAGAAAAAGGCTTCACAACCATTCATATTAATTGTAATCAAGGCAATGCCCAAAATCATATATCAGAAATTCAAAATTTATTAAAAAATACTATTTAATAAATTTTTTTCCCTCTCAATTCTATTTGCCAAACTTTTACTTGGAATTTAGTAATTTAATTTAAAATTATAAACATTTAAATATATTTGAATTTATATCTTTATTATATCTTAAAAAAACTAAGATATTATTTATTTCTGGAAATCAGAAGATTAAGAGATGGAAAAAATGGAAAAAACAGAAAATAGTAATTATGATTTAATGCCTAAAGATTCGATTATTAAAAAAAAATATGAATTTCTCCCAATCTCTTCTATAAATCAATTTAATTGCTTAGAATTTTCATCAAATAAAATAATACACCTTTTAGTGAAAATTATAATATTCAAACGTGGCACACTTAGAGAAAAATATTTTTCTTTCATAGAGGACCCAAGATTTTCAAACTATGATCAAGATACTTTATACCATATCTTTACAAATATAGTAAAGATATTAGAAACTCGTAAATTGAAAAAAAAATTAAACCCTGAAGAGGAGAAATTTATTTATCATATAGCTTTAAATCTAATAAATGAAAATGGAAAATTAAATAAAAATGAGGTATATAAATTAATAAAAGCTAAATTATTCTTAGATACTGAAAAGTTTGACTCAAAAATATTTGAGATTTTAGACAGCGTGAAAGAGAGAACAATTAATCCCGCTTCTTTTTCAATTCCACAATTTTTACTACCCCATAAATCAGGAATGTATCTGATTGAAAGAAAAAATAATTTTATTTTAGCATCTGGTTATAAATATCTAAATTTAAATTCACATATATTATTCTTTCATAAGAGAAAAGTACTTGGAATAGGCTTTATTCATTCTATATATAAAGAAGGTGTAATAAATAATATTTACAGAATCCTCCCGATGGTTATTATTTCAAATGATAATGCAGTTCATACCGAAGGACTGGAAGAATGTGAATATCCGGTAAAAAATGTTCCTTTTTGTGTTATTACATATATAGAAAGTGAAAATATTTTAAATTTTCTTCAAAAGGTAAAAGAATATTTATCAATCGGAGCAAGATTAGTTGGTGATCAATTATTAAAAAAAGATAAAAATTCAATTTTATGGTATAATGTAAGTTATGAGACGTTATTAGATATGTTTGAAAAGAGATTGATTATTTATGGTTTACCTAGTTCAGGAAAATCTATTTTAGGTGTTCAAATATTAAGATATTTAGTTCAAAAAGGAAGGAAAGTTATTTCTATAGCGCCAAGCAATCCAAACCTATCTAAATTTGGACTCCCGCTCAAAAATATTGGAATTTCAAATCCAAAATGGGATTTAGACAATTTTAGTCAAAAATATCTCGAAAAATATGACTCTAGTGAGTTAATCAATTTTTCACAGATAAGAATAGGGGAAAACTATTATATGCCAGATATTGAGAAATTAAGCAAAAAAACAATTATATCTTTAATTAATGAAGTAACCAGTTCTGTACAAATTAAAAATATTATTGCTCTAGAGATGGTTGATCGACCAATTTTAGATATTCTTCAGATGGCAAAAAATGAAAAACTCTTAGATCCTGAAGATTTTCAGCAAAATCAAATTAAAACATTGAGAAGGTTAGCTAATATTTTGTTAAAATGGCAAAGTATAGGGAAAAAAATTGATTTAAAATCAGAAATATTTTCTAATAATGATTCTATAGGTTTTTATATTGATTCAGAATTATTCCTACCGGAATTAGCTTATATAATATTGACAGAAATATTTTTCAATTCTCAACCATGCTTTGATATTAAAAATGAGGGGTTATTTTTAATGGTTGATGAAATCCCATTATTAATGAGTTCTGAAGGTGTCCTAATTAATGGACAAAATTTAGGACGAATTTTTAATCAGATTAATAAACAGGGAAGAAATATGGGGATTTTATTAGGGAGTATAATTCAAGATTATACACGTAAAATTCAGTCTCAATTTCTACCAATGTCTCTTGAAGATTATTCTACATTTCATTTAATTGTAAAAAACAAAAAAAGACTCATCAAAATTAATAATGAGTATATTATAATCCCACCAATTACGAACATATAGAGATACAAATCATGCAAAAAAATTATGATAAATCTATTAATTCTTTTCTATTTGAAAATTTGGATATTTTATCAAATTTTAATTTTTTATATTCAAATAATATTTCATTTAACCCGATTAAGAAAAAGTATATAGAAACTGATGAAAATGGAAATCCCATTTATAGTATTGAAAGTGATTCTACATTAGGAATTCGAGATATTGATAAATTTCATCCTATACCATTGGACTCAGATAGTAATGTTATGTCAATAGGTATTGATGCTTCCTCAATACCATCTTATTGTTTAACTCGCGGAAATACAAGATATTTGATAGTCAAACCTTACATTATATGTGCTCGTGGTGAGAATTCTCACTTCATTTTAGAAGAAATGTCAGAAATTGTGAAATATATGATTTTAATATCAAGTAAATTAAATATATTCTCTGAAAAATGTCAAAGAGCAATATATCCTCATTATAAAATGCAGAACAATTTAGTAAATGTTTTAAAACATGTAAAAGAAGGAAAAATTTTTGCAGATTTCATTGATAAAATTGTTAATATTGCCATTGAGTATGGTTATCATTATAACTCAAATCAAAAAGATGAGCAAAACTTAATTATCTTAAAAGATGGTTCAATCCTTTCAAATTCAGAAATTAAATTATCTCGGGCTTTACACTCAGGAAAAACTAAAGGTATAGAATCATATTTAAAATTATATAACTCCATTAAACGAGCTGGAGAAAGTGGAATTCCTATAGTTGGGATTGTTAAAGATAGTCAGTCGTTATTATTATCAAGACTATTCGCTCCTTTTGGGTCTGACTATCATATAATCCGTAATTTGGCTAAATGTCAAAATGTTATTTATTCATACTTAAGTCCTATAAAGAAAATAATAGAACCATATAGAAATATTGAAATTGATAACTACTTTACTTATATTGAAAAAAATATTAGTCCTTTACGCCTAGAAGTTATCCCTGAATTTAAACCAAAAAGTGTAAATTTCATACATGAAATTATTGAAAAAACAATTCAGCTAATTTACCAGAATAACAATATCCATGAATTTAATAATAAGCTATACAAATTACCATTTTGTATTCTAAATTCAGATATTACATCAAGGAATATAGCCAAATATTCTAATGAACTAATTAAAGAAAAACTGTATAGTGTTAGAAGAAGATTACCAATTCCTATGGTTGTAAAACGTGGATTTGAATGATTTTATATATAATTTTAAATATTAGTAAGGTAAATATATAATATATATTAAGAAAATATAATATCTAAGATTAATTAAGATATAAATAATTAGAAAAAAAAAGTTGAAAAAAAATGACTGAAGAATTGACAGGACAAGAATTGATCAAAACTTTCTTAGAATCAACTTACATTCATTATACGGCAGCTGAGATTTATGAATTTTTTGAAGAATCTAAAGATGAGTTAAAAAATCAATTAAAGATTTCTACAATACGAAAATATTTACAAGAGTTATCGGGTAGAAATGAAATAGTGGAACTTTCCATAGAAGGAAAAAGAGATAAATATTATATTGCTAAGTCTGGTGAAGAAACATTATATCTTGATATAGAATTAATAGGCCTATACATTCATCATTATGATTCAACAAAATTACTCGATTGCATTATAGAAAGGAAAAAAAAAAAGGATGTTAGAGAAATGCCGCTTCCTGAAAATGATACGATTCATGATTTATATCAAACTCCCATTGAATCAATTGAAAAAGAGATTGAGATGGATAGAAAAATGTTAAAAAAAATTTCATTTTTTGAAGGTATAACTATGATGAACTATCACGACATTCCTAAAATTGTCGGGATAAATACATTTCAAAGACATAAGGATCATACAGTAACAGGTGTACAAAGACCTAGACAAAAGGAATGGGTTAAAGAATTAAGAAATGGTTTGTCTGCCCACTTCTCTGCATTAGTAACTAATTCAATAATATATTTTAATATAAATTACATTGAAGAAGTTGAACCTCCTATTCAAAGAGAAGATGGACTACTTGTTTGGAAAATAAGAGTGCCTTTTAAAAAACATATTCCTGATAATAAAAAGCCAGGATGGATCCTTGATGGACAGCAAAGAATGTGGGCTCTTGATTATGTGAATCTCAGAAGGTTGTGTGTAGAAAATCGGGAAAGTATTAAATTTTTCGGTCCGGTTACAATTTTAATTGGTAATTTTGAAGGAGTAGAGGATTTTGAACCGAGAATGTTAAAATTACTATTTGTATTTGCAAATGAAACAAAAAATTTACCAAAAACTTTAAAACAAGAAATGGCAGCATTGATGGGTCCTGAAATGAGAAAAAGTTTTCGAGAAAAGGTGCAATTTGAGAGCTTTCTATATCGAATAATTGATCAATTGGAATCCTCTGATAAAAGTCCATTTTTTGATGAGATTGACCATACAATCAAATCATTTAACAAATCAGCTCCCATAATCACTGATGATGAAGGAAATAATACTCGAAAATTTACTGAGAAGGGAATTTTTGATATGATTGATCTTATCATTAAGGAGAGACCATTTTCTTATAAAATAGGAATTGTAGAATTTCAAAGTAACATAAAGGATTGGACAGATATCATTATTGATTATTTTACAGCAATAAAGAGCGTATTCTATGATGATTGGAACGATCCTGAATCTCTTATAAAGAGAAATTTAATTATATCAGTAATTGGTAAATTAATTAAAGAAATTTGGGAAAATAGTTTTAACCGAATAGAGTCTGAAGCGCGAATTAAAATTATTATCGAATTATTATCGCAATGGATAGATCAAGATGATCGTGTAGATTTTGGAAGGCATTCTTCAATAAAAAGTCGTTTTCCCCGAGATTTGAAGAAAGATATTAATAAAGCATTTTATGAAATTACTCAAAAGTTTAGTACCTCTACTATGGCTAAAGTGGGTTCAGGAGCAGAGGCAATAATTGACGATTCAATTGCAAATTATGAATTAATTAAAATGCAAATAGATAAAAGAATAGATGAAAAATTAGGAAAAAAACACAAAACTTTAGAAATGTGATCAAAAATGTTTGATCCGGATACAAATAAAATACTCGCTAAGGATATTAAGGTTTTACCAATAAAAGGGGACAATTTGCTTAAAATCTCTGATGAAATGATGCAAATAATCAAACACTTCTTTTCTAATGATAATAAAGAAATAATTCCTTTTCGTGGCTTTTTATTAGAGGGTCCTCCAGGCATAGGTAAAACGGAATTAGTAAAACAGACTGCACGAATTATTGGAGCTGAATTATTTGATCAAGACATACAAGTTTATTTTTTACTTGTTGATAGTGCGGATATAGCAGCTGCTAAATGGGGTGACGCAGAGAGGAAAATAAAATCAATTTTTAAGGGAATTGATGATTCTACAAAAAAATTGATTATTTTATTTGATGACATCGATTGTTTAATGATTAAAAGGGGAGCGAATGTGGCTGTAGAATGGCACTATTCAATAAACTCAATTCTATTTCATGAATTAGATAAAATCAAACCTTCACAAGTAATTTTAATCGCTACATCAAATAGAACTGATTTGATTGATGATGCTTTACGATCAAGATTATACTCTTACAATATTAATTCTTTATTAATGGAAGATTTAATCGAAATTTTAAAGGCAATTGTAAATAAAATGTCTATTGATTCTAATCAAAAAGAAAAATTAGTAAAAAGAGTTATTGAATCTCTAGCTGAACTTAAAGAGAATATTCAAAAAGGTAAAATTAAGCGAGAAGGAGAACTAAATATTCGAGATATTCAACATTTTATAACGAAAATATATATTAAAGAGTTGATAAAATAAGATGGAATTAATTAATGAAAAATATATCCTAATGTTTTTGGAATATAAGGACACAAGGAAAAATAGCATTGATGAATTATTAGTGGCCTTAACAGGAGATTCTGAGTTTGGAGATGTAATTAATGATAATAGAAAGTCTAAAGATTCTGAACTTATTACATTTTCTAATGTTCCTGAGGGGATTAATAAAGAATTTGTTGCTTACATGAGAGAAAAAGGTGAAGAATTAGATCCAACTACAAAATATCTTTACCCTATTAATTTCTCTTTAATAAAGAGAATAGTGCATACATATGAAGGAAAAAGTATTCATACTCACGAAGGAATAAAAAAAGACATTAATAGATGGAGAATTACAAATAAATCTCCAGGAATCATGATGTTATATAAATATATGGGCCCAATTTTTCATTTCAGTGAATTTGCTAAGGTTGTAAAAGAAAAAATTGAAAGTTGGAAAAAAGATAAAAAAAATATCTTCTTTAATTTTGAGGTTATAAACTATATCCTATGTGCAGAAATAGATTATCTTACTGAAATTATTAATCATAAATATTTTATTGTATGTTTTGATTTTCAAACAGATAAAAAAGCAGATCCAAATGATTTTAGGCGTCCATTACTGGGAATAACCAGAGATCATAAGAGTCTTGATGAATTTGGTAGGTATGGTTTTCCAAAAATCATAAAAGATAAATTTCAAGAAGAAATTAAAATTGATGCTGATACAATTTTAGCTTATCCTATTGATTTTTCAATAATAAGAAGACCTGTAGTATTATATTCTGATGAAAAAAATGGTAAAAAAAAGCATAAAATATCCCAAAAAGCATCAGGTGTTATGACTGCTTATAAATATATGGGTCCAATTTTACAGGTTGAAAAATTCCGAACTATATTTAAAAAAGTTCTTACGGGCTCAATAGTTAGTAATAGGAGTCTTTTTGACAAATCTGATGACCCTTTAATACTCATAGGAGCGGATATAGAAATGTATGATGGTTTTTAAATATAAGAAATAAATAAAAAAAAGGAAAAAAAATGGCAAAGATAAAAGAGGATTCTTTTTCTGATATGATTATTAAGAAAATAGACCTTCAGGTAGAAGAAGAATGGAAAAAGGACATTTTTAAAAAAGAATTCAGAGCGAAAATAGAAGAAGTTATTAAGGAGTGGATGAAATGAAAGCAAAATTAATATTAGAAAACATTGGCTCTCATCGTGGAATAAGAGAATATGATCTAAATAGTGGAATGATTACTATTTTTGAAGGCTCAAATTCAGCTGGTAAGAGTACAATAATAAAATCTATTGCGACTGCTTTATCAAGCCCTATTAACTCGAAGAATTTATTTAACGAAGCAAATAAATTTGGAATATTACCTCGGGAGGATAATGATTCTCCAATTGTAAATATTTTTGAGGATAAAGCAACTATCAATTTAAAATATGGAAAATCTGATATTCACAACATCTTAATGAAAGATGGAACTATAGAGACAGATTTCAAAGGTAATGAAAATTTCTTGTATACTGGTATGTTATTAAAAAATTCTAAAATACAAGAATATCTTGCTTCAGGAAACGATAATTTTCAATGGATTGTATCTGAAATGTCCAATGGTGGCAAGTATGAAGAATTAAAAGTAATAAATGATGCTTATATAAGATTAGTTGATATGCAAACAATAGCATTAAAAGATATAGATAAAGCCATTGGAGCAACTCTTAAAAATAATAAAGATCTGGAAGAACAAAAAAAACCGCTATCAGATGAAAGAAAGAAAGTAAAATATGACATAAAAAATTTTGATGCTCCTGAATTAAAGAAATGGACAGAAAAAAAAGATATAATTGAAAATGAAATAATAAAACTAAACAAACAGAAGACAGAACCTGAAAAGGGTATAATAGAAAAAAAAGATAGTGTTGAATCTCTTAGAAAAGAGCTCTCTAATCTTGAATCTGATAATTCTGAAAATATTCCAGAATCAAAAAAAATTGAAAATAAAATAATTGAATTAGAGAAAGAAAATTTATCAAAATTAATTTCTGAATCAAATTCTTTAAAAGAACAACTTCCTTCATTTGCTGCTCGCCAAGAGAAATTACGGGTTTTTAAAGATATAAATCTAACAATGCTAAATTCCAGATTAGAACAAGAAATATGCCCGTTATGTTTATCTTCTCCAATAAAAATCACAAATATTACTATTAAAGAGCGACTTAAAGGAATTGAAAAAGAAATCGTTGATATTGATAAAGAAAGACATCCGATAAGAAAAAAAATTGCGGATATTGATAAAACAATTGAAGAAATTAATAATATTCAAAAAAGAAAAAAAATATTAAAAAAATTACACGAATCCATAAGGAGTTCAGCAGAAAAAAAGGGTAACATAAATAAAAATATTAATGAAAAAAAAAATGCAATTAAAGCTTTAGAAGTAGATCTTAAGGGTTTAAATGATAGATTAGCTAAACAAAAAAAAGAGTTGGAACAAACAAAAAAAAAAATAAAGGAAAATGCAGAATTAAAACCCCTTCAAGATAAAGAAGATGAGCTTAGTGAAAAAATCCAAAAAATTAATGATCAAATTGAACAAAATAAAGGAAGAATTGAAGAGAAATCTCAGATTGATTTTTTGGATATCAAAATTCCTACTGAAAAAGCAGACCTTATCTTAAAAAATTTATCTGTGGAGCTTAATAAAATTGATTCATATCTTATTGAGAAAATCGATGAACAAAGATTAGGTGCTGGGAAAGCATTTAATAGTACAATTAAGAATGTTATTGAAGAATTACAGCTCGATGATTTTAGTAAGATATATATAAATCTGGATGATTATCGATTGATTGTCGTGAGAAAAGGAGGAAAAATCCAACCTCTTGGAGCCTTAGGTGGTGCTGAGCGCGGGATAATAGGTGGAATCCTCCAAGTATCTTGTAAGCAAACATATTTAAAAGAAATTCCCTTTTTCATTGGAGATGATATTATATTAGAATTTGATGCAGAAAAGCAGAAAATCTTTATGAATTATCTAAAAAGATTAGCGGAACAAGAGGATCTATTTGTAATAATAACAAAAATTAGTAATAGTCCCGTTTTACACCAATTTGAAGTGTAATTTTTTTTTTTAATTTTTCATAACATTTAAATATTCGTTTTTCCAATATAATATTATATCTTAAAAAAATATGGAATCGACAAATTATTAGGATTCCAATCTTTTCACGAATCTAATAAAAATATAAAAGACTTAAATATAAAAGGAAAAAAATGTCAAAATGTAAAATATGTAATTCAGACCCCACTCTTTCAAACGGGTTGTGTGAACATTGTAATGATGCCTTATTTTATTTAGATGAGATTGAAAATGAGTATTTTAAAGGTGCGGCGGGTGACCCTGTAATAAAGAATGCTTTACGTGAGTTTTCTTGGTTGTATGCAGGATTCCCGAGATTATGGGGCTTTTATAATAGTATCGTGTCTGTGATATTTTTCTTTATTACAAATCTCTCAAAAAACAAAATAACAAAAACGGATTTGAAAGATTTTAATTTTACTACGCTTCCCGTTTCTATAATTGAAGATATACTGATAAAAACCCGGGCAATTAAACCTCCTAAATCTACCAAACCCAATGAGTATGAAATCGGTGTACTTTCAAAATTATGTTCGGTAAAGATTGGTGCTGAATTACAATCAAAGACCGGTAGATTCAAAGAAAATGCAGAGGAAATGTTTGGTATAATCGCTATTATCCTAACTAAGACATTAGTGAATAAAAAGCTTGCAAATCCTACAGATAACATTTTACCAAGGAAAGCATTTTCAATATTAGTTGCCTTAGCAGACATAATCATTAAAAATGATGATCCTAAGAAGCCCGGAAGCTCAATTCCTAAAATAATTAATAGAAGTAATTTCGAGAATAATCAAAAGAGACTAGGATTAAGCAACAATGCTCAATTGAGGACACTCTTAGAAATGCTAGGATTAATTGTTATATCTCCAGGAATCCCCAATATAATTGATGGTTTTGGAGATACAGATCGGAAATTAGTTTTAAAGGATGAGATTGTTCTATTATTAACTGAATTGCGAGTAAGGCGTAGAAGTAGAGTTAGGATTAGAACAAGACCATAATTTTTTTTTTTAATTTAATTTTTTAATTTAAGGAAAAATAAAAAATGGTTGAATATACACGAGTTTTCGGATTTTTAAACAAAATAATCCAGGAAAAAAAAATTAATCTATTAATTTTTCGGGAATTTTGTGATACATTAAAAATCCCAGAAGATATCAAAAACTTTGCTGAGGATATCATAATCAAGAAATCTAATATTGATAATAAAAAAAATTGTCGAAAAGCATTTTATTTATATATTTCTGCTTTATTTGTATCCTATATAATCAAAATAGGTAGCTATGCTGATCTTAAAAACGAAATGAAATCCATAATTGGGGAGAATCATTATTTTTCAAATGTAACAAAAGTTATTAATTTAAATCGAATATTTTCAACAATTCTTGTCGGAAACCGAATTTATCAATATTTTCATTTGGTTTCAGATTGTTTAACTAAAGAAGAGACATGTATTTATTTGAAGAATCTATATAAGATTCAAATTAAAAACCTATTTCTTGAAATTAATAAAAATAATGATATCAAGAGGTTTTTTTTTAATGAAGAAGAAATCTCAAACTTTCTCAAACCTGTATCCTTCATTATAAATGAATGCTTTCCTGAGAGATGCGAAAATTTTGACAGATATGTCTATAGTGCGGCATTTTACTTCTTTGTATGTACTCAGAGAAGAAGAAAATTGCTCAAAATCAACAAATTTAGGTTAAGCATTATTTTAGGTTTAGATCGAGCTGTTTTTAATCAATATTTAGATAGTATCAAACGGAAAATCAATTATAATTTAATTACCGAAAAATTTAGTCAAAAAAGATTTACATCTATTAAGTATTATTTTAAAAAGGAATTTACTCAAAATACTACAAAAAATATAAACACCTATCAAACAATAAATAATGCAGTAGCTTATGAAAGTTAAGAAACAGGGTTGAGACAATTACAATGGTTGACTATAGACGGGTTTTTGGATTTTTAAATAAAGTTATTCTAGAGAAATCTATGAATTTAGAGAAGTTTGAAAAATTTTGCAATGTTTTGGAGATCTCTGATGAAATAGAAGATTTTGCTAAGGATTTGATTTTCTATCAAAGGGAAAGATTTGAACAACTAAAAAAATACCATCGTAAGAAATTGCTAATTTATATTGCAGCAATATTTGTATCTTATATAATCGTAAAAAAAGATTACGCTGAATTTGAACAGAAAATAGATTCTTTATTATATAACTTTAATAAATCTAAAGAAAATATAGTAATATATAAAAATCTTAATCAGGTTTTAGTAGCCATTCAGAATAATGGATATCATCAATATTTAATTACGCCATCATTAACAATTGAACAAATAGAAGTTTTTTCTAAAAACATTTATAAAATTGAGTATAAGAAATTTCTAAAAAAATTACATGAAAAAACATTAATTTCTAATTACATTAAAAACCTAGAAGAGTTAATTGAACCTGTTCTATATATTATTAAAGTTTCAAATGAAGATTTTTCGAAGATAAGAAAATCTCGATATGGTGCGGCACTATATTTTATTCTTTCTAGACTCAAAAAATTTAAGAGGGTTGGACTAGAGGGAGTTGGAATATCTATAAAAGATTTTTACTTAATACTAGAATTATCTCGTAGAACATTTATAGATCATATTGAAAGAATCATTAGATTTTTAGATTACCAGAGTTTTATCGAGAAATTTTCTAATATCGATTTTATTGAAGATGTTAGTGATGATAATCTGTGACCACAAAATAGAAATAGGGATATTAAAAGAGGGATATAATGATTAAGATTGATAAGGAAGAAAAGATAATTGTAAATGCATTATTAAATTCAAAATATTTAAAATCTGAAACAAAGAGAACTGTAAAATCAAAAAAAAAAGAAATAATCGAAAAAATAATCAGAGGACTAGATAATGATGAAAAAAGTCCTTTTTTCCAAGAAATTGATCATAGTATAAGAAGTTTTGATAAAAAAGGCAGTATAATTGAGAAAAATGGTTCAAAATTAAGATTATTTCCTAAAAAATGTATTTTTGATATGATTAATGATATTATTCAGGATATTCCTTTCTTTTTTTCTGATTATTTAATCTTTGAAAAAAATATTGATAGATATATTGATTTTCTAATTGATTACTTTACTGCTATAAAATGTGTATTCTCTCAAGAATGGGTTGATATATATTCAGTAATACGTAGAAATGTTGGAATCTTTGCTATTGGAAAGCTTTTATCATCAATTTGGTCAAACAGTTTTAATAGATTAAATTCTGATGATCGTATGTTAAGGATTATTGAATCTCTTCTTTCTTGGAAAAATAATAATAAATTTATAGATTTATCAAGTAATTCGATATTAAATCATCAATTTCCTGAGGAACTTAAAAGAAATATCAATAAAATTTATCCATTTTTTTTGAGAGGTTTATTGGATTCATTATTTGACAATCAAATGTTCAGAAAAGAAGCAAAAAATATATTGATTGAATTTAAAAATAAAATATAATATCGCCTAAATAAAATAGAAAATACAACTCACTCATATCAAAAATGAAAAACTCCTTCTTCTTAACAACTAAAAGAACAGTTTATTTTCATTAAGATCATCTTTAACAATTTCTTTTTCTTCAATTGTATTATAAGTAAAATCATTTCCTGCTAGGTAACTGTTTATTTCACTTATGATAGGAGAAAATTCACTCTTCAATCCTTTCAACATTTTATGAATTAGAATTGTTGCTTCTTCTATTAAGATAATATTTCCTAACCATTGAAAATGTGCAACAATCCCCACTTTAGATTTCATAAATCTCTGTTTTGTTTTTTTTTCTCCTTCCTTGTTAATGTATTCAAATTTATACGTATTTATTCTATGATAAATATTGGATATAAATATATTAAAGAAAAAACCTTGTTTTAATGTATCTATTTTCATATTATGTATAGATCTTATTCTCTCCTTAATTTTTGTTTCAATATAATTTATTTTGGAAGAAGAAATACTAACACGATATTTTATAACTATAAAAAAATTGTTTTGGTTAATTATATATTGCATATTTTTTTCCTATTTTTATCTCTATTAAGTTATAATCAATTACAATAATATTTAAGTGTTTCGAATATTCGAAACATATCGTTCCTTCAAAATTCTTCTATTTGAATTAATATATTCTTTATATTTAATCATATATTTTATTTTAAAAAAAACTTAAAAACTCAATGAAAAAGGTAAAATTCTTAGGATTTAATATAAGAGCGGTCTAATAGACTTTTCAATTCATCTGGTTTTTTATTTAGAAATTTTTCGGGATAATCATTATATTCTGTTCGTAGACACCTTCCTAAAGGTTCCTTTATTTCTTCAGGTTTTTTAGGTAAATTAATATAACTATAGAAATAGTAATATCTTCCTCTTAGAGTTTTTTTTACTTTCAATCCTTTTATTACTTTATCTAATTGAGTAATTTCTTCTTTTACCTCTGTTGGTTCTTCAATTGAAGCAATTCTCGAAATCTCATTATGAAGCCATAATATATAAGGAGTTTTCTCTCTTAGATTACCTTTTTTTTTTTTCACATTGATTGATATCTATAATAATAATTTAATATTTTCAATATGTATTTAGATCAAATTTATTTTACAGATTACTATGTCTCGAGAATTTAAATGTGATATTTGAGGATCTAATGGATCTACTTTTAGATTCTATTATCACTCAATCGTCAGGATGGAGCAAAAATATTTGGTCATTATGATATTCACGCTAAAATTATTATAATGGAAACTGGCAGAATATACTAGGGGTAATTACCATAACTTACAGGAATAGCAGTTCCCATAGGATTAGAAATAGAAATTTTATTTAACTAAATAATTATAATATAATTTGAAGACCTTGTTCTTTTAACTTTTCGATGCTTCCTGGGATATTAATCCAGAAATTTGCTTTTAAATTTAAAGTTTCAAGGAAATTCAGTTTTTCGATGCATTCGGGTACATATTTTAACTTATTATTACTTGCATTTAATTCTTTTAGCGAACCTAAGTTTCCTATTGATTTAGGGAGCTCTTTCAAATTATTAGAACTTAAATTTAGATATTTTAAATTTAAAAGGAGTCCTATAGAGGAGGGTAATCTTGCAAGTTTATTTATACGCAAATTTAAGTATACCAAATCAGATAAAAAACCAATATTTTTCAGTAATGAGGTAATATTATTTCGCCTTAGAGCGAGATGAGTCAGAGAAGTAAGCTTCAGAATTTCGCTTGGAAAGTAATTTAACCCGCAATTTGAAAGGCTTAATCCGATGATTTCTTCATTTTCCTTTACATAGCAAGTTGAGCTTACATCAAATTTGTTTTTTAGAGGTATAGGTCTGCTAATTTGTTGCTCTAATGAATGAATTATATTTTTCTCAGCATAGTCGATTTCGCTTATGATCGAACCAGAAACGCCTATAATTTTAGAAATTTCATCAATTTTAGGCAAGGGTTCTCCACATTTTGGACAATGTTTAATTTGAGGTGAACATAAAAAACTACAATGAGGACATGGTATTTTAACGATAACTTGTTTAAAATAATTATTACGGGCTTTTATTTCCTCACTTTGACTTAATTCAATAAAAAGATTTAGCCAATAATATTGTGTTTCAGTTAGAAAAACATTCATTTTGTAATTTTCGAGAATTGGTATAAAAAATTCATGTTTTTTAGTGAACATTTCTAACTGCTGGACTTCTCTTTCGGTTAATCGTTTCATCATTAATATTTAAGAAAGAATGATATTAAATAGTATATATTGAAACGCTTCGTAATAAAAATTAAATTTAGGGAGCTTAAACTATGGCTGATTTAATACTTAGATGGACTTTTGGAGAGATTAAATTCGGTTATAATAGCCCTCAAGGATTAGAATTGCTTAAATATTCAATAAAATTTGCTCATTTAATTTTTCCAGGTGATTTTGACAGCGTAGAATTTTATGTTTGTTATAATAATATTAGAAAATCTACTCTAAAAACGATCGAGAAATTTTCAAAAAAATATGATGTACGCTTAATCGATGTATCTGATTTGCTGCTCAATAAGCTGAGAAATGACACTTCTAAAAACTCGTGGTGGAAATACGCGTTACCTCGAATTGATATTACCAGATATGAGATAATGATCGACAATGATGTAATTCTCTGGGATATTCCTGATATTTTAAGACAAGCTATTACCGAAAATGCTTTGATTGCTTTATCTGATGGTGGCGGTAGGTTTTATGGAGATTTTAAAGAAGAAATAGAAAATTTAGATAAAAATCTTGTTTTAAACGCTGGTTTCATCGGTTTTCCCAAGGGATATTCTTTTAATTTAGGAGGAGTCTTTGAAAATCCTCCAAAAGATTGCTTTTTTTCAGAGCAAGGATTTACTGCATTAAATTTCGCTCGATATAAAGGATTAAAATATTTAATACCACTTTCAGAAATACAACAACTAAATATTAACCGCATAAGAGTGTTGGATTTGCTTTCTAAATATAAAGGAGGGCATTTTTGTGGCTGCAATTACGGTTCCGAAGATTTTTGGGATAAAATCTATAGAGACCAGATAATAAGTAGATACAAACAAAAATCAGATAGCCACTTTAAGAAAAATTAATTATCAAATCCATTAATTCCATGTTTAGATGGTCTAGAACCATCTGGGTTATCAATATATTCTTTCATGATGACATTATTGAAGTAACTATTATCATTATTATAGTTAGATATATTTTTAATTATTTCATTTAGTTCAGTAATAGATTTTAATCCGCTTTGGCTATGAAAAGTATCATAATTATCGAAAATTTCACTAACTTTTTGAAAATGGACTTTTATCCATTCATCTTTAACGCTTGTCAATAATTTTAGATTTCTCCTAATTTTTTCTAGCATAATATTAATTGGAATTCCTTGTAAATGATACACAACTAAAAAATCCTTATTTGAAGGAAGATAGAGCTCATTATTAAGAACCCATCTATGAAAACCACCTCCAGCTTTAAGTTTTTCATATTTTTTAATGTTATGGTTGTTAAATCGAAGAATATTATCCTTGAAGAAAGGATCTCCCCATAATTCAGGTATTATTCCTTTGATACCACCTCTCATCGCTAACTGTAACATATCTTTTGCTTTTATCCGAGTCTTAATCAATTCTGGTGAAAGATACCAATCAATGAATACCATTCTTAAAGTATCTCTACTTGTTTGTTTCAACCAAGATTTCAAATTAAATTTCTTTGGGTATTGAATAAACTCATCTATGTCTATAAATGCCCACCAGATTTCATCGTTTTCTACTAGAAAATCATTTAATGCAAATTTTAATAAAGTATTGCAGCTATTTTGTTCAGCTTTTTCATTGGTATGTCTCAAATCTTTAGATGAGACGATTAAATGGATATTACTTTTTTGTTTTTTACAATTTCTTATTATTTCTTTAGTGCGATCAGTCGAATCACTATCGAAGATAAAAATCTCATCTGCGCCACCTTTAATATAATAATCGAGAAAAAACTCTATGAAATATTCGCTATTTAGTGTTCTGGTCGCAATTTTTAATTTCATTTTTTATTATTTATGAACCAAAATTTATTATAACGCTCTAGGCTATAATTAAATCAAAAATAATCTTGAAAAGAAAGTTCACTTAAAATCTTTTCTGCTATTATTTTAGGGCTACTTATACTAGTATCAACAATATAATCTATAGGTCCTTTAGAAACTGCCTCCAAAAAGATATTTCGTTGATCTAATATAAACTGAATCGTAGTTTCATTATGTCCTTTATCTTTCAAGCGTTCAGCTAAGACATTAGGCAGTGTATCTAAGATTACCTGAAAAATTTTTGTACCAGGTAATTTCTTTTGAAGTATTTCAGAGTTTGGATACCATTTAATATCCTCTGGGTTCTCTAAAAAGTGGAAGGTTTCAGAAGATTCACCCCCATTCAACCCAACTATGATTGGAATAAAACCTGCCTCTAAGAAATTTCTAGCGAGAGCAAAAGCGTTTTTATCCCCTAAACGACATTGACGAAAATATTCTTCTTGATAATCATAGGGTTTCAATTTGCTCCATGAGGCGACTCTTCCTCCTTGAATCATATATCTTAAATTGTCTACATCAATTTTGGTAGAAAAAGGGATTATTTTAACTAAAGCATCTGCTATTGTAGTTTTTCCAACACCAGATCCTCCCCTGAGAAATAACGCAACCTTTTTTTTTACGCCGAATTCTAAATTACTCATTTTATCACGACTGGCTACTTTAGGTTCCTTTCTTTGCAATTATTAATAAGGTACTACTCTTTCCTTGTTTAATTTGGGAAATTTGAAATTTAGCCTTATTTAGAAGCCCTTGAAATTCTTTTAGTGTTCTTTCTTTTCCACCTGTACACACAAGCAGATTAAAATTAAGAGTTATGCCAACATCGTAATTAGAGTCTTCTGGAACAATTGTT
>SDBT01002694.1_pt1 | contig 31212 bp, 42 predicted proteins | sample 2277101 | NCBI WGS metagenome assembly SDBT01 (sample SAMN10404973, study PRJNA504765) | marine sediment metagenome | isolation source: marine sediment core GS10_PC15, 103 cmbsf | place: Arctic Ocean: Southern Knipovich Ridge | collected 2010 | reverse complement strand
GCTAAAAGTGTTGGAATATTCGGGGTCTTATCCAACTGCACCTGATGAAAGGCGGTAAACCTTGGCAGGAAAAAAGAGGTGACTCAAACCTGCCCCCCTTATTTTGATTCTGGGTGAGTATGATATTTTTATTCTTTTTCATTTTTTCTCCTTAATTGTCTATGGCATAATGGACACCACATTTTTGTTGTATTTTCATCTTCTTCTACTTCTAAATCATAGTCTTCATTACATTTTTTACAATGCCAAGTTATAAATTTTATTCTCATTTGAAATCTCCTATGGTTGTTTGATCTAAGTTATTCCTTTTGATATTCTTTTTTTGTGCTGCCTTTGTGAATTCTCTAACTCCTCTTCCTAATTCTTTTATTGCATTAATATGTGATTTCATGTTCTTTGCAAATACTAATTGATTCTGTTGTATTCCATTCATAGTATTTAAAACAAATTCTGCAGTTACTTTATACCCTGTTCTTTTTTGTGAATTGAAATGTTCTTGGATTCCTAAATTATTAATCATTGCATTATTACCTAATGTTTCTGCCTCATCAAGGTTATATGAATTATCAATACAAAACCACAATCCTTCTTTATCATACACATATACTTTTTCTTTATCTTTATTGCATTGGATTGCTAAATTGTTTTTCATTAGTGCATAATGCTCTCTTGATACTTTGAATTCATAAACTCCATTTATCTTTATATTAATCTTTAGTTTGCTCTCCAATGCCTCTAATACTTCTTTTAATCCCCATACAGCTAACTTTCTTGATTCTATGCTGTTTACCCCTATGAAACTATTTATGTCATAAATTACTAATGAATTGTTACATAACCATACTTTTCTATTTTTTATTAGAATTCTTGGTGTTTTTTTTATTCCAATTAATTTATATGGTATTTTTAGCTTTTCTAAGATATATATTCTATTATCCCAGTTTTTTATTTTGGGTAGCTTTATTTTCCAAATCCAAGCATGTCCACGAACTTCTTTGTCTATAGTGTCCTTAGTTGATTTTTTTACTACTTTTGTTTCCCAAACTCCATAACCTATTTTTTTTAATTCTCCAGATTCTTTAAGTTGTCGTATATAATAGTTTAATTTTTGTTTAGAAATGTTTAACTCTTTAGAAATCGCTATGGGTGTCTTGCCTAGTTTTAGTGAGTTTTTAAGGTTAAGTAAAAACTTTTTTTTTACTAGATTCTTAGTTGATTTTTTTACTACTTTCATTTTAAGATTGCAGGAGTATGTGCTTTCCAATAAGGTATTCTAATTCCATCTCTTATTTTAGATTTAATATCTATTTCTCTCAAATTTAATTTTAAAGCACAAGCCCTACATGCTTCAACAACCTTACCATTTAACCAATAAGGATTAACAACCCGGATTCCACTTTCTCTGCATAGTGGACATATCATTCTAAAATTCCCACCTTCTTGGTTTCCAAAAAATAACTAATCTTCCTAATTCACCAATATCTTTTTTATGCTGCATTACAACTCCAAACTCTCTTAACTCTTTTACTCTTGGAGTTATTGAATTAATTGGTAGGCCTAGTTCTTTACTGATCCTAAAATTACTACAAGACTTTAATTTCCTTATTACTGCATAGACTTGGGATTGCCTTTCTCCAAGGTTTTCAAGAACTTCAGCATAAGCTAAAATAGATGTTGGTTGAATCTTATGCTTTCTCATTATCCACACTCTTTTTTGATTTCATACACTTTAAAGGTTGTTTTGGTTTATATACTTTCCCCCTAATTCGGCTTTGCACAAAAAGTAAGTCTTGCACAAAAAGTCAAAATAGGTTTTAGCGTCGGAGGTTATTGATGTAATGATAAATATCATTACATCATTAAAATGGGTATTTATAGTAACTTTGAGATAGTATAATAAGCTTTAAATATGGAATGCCTTGTACAGGCATAAAATAAACTAGATCTTCCATAGGTTTTATATAATCTCTCGCCTGTATTATAATAATATTTATAATAAAAAATTGTATTAAAAAATCAAAATGTTTCATATAAAAATTAATTCTGGTGAGGAAAATAAAGATAATGGTTTTAATTCTTTAATGGCTTCTGGGGCTGCAGTTACTTTTCTCAAAGATGATGAATATATTGTTCCTGAAGAAGCAACACAAAAATTAGATGAAGATGATGTTGATTGGAAGCCAGTCCCAATAAGAAAAGAGGAAATTAAAGAAGAAGAAGAAAAAAATGCCCCCAAAATATAAGGTTGAATTCCTTTTGCCAACTTTATATAATAATAAAGAGAATCCAGAACTTCCTGGAGAACCAATAGAAGCAAAAAAATCTAGGGAAGCTATTGCAATGGTTGTTAAAAAATTTAATGCAATCTCAAAACATCCTGCAACAATTGAAGGAACATGGATAGATAAAAATTCTAATATAAAATATTTTGATAATTGTTTACATCTTGAAGTGTGTATTGATAAAAGGGATGATTATGTGAAATTTTTTGAAAAATTTAAGATACATCTTATGAAAGAATTTGAACAAGAAGATATTTATATTATTTGCTATGAAGTTAATATGATTTAGTAGGCTTTGCAGACCTTACACAGAAATAAATATTATGATTAAAGTAAGTATGGCTATAAGTATTGTTAAGGAAATCATAATCCAAGAGCTAATTTTACTTGCTAAATTGAACTTTTTAAGATTATAATTAAGATTATTTAATGCCTGCTTTAATTGTAATGATACTGCCATTTTATAATTATCTCCTGCGTTTTCGTTAGAACCTAAAGAACTAGCCATTAATGTTAAATCTGAACCTCCCAGTAAGCCCTTTGCACCTTCAATTAATTTTTCATCAATCTCATAAGCCTCTGATAATTCATATTCTGCCATATTAATAATTAAGTGTTGGAAGCTTATCACCCTCATTATGTTTATGCTCACTACAATCTGCAATCAATTTTTTTATTCTAGACTCTAGATAATCAATTCTTTCTTTAAGTTCTTCTATTTCTTTTTTTGTTTCTTCATCCATTTTATCTTTCTCCGTAATAAATTCCAGTCTTTGCTTTATCTGGATAATCTTTAAACATAATCTCTTCTAGATGATCTCTTAATTTAGTTAACGCTTTTATAGATTCATTTTCATGTATTGTAATTTTTCTTCCTTCTGTTTTTGTTTTAGCTTGATTAGAGGTTTTAACTGCTGTTTTAACTAACTTATCATTAAAAATTTTAGAAAGGTGTCCAAATTGTTTATGTTCTTCAAAGGTTATTTTGTTATTCTCTTTTTCCATTAACAATATAAAATAAGGGAGTTTTTAAATTTTAGTGTATAAGGGGCTTTGTGTATAAAGTTTTAATTTGATGGTACTTTTTACACAGAATTCCTTCTAGTTCTTCTTTCTTTCACTTTCTAATGCCTCTTCATATTTCTTAATTATATCTAACTTTTCTAATAATGCCCACGACCTATATTTTCTCCTTCTAGGCTCTTTAGTATAGAATTTATCGTCTATTTCTTTAGTTATTTTCTTAAAGAGAATTATTGCCTCTTCATACATTTTCTCCCAGTTTTGTTGATTTAATTTATTAATCTCCCTTATTGGGCTACAAGAAAATTCTGGTTCGATTATTGGATAGGATTCATGGGCAAACATATTTCTTATCTTTCTAAATCTCTCCCCATCACCACTAAACCCCCTATAAGGCTCCCCTCCCATATCTTTAATTATCCTAATGATATAATCAAATTTTTTAGAGAGACTTACCCTAAGAAAACAAGCTTTGAATGTTTCCCTTTCCCTTTCTAGTTGGTTATGATAAGAGGCTCCCCAAGAATCAAATCCAAAATGACTTGTTATTTCCTCATCTAACCAATATTCAATATTAATAGCATATTCAATTATCTCGTGTCTCATTTCTTTTATATCCTTATTGTCTTTTGCTATTTCTTTTTTAATCATCTTCTTCCATTTTTTCTTATAAGAAATTCTGCGTACCCCTACATTTAGATATATCGCAAGAAACACCCACCCCTGTAATTCCATAAGTTACATCAATCATATTTTGATGATGTCCTGGACTTCCAATCCAACCATTAACCATACAACTTGCAATTGCATTATCAGTATAAGTAGCTCCACAACCAATAACAGCATAATGAATTGGAGTTTCTCCAATATTTTCACCAACATTATCACCACTATGCTCAAAGAAGTTTTCATTCATCATCTTATCACTATGTTGTCTTGCTAAATTATTTAGTTTACTATTACTTGTTAATGCTCTTACACCATTCCTTGCTCTTTCTTCATTGACTAATTCTAAAATCTTCTTTTCTATTCTTGCTTCATTTCTTAAATCTATTTCTTTTTCTCCATCTATATTTTCAGAGATAACATTTTCATTAGCAAAATCAGAAGTAACAATTCCTTGTTTAATTTCTTCTACCTTGATAAAGATATTATCTTTGTAGCTAACAAACAAGAATAATAAAACTATAAAGAAAATGCTCCAATAAAATATTTTCTTCTTACTTGTATTTTTTCTAAAATCATAACTATTATGTAAATTTCCTTCTGAAAAAGGACTACTTCTTATATGTCTTCTCGTATATCTTCTATGATTGAATCTTCTTGACATAAAAATCGTAAGAATGGGGATGTTTTAAAGTTTGCTAAATTATTGGCTTTGCATAAGAGATTGAGATGTTACACAAAGTATAAAAACTTAATAGAATAAATTATTTTATGGGTAAGGTATTAGATGTATTAGATGTATTTGGAGTTTCAAATGATTTAGTGGAGTCATATATTGAAAGAGAAGAAGTGGATGGAGATTTTCAAAGAGCGATCAGTTTAGGGAAGCAGATTATAGTTTATGGTTCTTCAAAACAGGGTAAGACTTCATTAATAAAAAAACATTTAAAAGAGGATTCAATAATACAAATTGAATGCTCTCCGAGTATGGAATTGATTGATATATATTCATCAATATTAAGGCAATCTAAAGTAGATATAGTCTCAGAATATTCAGATATTAAAAAAAGCAGTTCAGAGTTTGCCCCCGCGATAAATGCAAAGATAAAGATACCACTTATTGCAGAAGTTGGTGGAGGCATTGGTACGAACCATTCTACTTCTAAATCCTCAGATTTAAAATATAAAACCGTAAATTATAATTTATCTATCGCTCAAGATATTTTAGAAATTCTTAAAGAAATTAAATTTAATAAAATAATAGTTTTAGAGAATTTTCATTATTTAAGAGAAGAAGTTCAAAAATTATTTTCATTTGATCTTAGAACATTCCAAGATGGAAATATAAGGTTCATAATTGTTGGAATTTGGAGAGAAAGAAATAGGTTAGGACAATTTAATGGAGATTTACAAGACAGAATGATTGAGGTGGCTGTAGAACCTTGGAAGGCGGAAGATTTCTATAAGGTTATTAAAATTGGAGCAAAAAAATTAAATGTAAGTTTTGAAAATGTTAAAAAAGAAATAATTGAATCTTGTTTTGATAGCATAGGGGTTCTTCAAGAATTATGCAAGGAATGTTGTTTTGGAGCAAAAATAAAACAAACCTCTAAAAATCAAATGAAGATTACTAAAGCAAACTTACGATATGCAAAAAATAGGAAATTAGTAGATTATTCAAGTAGACACATTAGATCCTTTGAATCTTTTATAGAATCTTCAAAAAAGGAAAGGGAAGGAAAAATTCCACTATTCATACCTTATTATTTTATTAAGATTTTAATTGCTTCAGACTTTAATAAAATTTCTGATGGATTTAAAAGAAAGTATATTCATGAGGAAATTATGAAAATACATCATAGATCAAATGAGGTTAGGGCAGGAGATATGAGTAATTTTCTTTATCCCATTGTTAAATACCAAATATTAAAGGATATTAAACCTCCCATTTTTGACTATGACCAAAGTATACAAACCCTTAGGATAATAGATTCTACATTATATTTCTTTTTAAGAGAATGTAATCACAAGGAAGTATTAGAAAATCTACTTCCACCATCTGAAAAACTCCCATTAAAAAAAGCTAAAAATTGATCTGGACAGCACAAGACAGCACAAGACAGCACAAGACAGCACAAGACAGCACAAGACAGCACAAGACAGCACAAGACAGCACAAGACAGCACAAAAATGAAACTTAAAAAACATTTTAAAAACTACTGGTTTCTTTATCTTCTAGGATTAGTCATTGTTTTAGGGATTATTGGCATTGCAATCCTTAATCATTATGCAGGTTATCCAGATAATATGTGGTGGAGATGGCAGAGATGAAAAAACAAGATAATTTAGAAGAAGATATTACAGAAGAAATACTAGATTTAGCAGCAGATAGGAGAAGAAGAATGGGGTGTGTCATAGAACATTTCATCTCCTTAGAGTTTTATTTATCAGAAGTATTAGAAGAATATTTTATGGGAAATAGGTATCAACAAAAAATTAAATTTAGAAATTTAATTTTAGGCAAACTTTCTTTTGAGAGAAAAAGGCAACTCTTTGTAAAATTAAAATTCGAAGAAATAAAAAAGATGAAATTTGATAAAGGTGTTCATACAGATTTAACATATTTTCAAAAAGTAAGAAATGCACTAAGCCATAATCTAAAAAGATTTGATAAGAAAAAAAAGTTATTTTATGTAGAATATAAAATAAATGGAAAATTAGAAACTATTTATTTAGATGATAAATTTGTTACAAAAATAGAAGATTTGTCAGTAAAACTTGTTGGAAGATTAATGAAAATTAAAAGAGTTTTAGAAAGAGAAAGGTTTGATTCTTAAGACTTAGGTTTTAATAATCTTATCCAATTTACTTTCAATCCTATCCAATTGAGGATCTTCTCTAAGTTTTTTCCTACACCATTCAGAAAGAGAAATATTCTCTTCTTTAGCTTTCTTTTTCATTTCCTCTAAAACATCTGTTTCAATCATAAGATGTAACTGAGAATTCTTTTTCATAGATAATTTTTCTTGTATTAATTTATCAAGTTCATTAAGTTTCCTTATTACTCTTTCTCCAGCATCTTCTTCCATTTTATCTCCTTAACACAAAAAAAGGTCATAATATACTTTCCAGTGATTAATCTTAACCATTCAGGAATCCAATGATCCATACCTATAACCTTTAATCCATTTTTATTTAATATTCCTCTAAATTCTTTTTGAGTAAAAAACCTTTCATAGGGATGGTTATAGCTATCCATGTCATAGGTTTTATTTAATTTTTGCTTAAATAATCTATTATGAATCTTCCCATATTTATTGTAAACATTAATTACAAAAATTCCATTATCTTTTAAATGGGATTTTAAATTTTGGATTGCTTTATTCATTTCTGGAATATGATGTAGAACCCCCATAGAAAATATATAATCAAACTTTTTATTTAGTTTAATTTTTGTTAGATCTCCAACATCAAAATTAACATCCTTAATTTGAAACCTTTCTTTTAATTTATTTGCTAATTTAATAGAACTTTCAGAAAAATCTATTCCTGTAACATTTGCTTTTTTAGATAAGAAACAGGAGATTTCTCCAGTTCCGCATCCTGCATCCAATATTTCATTAAAGGGTAATATTGTTTTTGGTAATCCATTCAACACCCACCCCCATTTATCTTTTAGAGAATCAAAAGAATCCACATAATCTCCGTTTTCTAATCCAAGACTATCATTAGGAAATGGATATTTTTCATATAAATTTTTTACATCTGATGCCCCTTCACTCTTTCCCTCATTCATAGAAATTAAAGAAAATCTGTCCTTTTAAACATTACGCTGTTTATCACGCCCACTTAAATTCTTAAAATTACGCTATATTTTATGGGAAGAGAAGTTAAAGACGACATTCTTATCTTTTTTGCTAGAAGTAAGTTAAGATTAGAGGTCTTAAAAGAGTTGAATAAAAAGCCACAAATTGCCTCATTTTTATCTCAAAAAATGGGTAAGCATAGGGAAGTTATTAGTAGAATATTTTTAGATCTTCAGGAAGTAGGTTTAGCTAAATGTAAGAATCCACAAAGCCCTAGTTTTAGATATTATAAGATTACTAAGAATGGAAAGGATGTTTTGGAGAGTTTGGGTTAATAAACCTATTTTTTACTTGGCAATCTCTTTAAAACCCTTTTTCTATAAGTTGTCATAATTTTATTTAACATTTGCCCAAGATTAGTAAATGCAAATGCTTTAGACATCATTTTTTTATTATGTTCATCAAAGATTTCTATTCTTCCCATGGTCTTTGAAATATAACTTCTTAGAATTTTATAATCATTTTTTTCTTTTTTATCTGGCAAATAGATATATCCTGTAAATTTTAAACATCGCTTCTCTTTCATATCCTTATTAGAAATATTAGGTTTTTATAATTATCTTTTAACAAACCATTCCCTTTTTCCAGTCTTATTCTTAAATCTTAATTTATCAAAATTATTCATCATACTTTTAGATTCTTCATTATCCATTTCATTATTTTTATTATCTGGTGCATGAAAATCATAAAACCAACCAAATAAGAATTTTAGTATTTTATTTTCCATTTTAAGTAATAGGAATTAGGTTGTTTTAAATTTTATATTGAACTAGAATAAGGTAATGATTTAATATATTCTTCCATAAATTTAAAATCAGGCTCTCCATTTTTTTCAGGTAATTTAATACTAATATTTTTCATTCTTGTTTGACTACATTTTCTACCATAATTGTATCTATATCTTTCTAAATTTAATATTTTTGTCAAAAAAAGAGCAATAAATTTATTCATTTTAAAATTAGGCATTAATTTTTCAACATGATCACTAGCAGAAAAATTTAATGGTTGATAAGAACAGTAACCTAATACTGCACTATCTACTGTTAGAACATTTCCATTTTCAGAATAGAAATTATAAAAGCCATCTATGCCATTATTTGATGCTTGAGTGGTTACATAAGAAAATTTTCCTTCACCATATTCTTCTAATTCTAAAACTGGAGTAGTTTTACTCCCCTTTATTTTAAATAAACTTGTTAATTTGAATTTTTTCCATTTGCTAGAATCTAATTTTATTTTTTTATTAATTAAAGGTTCTTTTGAAATTTCTTTTAACATTTTTTTATTATATCCAGTTAGAGATTTATTAAGTTCAGAAGGAATTTTTTTAGGAATAAGTATATTCTTTAAGGTTTTATTTGCTTGTCTTCCATAATTATATTTGTATTTATTTGTGCTTATACATTTTGCATAAAAAAGCATTTCAATAATGCTCATTGTTTTTTTGGGTTTTAATATTAAAACATGAAATCCAGTATAAAATGGTAAAGGCTGATAGAATGTTGATAAAACAGAACCTCCAACTGCAACTGACAAGGTGTGTGCAGGATTAAGATTTATATCTAGTTCTTTTTGAACATAAGCAGAAATACCATTATTATTTTCAGTTCTAGAAACAAAAGGGATTGAATTAGTATCTTCACTCTTGCATTTCATTAAATTAATTAGTTCTAAGCTATTACCATATTTAATAGTAAATAACTCAGAAATTTTTACTAACTTATTCATTTTCAGGATTATCTTTCTCCTCAAAAATTTTATTTTTATGTAAGAAAGTTACATAATTTAGAATCGTATCTTCAAAATCTATGTCTTTTAAATTTGAATAATCTGTTTCCATATATGCTTCTGCAGCCCATTCCATATCTGCAGTTATTATCTGGTTTCTACTAAACCCTGGCTCATTTTTTCTATTCATGAAATTTGAGATCCATTTTTCTTTTATCTCTCCCCATTTCCCATTAGCATCAATTCTTCCCTTATTTTTTCTTTTTACGAAGCCATCATTTTTGTAGTACCCAAAGTAAGTTTCCTTATTATTTGGATGAGGTCTGTGGGCTGTAAAAACCATAATACATGAAACAACCCCAACCTTAGAATTCAAAAATAATTCATCTGGCATTGATAAAACTGCTTGCAGGGTATGTTTTTCTAAAAGTTTCTTTTTTAGTTCTAGAACTTTCCCTGACTGAGATAATGCACTTTGCATAGGAACAATTGCTACACAAGTTCCTCCATCAACTAAACAATCTAAATTGTTTAAAATAAATTCTAATTCATCGGTATCTGTTTTCTTATTAGATTTATATGGCGGATTCAAGAAACCTACAGTTGGTTTTTTTGATTTCACTTCATCAATAACTTCTTCATCAAAACAACTTCCATTTATGATGTTTGTTTTTCCATCTTGATGAATGTACATATTTGAAACAGCTAAAGCAAATATGTGTGATTGATATTCAGTTCCTATTAATTGTTTAGATTTTATTTCTTTAATTTTCTTTTCGTCACCTTTAGCATTTTCAATCATTTTCCTCATTGCACTTATTAAAAATCCCCCAGTTCCAGTACAATTATCATAAACAATAGAGTTTTTATTAACTTGAGCTAATTCTGCAAAAAGTTCGGTTATATGTGGGGGAGTTAAAACAATTCCAAGACCCTTATCACTATTTGCATATCTTAAAAATTCAATATAAAGTTGCCCTAAGACATCAAAATACTTGTGAGTCTTAATAAAGTCATTTATATTTTCATCTATTTCATCAATAATTTCTTTTAATACCTTATTTTTTTTAGATAGGGATGTGTCTGTTTTGATAAAACTAAATTGCGTGTTTAAATTTTCTAGCCTTTTACCAATGATATTTGCACTCTCTAATTCATCAGAAACTGTTTGAATAAGGGAAGCTGCAAGATTTTCTGGTTTTGTATGTGAACCATATGATTTTTTGAATGCAGGATTTTCTAGGGCAATTAGGATAGAACTAATCAATAAACTTCTTTGACTTTCTAGAATTTTATAACCATGTAATTTTTCATTTAATTCTTTTGTAAAATCTAAAAGAGAATTATAATCTTGTCTAAACTTTTCTGGACTTTTTAAATATCCATTTAAATAATCTTCAACATCCAAAAGTTTATCTCCAAAGATAGGTGTAGCTTTTTTTTCTTCCTTTAAATGTAAAAAATGAGAAATTCTTAATTTTTGTTTTGATTCTCCACTAATTGCAATTGCTAAAACATCAAAACTTTTAGAAAGATAAGAAGCATAAAGTAATGCTCCATCAACTGCAAACTCTGAATACTTATCCCTATCTTTACTTTCATGCTTTGTGACATCTGCCTTACATTCGATGACAATTAATAAATCTGGATTAGTTTTATAAGTTATAATAAATTCAGGGTAACCTTGCCCTCCACCTTTTTTTGAAGCACTTTTTAGTAATTTATCTATCTTAGGATTATCAGATTTTTGCTCTTCTATATCTATTTTATCTAAAAATTTAGAAAAGTGTTCTCTAGCAATTATCTCTGTTTTTCTTTCATTCACCATCTTTTTTTAAACCTCCACACCATTCACAAAAATTAGTAGGACAATCACTATTTAATAACTTTATTGCTTTATTCATTTTTCATTAACATTATGTTGTTTACTTTTTCTTTTTCCCTGAACTACGGATTTTTTTGTAGTTGAGGTTATATCTTTTTGTCTTTCCCCTCTTTGTTTTTTTTGGTTTAGCCATCTTTAAGGACTCCTGATTTAATTAATTGCTTTAGATATTTAACAACAGTAACATAGGCTATCCCTGTTTCTATTGAAATTTCATGAGCAGTCATAGAACCACCTTTCTTATGTATGATTCTAATGATGTCTCTTTGTTTTGAATTAAGAACTTTCTTCTCCTTCACCATTTTTTACCTCAAGATAAATAACTAATTTTGATTTGTTTATTTCCTTAATTGTATCTTCTTGATTAGGATTAAAAACTATATTAAATTTTGATTCTCCATTTAACCCTGATTTTAATGCAAGAGATTTTGGAATCTTAATTGAGGATTGTTTTGTTGTTTTATCAAAAACAATATTTTTTTCTTCTTTCAGTTCCTCTTGCCCATCAGAAATTACTTCAAGTGCTTCTTCAAATATTTTATCTACCATTTTAGTCTTATTATTCGATTTAATATAATAATTAGTAGACTAGCTATTATTTAAAGGTTTGCATTTTAAATATAAGTTAGACTAGGTATTATAAAGAATAGATAAGTTTATATACCCTAAAATAGACTTAATAATAGTTAGACTAAATATTATAACATATAAGAACAACTAATAACCAAATTATGGGTTTGGTTGTGTCAGTTTATGGGGCTGACAGATGCTTATTTATGGGATAAGTAAAGGGGGGAGATTATGGGTCTCCTATTTCCTATTCTAAATAAATTTTGAGGAAAACTAAAATGGAAAAACAAAAAAACTTATTCAATGAAGATGAAACAATAATTAGGTCAGCAAGACCTATGCGAAAAAATAAAGTTTTCATTGAACAAGAAGCAATGAAGTATAGGGATTTAACTAAAGATAATAAACACACTCAGAAGTGGGCAGAATATAATGAAGCTCAGACTAAAGAAAAACTTATTTTTTATAGATTACTTGATGAACTTTTAGAGATAATCCCAGAGAGAACTTATACTTTTGGCAGACCTAGAAAATCATTAAGAGATATGGTTTTCTGTTGTATGATTAAAATTTATGTTAATACTTCTTCAAGAAGAACTATTTCGGATTTAGAACTTGCAAAGAGAGCAGGATATATTACTGATGTGCCACACTTCAATACCTTACTAAATTACTTTGAAGATATTGCAGTAAAGATTATTCTAAGATACTTAATTAATGTTTCAGCATTACCATTAAAAAATGTAGAAGAACGATTTGCAGTTGATGCAACTGGTTTTGGAACAAAAAGATTTGATAGGTGGATTGATGCTAAGTATGGAAAAAAGCAACCAGTTGTGAAATATAGGAAGGCTCATGCTATTTGTGGAGTAAGAACTAATATTATAACTTCTGTTGAAACAACTAAAGGTAATTTTGGAGATTCAAGAATGTTTAAGCATTTAGTAACAAGAACAGCAGAAGAATTTTTAGTAACTGAGGTTAGTGCAGATAAGGCTTATTCTTCTAGGGCTAATTTAGAATTAGTTAATTCGCTTGGTGCCTTACCTTTTATCCCATTTAAATCAAACGCTACTGGAAATCAAAAAGGTTCTCCAACTTGGAAAAATATGTATCAAATGTTTACTGAAAACTATAGACATTTTGCAGAACATTATCACAAGCGTTCAAATATCGAAACTTGCTTCGCAATGATCAAGAGAAAGTTTGGAGATTATTGCAGATGCAAATCTGCTCAAAGTCAAGACAATGAGATTTTGTGCAAGGTTTTGTGCCATAACATTGTTGTACTAATTCATGAAATGTTTGAACTTAAAATCGACGTCGACTTCAAGGAAATTGCTAAGCAGAAAGAGTTCCCTGCACAAAAAGTGATATAGTTATTGTGCAAAGCTCCCTAATTCGCAGTAACTTGTAAGCATTGATAGAAACATTTAATTTTTATCAGAAAAAAGTGGCGATTTCTCGCCAACCATCTTCTTGTCCTACTTTATCGGACTCCTGGCATTTGGAAAGATTCTTTTCTTTTTTTGAAAATGTCCTTTCCTTCTCGATATATTGTAGTACCTAAAGTATTTAAATCTTTCGTATTTGTAGGGGGTAAGGTTTCCTATGGAAAATACTAGAAATAGTGTGTGAATTCGGTAGTGCCAGGATTTAGATTGGTTGCGTCTTCCACACATTATGGGCAATGCTTTTTAATTTATAAACCTTGCTTATTTTAAATTAAATGTAATCTCCTAAATAGATTATCAATTATATAAACCATTCTCTCGCCGAAAGTTATTTGTTCTTTCATCTTGCTTGTCTAACCTCACAATATAATCCATCTCTTTTATTCCAATCACAACCATCATTAAATCTATAAGCATCTTCAAACTTTCCTGTTCCAACATTTGTTGAACAATCAACAGAAACAACATTTAATCTTCTATCTAATCTTTGACAAGTTGATGCTACTTCTTCCATAATTTCTTCTTGATAAGTTTCAATTGCTGTTCCCCTATTTGCTGTTGTTTTAACTATTTCATAACATCCCTGCCTATCATAAGAATAACCACTTACTTTACAAGTTTCTCTTTCTTGTGCGATTTGAATTCTATTCTGTTCTCTTGTTTCAAGTCCACTTATTTTTGATAATACTTTAATATTATCTCCATCACAATTCCAATCTCTACCAATCAATCTACAAAATCCTGTTGTTTCAGTAATATAATCAGCAAAAAAGTATTTCCCTGTTTCTGCATCTTTAGTAATAAAAGGAGAATGAGTTATTAAAGTTCCATTATATTCAATACTTTCAGAAACATTTAACTTTCCATCGATTGAAACATCTCCACCAATTTCTGTATCTGCCCCTTGTGGTTGTATTTGCAGAGGATTAGATAAACTTCTAAAAGATATAAGTGGAGCACCAAATTGCATCGCTAAATTTTCATCTCCAACACTAAAAATCATACCATCTGTATCTATGGAAAATGAAGAGGATTCCCCTACGAATTCGTCGTCTCGGGTAAAACTAACGTCACCACCCTGAAAACGCAATTCTGATAATACATCAAACCCATCGGTGGATAGTGCGAAGAAACCGTTCTCTGCTCTAAATTCTTCTTTTGATATAAAAACATCATTGAAAGTAACAGCTGAAATTTCTTGGTCTTCATCAAACTCCGTCCAATCAATAGAACTAGATTTATCTCGCCCAATAAAATTTATTCTAAGTGGGGTGCTTGTGTCTGTTCCTGTATATGAGCCATTCCCTAAAGTCAAATTCTTACTTAACACTTGTAACGGATGGTCGAAAGAAAATAATGGTAATGAAGGGTCAAAAATCAAATTTCCAATAAAAGAATCTCCATCAAATTTCAATACGCCTTGGTCATCGTCTATATCCTGCCCTATCTCTACTAGACCTCCTAATGCTATAACTTCATTATTAGCTACTACATCATTTGTAGAAAGAATTGCATCCCCTTTTAAAAATCCTGCTTGAACTGTTGCTGTTGCTGTTAAGTCTGTCACGCCTGTCCATGCTCCGTTAAGTTCTCCGTCGGTGATTGTGTTAGTTCCTAGGTCTATCGTACCATCTGCAAGAATAGAAGTTTGCCCTGTTGAGCCAAAATCTGATTTCCCTTTAGCAATTAAATTACCATTTGCAAACGCCCTAAAGTTTGCACTACCTTGGGTGGGATTTCCTAACCACAAATCATCATTTGTACCAACTGTATAAATATCACCCCTTGATATAAGATTATCTACAAATACATCTCCATCAATATCTATCCCACCAGCAAGATTAAATCTACTTGAGAAATCGTCCCATTTAAGAAATCGTCCTTCTTCACTACCAGCATTAAAGAAATAAAGAAAACTATCCATCTCTGAACCTCCACCAAGATATACATTATTTGTTCTTAAATCCTTAGTTCCTAAATTAACATCATCAGCAATATTAATCCCCAAACCATTAATTGAATTAATCACATCAGTAGTAATATTTGTTGCTTGTACTGTTCCTGTTGTATTGAAATTTCCAGTACCATTAAAATTATTATTCAAGAATTGATAATCTGCTTTATCTTGATAAGTTTGATTAAAATGAGGAATATTTGTTAATTGAGAACCATCTCCAAAATAAAAGTCTGCTGAAACATTACCTGTTGTTGTATAATTATTATCTTCAGTTAAATTATTAGGTTGCCATCCACCATCTCCTCCAGTTATTCCTGTTAATTGTGAACCATCTCCAATGAAAAAATTAGCAGTTATGTTTCCTGCACTTGTCCAATTTCCATCAGTGATTGTGTCAGTGCCTAAGTCTATTGTTCCATCAATACTTAAATCTCCATCAAACCCTACTATTGCTTGGATTGACACATCTCCATTAAACTTATGACTTTGTGCGTTATAAGTAAAGGTTCTTGGTGTTGCTCCTGGATTAAATGTTATAGTTCCAATTTTAGTTAGATCGTCATCTATGAACATGAATTGTGGACTAAATCCCTTTATAATCCATCTATCTGAAACCCCTCCAAAATTATTCCCAATGCTGTCTGCAAAATTTAATTGCATATAATCTAAAATCCCACCAAGATTAACTTGTTCAATAGTTATACTAGAATCAGCTCCATCAACAACAACACCATGCCCACCTGTTTTCTCTGCTATGTGGTCTACTTCTAATTTTGTTGCACTTACATTCCCACTCATATTAATATTAAAAGGGTTTGCAACACTATCAACTTGCCAGTTCCCAACTAAAGTATTAGTCCCATCTCTCCTAATAAATATTTTCTCAAAAGCATTAGTAGAAGTTTGAATAGATAAATGAGAATCTGTTGTTCCTTCCATAGTAATTGTTACTGTAACATCTCCTCCTCCTGCACCAACTTCTGCTTCTAATTCTAAATTTAATCTTTCCCCATTTGCCAACATTATAGGTGAAACTAATACTCCATGCAAATCAAACTCTACTCCTACAGATAATAATAAATCAGATGTTTCAAAAGTTACTAATAAATTTCTTGTTAAGCCATCAGCAGAAACATTATAAAGTTTGGGAGTAATTGTTACTGGTTTTTTTCCAGGGCCATCAGTATTCAAATGAACATGAACATCATAAACCCCTTGCCTTAATTCATTAAATTCTGGTTGTCCAACCAATGTTGTCCAATTAAAAATACTAAAAGTTCCTTGAGGTAAACTTGCAGAATCTAAGGTGTTTTCTGGCCTTTCTAAATCATTCTCTGTCATATTAAAATGTCCAGGGATATTAGAAGATTCATTATTAAAAAAGAAATCAAATGCAGTTGAAGAAGTTGCATCATCAACATAATCTTTATTTGCAGTATGATTTGGTAATATTGGTGTTGGGACTAACCAATTAAAAGTATTAAGGTTTATGTCTTGTGTTAGATTTAATCCTGCTAAATTATGGATCTCATTAAAATTTATATTAATATCTCCTGTCATAGTCCCCCCAGATAACTGTAAATATCTCCCATCTAAAGTAGGATATAAGTCAGGAACATTATCCATGTTGCCTTCGTTTGTTATCCAAATGAAAGCAAAGTTTGCTAGATTAGAAAATTCTGAAAAGTTCACAGAACCAGTATTATTATTGAAGGGGGTAACAACTGGTTGGAAATTAATTCCAATATCATTAACACCTTCATCTTCACTAACACCTATTTGAATTTCTGCATTAATTAGTGGTAATAGTATCAAACATATAAGTAGTATTAAAAATCTCCTCTTTGCCATTGAATTACTTCCTTTTTCTTCTTTTTATAGTTTTCCTTTTAACTTTTCTTCTTTTAACTTTCTTTCTTATAACTCTTTTCTTAATTTTTCTTTTCTTAATAGATTTTCTAATCCTTGCATTTTCATTAATAAGTTTTTGTTTTCTTCTTTCTATAGGAGATAATCTTTTTTTAACTCTTCTTCTAACTTTCCTAACCGTCCTTCTCACTACTCTCTTTCTGATAGGCCTTCTTTTTACTATTCTTCTTTTCTTAACTCTTTTAATCTTTCTTTTAAGAGGTTTTCTTTTTCTCCTTGAGGCTTGAAGTTGTTTAATTTCTGATTTAGTATCTCCAACATATTTCTTTTTCTCAATAAATCCATTTCTAATTTTTTTCCTTTTACCAACCCTTATTTTAAATGCTCTAAACTTCTTTCTATGTTTATTAAAATAACCTCTCATAACTTTTGGAACTACTACAACATTTTTAGACTTCCCAATTGGTTCAAACCAACCTGAACGACTTAATCGATTATCTAATCTATAAGCTAAGAAATCTTTAGCCATTCTTAATGTCAAAGGTCTAGGAGTTAGGTTTTTAATCTTCCCTCTAACCTTTTCTTTAACATAAAATACTGGTTGAGATTTAGATAGTTTTTTCCCTTTAAACCCTTTAATCTTTATACGAATTATTGGAATGATTAGTTTTAAAGCCCTAATATTTATACTATTTAAAATAGAAGTAGCCCTTGAAAGTTGCTTTGTAATTTGTCTTTGTAATTGAGTTACTTTTTGTCTTTGTTTTTGTATTTGTCTTTGTAATTGCTTAGTCTTTTGTGTAGTTCTTGCTTTAACTGATTGTCTTTGTAATTGTTTAGTTCTTTGGGTTATTTTAGTTTGTTGAACTTGCAACACCTTAACTTTTTGTAATCCTTTTCTTATTTGTGTTGCTTTTGCTGTTCTAACCCCTTTAATTTTTTGTTTAATTTGATTTACTTGTTTTGTAATTATTTTTTGTGAGGGTGTTTTTATAGTAACTTGTTTTATTCTTGTCCTGGTTATAACTCTTGATATAGGTTTTCTAACACTAACAGATTTAGAAAGTATATTTGAGGCTTTGGCTAATACTCCTAATTTAGAAACCCCCCTAGTTGTTTGTTCTGCTTGTGCTAATGCAGAAGAAGTTGCAGAGATAACCTTTTGTATAGCTTTAGAATATTGTTGTTTCTGAACGCCGGATACTGAAAAAGATTTCCCGGCTTTAGAAGTTCCTTTAATAATTCCTATAAATCTAGCCTTTGCACCCTTTCCTGAAATAGAATTTCCAACAATTATACTTATCTCCTTTTTAGTCATTACATTAGATAAAGAAGCAAAATCATCAAAATCAATTCCTTTAATTGCTCTACGAGATATTTTACCTGAAGGGAATCTAATAGAGGTTCTAAAAAACCTTTTACCCCTAACTACTCCACTCCTTCCAATCCCTGCTTGTCTTAATCCATTTAAATTTGCTTTAATAATCTTTATATTGCCTAGCTTTTTCCCTCTACTTATTAATTGCATAGTCTTTTTTAATTTGAATACTACTGGTTTTGAAAGAGTTTTTTCTACACTAACAAAGCTTCTAGCCCTCCCTAGTTTAATTTTAGTTGATGGAAACTTAACCCCTTGTTTAGCAAATCTTCCTAAAACTATTGATTGTCCTTGTGAGCCTTTTTGAACAGAAATCCCCTTAGCTATTCCCACATTCCCCTTAGAAGTTTTAAATATTATATCTGTTACAACCTTTCCATTCTTCAATGTTTTTTGTTTTCCTAAAAATTTAATAGATGTAATTCCCTTAGGGATTGCACTTGCAGGAACTAATGGAAGATCACCAAGTAAAACCTGCCCCCCCAACCTATTCTGATCTTCTAAAAACTTAATCCTTCTCCTTGCATCTCCAATTCTTAATTTATAAAAATTAGGTTTATTTTTTTCTAATCTTTTAATCTTTTCTTTATTTTGTTTAATAAATTTTCTATTTTGTGCTTTTCCCTTTTCTGATATTTGGATTCTAGTTCCTCCAGGCTTTCCAAAGACAAAAATTTTAATTCTTCTTTTTAAAGAATTAGCTAATACTTCTTTTTCATTATTTATATTTTTTCTTCTTGAATCTAAACTCTTCTCTTGTTTCTTTGCTTTTTTAAATTCTTTTTCAGAAAGTTCCTTACCCCCAAAATCTTTATTAAACTTTTCTATATCTGAATTAAGTTTAACATCTCTTTGATTTAATATTCTTTCTGTTACTGAACCCCCAGAAATATTATCAAAAGCCCTTATTAATTTAATTTTAGTAGATTGAGATAGTTTAGTAGTTATTTTTCCACTAATTTTCTTTGCTTTTTGTATAAATTGTTGTTTTAATTGTATTGCAGTTTGATTTATTTGATTTATTTTAGTTTTCGTTTGTTGTTGAATTAAACTCTTTTGAAAAACATCCTTAGTTTGTATTATTTTTTTATTTTTTTCTTGAATAGCTAAAGATATTTTATTTTTTCTTTCTTGTTCTATTCTTTGTTTTTCTTTATTTACTCTCTCATTAGATAATTGTTTTAATCTGTTAATTGTGTTTTGTTCTTCTATGAATATATTTCTAAAATTAGGATTAACCCCTTGTATGCTTCCACCACCTTTAATATGTCTTATAATATTTTCTCTTGCAATCTCTATTGATCTAAAAGCAGATACCATAGGGAATACTTTAAATGTCACCCCTCTAATTGTAGTTGTTCCACCTCGTAATTCTTTACGAGTTCTACTTAACCGAACTCCTCCTGCAAATAGTCCTCCTCCTCTTCCAACAATACCACTTCTTACCTCTGTTTTTCCTAACCTCCTTGTAACCATTATTTATTAACTCCTTTAATTATTTCTTGATAAATATATTCAAATTCTGGAGATATTAATTTTTTATCCCCCCCACTCTCAATATGATTTCTGATATTCTCTCTTGCTATTTCTTCGCTTCTTTCAGGAGATACTAGGGGATATGTTTTTTGGGCATTATTATTATCTCCCATTTCATCACCCCCCTCTTCATCATCAAAATTAGAAATAACAAAAACAAAACTAACTAAAACTAAACAAATTATAATGAAGGGCATTATTTTCATTACTTATTAAAGATTTACTACTATTTAAACTTTTTTAAATTACTACTATTTAGAATTAATACTTTATTCTTATTTTTCCCCTAGTTTTCCTATGTTCTCTAGGAATATGTCTTGCTAAATATTCTGCATAAGCTTTCGGAATATTTTTAATAATGAGGGTTACCATGTTTATTTCTTTTACCTTTTAATTTTTTTAATAATTTATGGGTATGCCCATCAGTTCCACCAGGCATTGCTAATCTTTTAGTTTTATTTAATCTATGTTTATGTCCTGCATTAAATGTTGTAAATTTATTGTTATCTCTATAGAAATGTTTATGGCCTGAATTATATGATGTTTGTTTTAATGGAGATAATTTAACCATTATAATTACTCCTATTTATTCTTATCATAGAAATCTTTACTTACAATTCTCCAAACCTCTTTCCCATTATCATTTATAGCAACTGCAAAATATCTCATACCTGCTTTTGTTTTCTTAGATCTTAATTCAAAATCATCTGTGGTAAGAGATTCTTTCTTTGATACATCATAAAATTTTAGTTTTGGCATTTTATTTTCTTCTCCTCTTTTTAGTTCTTTTCTTAGTCGGTTTTCTTCTTTTAACTGTTCTTTTCTTAGTAGGTTTTCTTCCACCTTGTGAAGCTCTTAATTGTTTTAATAATTTATTTCTTTCAATTTGCCTTTTTATTTGTGCTTTCTCACGTTCTCTATTTAATTCTAAAAGTTTTTTCCCAATTCTAAATCCTTCCTTGCCTAGTCTTAATCCTTCTTTACCGACATGCTTTCCAACCCTTTTACTTCTTTTTCCAAAACTAATAAGAGAACTATATTTTGTTTTTCTAGCAAGTATTTTTCCTTCTTTAATTAATTTTTTTCTTTCTCTTGCCATCACCTCAATCTCTTGTTTTGATTTTTGCAAATTTCTAAGTCTTTGATTTTCTTTTCTTAGTTGTTCTAGTGTTGGCATTTTAATACTTTTTATAAGATTTACTACTATTTATATCTTTCTAAAAATAAGTCAAGGAGAACCGAAGCCCTCCTTGACGAAAAACCGAAGTTTTTCTGTAAGTTTTTTGTTGCAAATTGGTTATTATCTATGGGAGATATTAAACCACAAGGATTATATAATTAAAAATCCTGCAGGAGATTTAATTCTTACTACTTACAACCTGGCAATAAATTTTACAGATTATTGTTGATTATATAATAGTAGTAAAGTTTATATACCTTTGTATATTTATTATTTTATGGGAGATTTAAGAGCTACTTTTAAAAAAGCTGAACCTTTTATTGCTATTGGTATTTTTATAATGTTAATAGTTATAGGGACTTTATTATATAGAGAACAACAATTGAAAAAAGAGATTAGTCAAAATTGTGGTTGGGGAAAAGAGGATTATTATTGTTATTGTGAAAGAAGTGATGCAATGGAAGTTAAGAATAAAATGGAAGGAACAGGTTTATCCTCGCTGAATTTAAGTGTAGGGGGGACAGAGGATGCTACGTTGGCTGGGTGATATTTTAAAAAAAGTTATTATTAATGTGATAACTATTATCATAGTTCTTGGTGGAGTGTATTTTGCTTTGAGAAAGTATTTGTTTTGATAAATCTTTAGATAACTGCGACACCATCACAAGCCACTTTTAACTGCGACACCATTACTAATTTATAATCTCTGATAGTAGTAACTTGATTAGTTTTAACAACATCCCCCTTTTAATTTATATAATTGGTATTAAATAGAAAGACTTAAAAAGAAGTAAGGCTCTTTTTTTTCATGGAAAATTTAGAGATAAATAGGCAACTTGCAATAGATATTATTGAGTACATCCATGACAAAGGCTATGCTCATAACACAATAGTTGTTTATAGGATTGGATTGAAAAGGCTCTTTAAGGGTCAGGATATTTTAGATAAAAATTTGGTTATGAATTACCTTAAGAAATATAAAGAGCCTAATGAAAGAGCAATTATAGGGGTGATTAATCAGTATTGCAATCAGAATAATATTGATTTTAATATTATCATTCCGAGGGTTAAACAAAAACCAAGGAAAATACCAGAGATATTAAACATTGAAGAGATTAAGGTTATGGTTCGATCTGCCCCAAAACCCTATGATTTAATGCTAAGATGTTTATTTGGAATCGGTGCAGGACTAAGAATAAGTGAGGCCATTAAATTCTCCTGGAATAATATAAGGTGGATTGAATGGTTAAATAATAAAGAGTATGGTGTTGCTGTTTTGAAAGAAACAAAGAGAGATACTGAAAGAGTAGTAAATATCCCTAATGAAATAATGGAAGATTTATTTCAACTAGGAAAAGAGAGAAAAATATTAAATGAGTTTGGAGTACCACAAGGGGGGTTGATTTTCCCAATAGATGATCCAATGAATTATAAGAAAGAACTTCGTACAAATGATATTGAAAAATGGAAAATTGAATATCTAAAACATGCCTACAATTGGTTTAGGCATAATATAATTACTATGTGTTGTGAGAAAGCATTGAATAAAAGACTTCATGTTCACATGCTTAGGCACTCTAGAGCAACATATCTTTTAGAAGTAGAACATATTCCAATAGAAAGGATACAGCAATTATTAGGCCATAAGGATTTAAAAACAACTATGATTTATACTCATGTAGATCCTAAGAGTACATTTAAAATGATGAGAAATACCCGGGTTATTTAACCAAAAATATCCTCAACTTCTACTTTACTCTCTTTAAACAACTTATCAAATGTTCCCCAATTCTCAAGCTTCAAATAAAAGTTAAGTAGTTTTAATTTCTTATCATCATCTAATTTTATTTTTTCTAAGCAATCCCATAATGCCTTTTTATCTTTAATCTCTCCTTTCTTAATGTTCTCAATAGCATCAAGAACAATATTCTTAGGTTCATTTTCCATAACGCCATACTTCTTTTTTTCTTCATCTGTTAAATCCCCTGTTGCTTTTTTAGTCCTTACTAATTCTTTATATTTTCTTTCCATACCTGCAGTAAACTTTGTGAAAGCGATTCTCCCACAATATTCTGGGTGTATTGATGGATTAACAATTGTTTTTTTTGGATTCTCTTTTAAATATTTTGATTCTCTCTCTAAAATATTTTGTATATTTAAACCAGTTCCCCCTTTAATTCCTGACCTTTTAACATAAACTTCTCCAACACCCCTTCTAACCCAAACCCAAATAGTGATATGACTTGCAAGAACAGGATCGAACTCTTTCTCAAAAGGCATACACAAAATGTAAATATTGAAAAGCTTTCTGTTTGTATTCTTCCTATCTGCAACAGCATTATTAATTTTACTATACCATTTTCTCCTATTAGCAACCCTTCTTGCTTCATCCAACCATATTACCTGTCCTTCTTTCATAATCATCTTATAAGCAAATTCATCTGGATCAATAATAAAGTTCTCTTGGGGAATAAACATTTTAGTATTATTATTTAAAACAAAATTATCTTCATTCTCTCCTTTTCTAAAACATATCTTTCCTGCAAGGGTTGATTTTCCTGAACCAGTATCTCCAGTAATAAGAAGTAAAACATCTTTCTCTATTCTTAATCTTTTTAGCATCGCCCCCCATAATGCTGTGTGAGTCCACCAATAATCATAAAATAATTTAGAATATCTATGTGGGAAGATTGTCTTTTTTCTATAATTATTACTAGAATTATTAAACATTTAAGCCTCCACAACTCTATCAATAGCCTCTTTTTCTTTTTCTTTGTAAGTTAATTCTTCATCTTCTTCAATTCCAGCACTAACAATCTTATTAGTAAGCATTAAGAGATAAATTTGTTCATAACTAGATTCTAAATCTTCAATGAGATCATAAAAGTTTTTAGTTAATTCAAATACTTCCCCTTCATTAGTTTCTTTTTTAATCATAAAATCATCATCAATTCTTTTTGTTTTTTCTGCAGTAAGTATTGCCCTTTCACAACTTCTTAAAAAATCTAACCAATTCATTAGATTGCTATAATCACTTTCAAATTTTTCAAAGGTATTTTTCTCTTTTTCTTCATCTTTCTTATATTTCTTTTTCCATTTCTGTAGAGATCTAAAGTAAACAATCGGCCTAGAAACAGTTACCATTTCCCTTTGTGAAGCAATAATTAGATTTAATGCTCTAACTTGATGTAATTTCCTATCGTTATCCTTTAATTTATCAACCTTAACCTCGACTAATTCACCTGTTCTAGCTTGTTTAAGGGCATCCCTATGACGAATTAATATTTCTAGGACTATTTCCTTAGAAATCTCTTTATTTGGATTAAAAGTCTTTATATCTCCTGGTTCATACATCTTCAGCTATACCTCTCTTGCCTACCATACTCAGGCTCAATATTCTGCAAACTCTCTTGCCCTTTAACTGATTGGTGAGTAGATTTATTCTCTTGGCCTTGTATTGCCCTAGAATAATTAGCTTGAACTCTAGTCATTAACTCTACAAATATTTTATGATTCATCTCTTTCATTTTGCCTTGTAATTCATAATTAACTTTAAGGGTTTTTCCATTTTTATCAAAAGTATTATATCTTCCATACCTATACTCTGCAATTCTTTCAAATAAAAATGATAATGTTTTATATAATGTGAGCATATATATTGGAAAAGATTCTTTACTTATGTAACTTAATTTAATATCTGTTGCAAGATGGCTTTGAGCAGTTCTAATTATATCTTCTGCTTCTTCATCAGTAAAACAATGTCGTTCTTTTCTTTTAATTTTCCATGTTTGAGTTTCTTTATCAAAAACATCCTTAAAACCCCTAATTGATCTTTCTAAATCTTTATATTGATTTTCTAGTATAAAATGGTGGAATGATTCTGGTTTTTGTGAGGGTTGTATTCCTACTTCCTCAAAATCTCTATCAGAATAACTATTATTATTTAAATTATCATTTTTCTCATCAAGATAATCATCTTCCTCAAAATCTCGTTCATCTATTGCTCCTGGCTCATAAGTAGCATCTTGGACTTTTTCTTTTACTTTACTAGCCCCCTTTTTGAATTTATCTAAATATTTACCCATTATTACTCCTTAAACATACTATTTATATTTTTAAACATATTATTAGTTAAAAATAATCCTTCAAACATAGTCCCAAATTTATTTAAAATAAAAAATGTACCTATCAAAATAAAGTTTGTAATAGTAATTATTAATGTAAATACCTTTGTAACATGAAATATGGATATAACTATAAAAATTAAATTAAACCAAAATAAAACTTGTATGATTGAATTCTTACTTTTTTCTACATTACCCATTTTATCCTGTAATCTTTTTGTAATAATTTAATATTTGTTCATGTAATTCCTTATCTTTTTTAGGGGCATATAATGTTTTAATTTCTTCATAGATTTCTTTAGCATTTTTATTATCCCCTTTGTCTAGATATATTTTTCCTAAGATTAATAAATCTGGAATATTTTTCTTCTTTTCTATTTCAGGTAATTCATCAATGTTAGTTTCTTTAATCTCTCTTTCAATAGGGACTTCTTCTTTAGCCTCTTCTTTAGAATCTAACCCCTTAAAATATTCTTTATTATCCTTATCATTATTTACTTGAAGTATTTTTCCTTTTTTATATTGTTTAAGGAGTTCTGCATCACGTAGTTTCTTCTTCTTTTTCTTTCCAAATCCAAATTTAAACATTATTTTTTACTCCTCTTATTTAATTTTTTAGCCAATTCATTTAGGAATTTCTCACGTTTAATTTCCATTTTAATCTTTGATTCTTTTATTGTTTTCTTGATTAGATCATGCACTAAAAATACCCAGTAAATAAATCCAAATGTAAGAATTAAATAAATTAAAAACTTAATTATTTTTAAAAACATTACTGATAGGGTAAGAAGAGGTTTAAAAATTGTTAGTGCAGTTTCAGGGAATAATTTATATAATAAAATTAAGGAAGAAATTGCTCCAAACATGAATATAACTGTAATTGCAACATTTGCAAAAATTACAAGAAGATTAAATAAAAAACTTATTATATTTTTAATATTTTCTTTAAGCTTTTCAAATTTAAACATTATGCAGTCACCTCTTCAATTATCCCTTGTAAATTATTTGTTCCATAACATTCTTTAAGATTTCCAGTTATTTGTAATTGTTGGGTATTAACGGTTGCAGCAATTGTTTCCATAACTGTTTCTAAACTTGACATAGCACTAGCTGTCGCCTGGGCTTCATCTGCCTTTGCTCCTTGAGCCTCACTCCATTTAGACATTCCTGTTATCCCTAAAATAACAACTCCCATTATTAACATAACAAAAAAAGTATATTTTGCTATTGTAGACCACTCTAATCTTTTACTTATCTTATTAATATTTTGAAAATCTGCCTTAAGAGTGCTTCTTTCAATATCTATTTCAGAGTGTTTTGCAGAAACAAAAACACTAGATTTATCTGGGTTAAAAAATTCACCCTTATTTGTATAAATTCTATTGTTTTTATCAAGAATAATTGAGAATTGATTTTCTCCAGAATATTCATCTAATTCAGGTATTAAATATCCTCCAAGAAAAGCTTTTTCTAATTCAAAAACTTCTGCCCTTTTAATTAAAGGGAATCTTCTCATTTTATGGATAATTGGATCAGATAATCTCCCCCCAGGTAATACTCTTCTAACTTTTAAAGTATGTGTCCATTGATCTCCCTTTTTTTTAACTTTTTTAATTAACCAAACAATCAATCCTACAAAAGCAAGTAATGCTATTGGCCATACAAATTTAATATAACCTAGCCATTTTGCAACTCCCCCAGCCATCATCCCTGCTGCAGGATCATAAACACTTGCCATTTAAGTTATCTCCTCTCTCATTAAATACTGAGTGTTTAGTTCTTTATAAATCCTTCTAAAAATTATGCAGTTAAAGTATTAAGTCCAGACTTCTTGTTAAACAACATCTTAACATAGAATACTAACCAAACAACACCAACTATTGTACCAATTATTGCTAAGAAAGCAAGTAATCCAGTAATGAATAATCCGAATTGATCACTAACGTTATCTACATCAAGTCTTGTTGGATTAATTCCCGAATCATAAGTATAAGTATAAGTTACATTCCAATCAGTTCCATTGAATAATCCTATTGCACCAGCATCAGTAGCAATAATTGTTCCATTTGAAGTAGAAGTATAATTTCCACTCTCTATTATTACCCCATCGGTTGCATTAGTAACAATTCCTAATGTCATTGAAAAACTATCTAAACCGGCATTATCTACCGTCCTAAAAGTTATATTTGAAACATCCAAGATAGTTTCATTACTTGCTGAATCTGAAATAATAATGTTATCAAATGTTGAAGAATCTAATATTGTTCCAATTATCAAACCACCAATTACTGAAACAATTACTACCATTATTACAATTGCTATTGATTCTATAATCTTTTTTCCGCCAAGTTGGTTTGAATTATTTTTTTCCATGATTTGTATTATTCTTATTTCTTATGAGGGTTTTACACCCCCCCCTAAGACGTGTGCCTTAGTCTTGCAGGTTGAGTTTTAGAGGTTTCCTGTCCTCCTGAGAGCAGATTTATATCAATTATGCAGTCATGTTAGAGATGCCGCTGTTTCGATCAAACAACATCTTAACATAGAATACTAACCAAACAACACCAACTATTGTACCAATTATTGCTAAGAAAGCAAGTAATCCAGTAATGAATAATCCGAATTGATCAGAAATAGCAGTCACATTGATTATTGTCAAAGAAGTGAAAACATCACTTGCAAGGATTGTACCAATAATTAATGCACCGATAACAGACATAATAACTACAGCAATTACAATAGCAATTGATTTAATTATTTCTTGTCCATCCATTTTAAACTATAAAAAAACCTCCCTTCAATAATCTTAATCTATAATTTTTAAATCTCATAAAATATATTAGATACATTAATATATAAATAGGGGTGTTTAGTTACTACCGAGTGGTTAGACATTTACTTATAATTAGACAGCATATACCAAGATATTAGTGTCATTAGAATATAAAACCCCACCCAGTATCCATTAAGAAATTCAATAACATTATTCATTGAAGCAATTACTAAGGATAATAAAAAGCAAACAAAACTCATAGAAGTTAAACACGCCCAGAACCTTTTTTTACCAGTAGTCTTTAAAATTGCAAAATAAGAAGCACCAGAACCAAGTAACCAAATAGCAAAAAGAATTATTGAAAAGAATGGTGGAATTGCAGTTACTATGGAATTTAATATGGGTATCACTCCCGTTGAATCTGGAAAATCTAACATTGTTTTATATTTTTGCATTTTAAGTTCCTGTCCTAAAGAATTTAGTTATAAAATATAGTGCAACTATTGAAAATAATCCTCCAAAAACAGCTATAAGCATTTTTCCAGCAGTACCTGTTATTACCCAACTCAGAAATATCTTTGTACTTTCAAAAAAACCTTGTCCAGTATCTATTAATCCATAAGAAGTTGCAACACTATCCCTACTACTTAAAAAACTTGCTTCAGGATTGGCTTTTGAAGTAATGTTTAATAAAGCATTACTATCTGGAGGAACTTCAAATAATTTAGATGAAAGGCCTGTTTGAGTATTATTAAAAAAATCCCCTGCATCCCCCAAGCCTGTTGGGTTGTTATTAAACATAAAGGTTATTGCAAAACTTAATAATGAGAAGAATAACACTCCAAATAATATCCAACTTACTGTAAATTGTTTTATGTTATTGTCTACCATTACCTATCCTCCTGGTGTGAAATTTTAAGTATTAAAATAACTGCAGTAATAATTAACCAAATAAGATTCCCCAAACCAACTACAAAATTCACCCCTGTTGCTAAATATAATGCTCCTGCTAATACCATTGTTATAACTGCATTTATAATAATCCATTCAGGACTTGTAAATGCCATTCCAATAACACTTAACATTAAAATAAATAATATAAAATAATTATTTCCTGCAAACTCTAACATGAAATCTTCTTGAACAATGTATCCTTTTTGTGATTGTAATTCTCCTGATTTTTTAATTGATAATTCTAAAAAACTATCTCCAATTGTAGGAATAATAGTACACTCAATTGCTCCTGCAGAAGAGAAAACTGTTTCATTACAAATGTTAGTATTATTAAATTGATCTGTTTGAGTCATTACAACATTAACAGAACTTGGAATCCCACTAGGTATTGAAAATAATGTAGTGATAGTATCATTCTCTTGTGTGATTGCAACAGAAAAATCTGTTAAAACTTCAATAGGAATATCATTTTGGGGATTTATTTGACCTAACAATTTTTGTGTACATTGCCCACTTAATTCATTATCACAAGCGAAAACTATATTATCAAAAATATCTAAAACCACCCCATCTTTAACAATAGTTACTTTATATTTATTAGTATCTAAATCTATATGAACAATTGCAGTTCCACCATCTGAGGTTAAGGGGGCTTCAACAACTTCAAACAAATCCTCTGAAATATATTTTCTTTGTAATTGTAATACTGCTCCTTCTACAAATATTAAATTATCGTCTTGATATGTGACTAAAAATTCAGTTGATTCATTATTATTTAAATCAAATAAACTTAAATTAATCGGAACGATTGATAAATCTGCCCTTTGAATATGATAAAGTTCAGAAGCATATCCCTCTGAGGAGTATTTTATCTCAGCATCTAAAAAAAGACTATCCAAGGCTTCAACTAATGAAAGGCAAATTGATGCTGAATGAGTCTCATTAAAATTAAGATTAACAAATCCTGCTTCTACTAGAGAAGCTTGATCTATTAATTGAACATTTATTTCAATATCTCCAGTTATATTTGTTTTTAATTTTTCATCAAAAAGGGACATATTTAATATTACCGTTCCACCACTACCACAATCAGTAATATTTAATCCGGCAACAAGTTGTGTAAAATTTCCTGTTTCAATCATCTCCCCATTAGTGGTTATTATAAATTTAAATGTAAAATTAGTATTATTATTTACAAGAGGAACATTAATTGTATTTGATAATCTAATCTGATCCCCTATTGAGAGAATATTTGAAGTATAATTAGTTCCATTATAATCCATAACTGCATCTGAAATAGAAAATCCATCCTCTAATATAAAATCCAAGGTGAATATCTCCTCAGCACCACTAAAAGTTACATTATTAAAACTAACATTAGTTTGAAATATTTTATAATTCCATTCCCTGAAAGTAGAATTAATATTTCCTCCACTATCATTTGCATAGAGTGTTAAATTAAATGGAGATTCACCTAAAATAAATGAGGTTAAATTTACTGCTCCAAAAAGGGTGGTGTTTATATTATTATACTCAAACCAAACAGTATCTAGGTTATCTTCAATTATGCTCCAATTTAATTCTTGAGAATCCCCACTTTTTGCAAAATTTTCAATAAGTGAAGGTCTATTTATTATAATTTGTGGGCTAGAAGTATCAATATTAATTGTTCTATTTACATCTGCCCAAGCCCCAAAATCATCACTATCAAATGCCCTACAAGTCCAATCAAGAATATCTGCATCTGGATAACTTTTGGTGAATACAGAAGTATTTTTTAATCCTCCAATACCTGTAAAATCTTGAGTATCATTTAATATCCATGTTCCTGTTTCATTAGTCCATAAACTTATATTTATTATTGTAGACCCACTTACAGCAATTGCAGAACAATTAAATTCAACCTCACTTGTTGGGGAAATATGATTATTTTCAGGAGAATTTAATATAACTGATAAACCTAAGAA
>SDBT01002693.1_pt1 | contig 31212 bp, 25 predicted proteins | sample 2277101 | NCBI WGS metagenome assembly SDBT01 (sample SAMN10404973, study PRJNA504765) | marine sediment metagenome | isolation source: marine sediment core GS10_PC15, 103 cmbsf | place: Arctic Ocean: Southern Knipovich Ridge | collected 2010 | reverse complement strand
GTCCAGAAGCTGTCAAAGCCCGCGTTACCGTAAAGGGTATCGCTGCCGCCACCGACGGTGACCATCAGATCGTCGCCGTTACCGCCAGAGATGACCGTTGAACCGGAGCCTGCGTCGTATATGCTATCGTCACCATCGCCTGCATTGACGGTACCAGCGGCCGTAACGGTGTTATCGATTCTGATAACGTCGCCGCCGCCGAATCCGTAGATTACTACGCTGGCGAACGCACCGACGAACGACTGGCTGCCCAGTGCGGTGGTAAGCGTGATGGAGTCAATCAACTGGCTGAGCGTGATAATGTCGGCAAGATCGGTTCCAACGACGCGAAGTTGCAGCCCCTGGGCCGTGGATATCACTTCGGCTAGAATGCTCTCACCCGGTGTGACGCCAGGTTCGGGCGCAGGTTCTGGCTCTGGCTCGGGTTCTGGGTCAGGTTCAGGCGCCGGTTCGGGGTCAGGCTCCGGTTCGGGTTCGGGCTGAGCTTCCACTTCGCTCGTTACCGAGAGGGCGTACTTGCCCATGGATGCGTCGTTGGCGCTGGCGGCCTTTATGTAGTAGGTTTCGCCAGCAACTACGTCGAACGTAACCAACGCGTTGTAATTAATGCCGCCGTTGTCGTCCTGGGCGACCAACTCTCCGGTCGAGTCGTAGATGTACAGGTAGGAATCGATCGTCGAGCCTTTGCCGGGTTTCATGCCCACGGTCATCGAGCCTGTTACGCCCGAAATGAGGTCGAACATGTCAACGTCGCCGGTCAGGCCGATACCTGCATCGGCGGCCCAGTTGATCGCGCCCTTGGCGCTGCCCGAACCGCTCCGGCTCATACGGATGGACTTGGACGTAGCGATCGTATCGCCGATATCGTCGGTCGGCTGCTTGGCGCTGAACTTGTATTTCGAACCCTGTCCGCCGCCGACCTGTATGAAATAGGTTTCGCCGGCCGAGGCGAGGATCGTCATCGTGGCACTGTCGCCGTCGGATGATATGTTCAGTATGGGTTCGCCCTGGGCGTTGAATGCTGCTAATTGCGGGGCGAAGGCCTGGCGCGAGTTGCTTCCTGTGAGCAGTATCTGGAGCGGTCCGTCGGTTTCGGCGGTGATTTGGAAAACGTCGTTATCACCACCGTAGTTTACGACGCCCTTGGCCGTTGCGCGGCCTCGACGCATCCGAACCGCCCGGGCACTCTCATTGGAGTTCCCGTGATCGTCGGTCGGATTGCTGGTGATAGTCAGACTGAAATCACCGCTCGTGCCATCCTTGCCCGAAGCCATCAGGTAATACGTCTGGCCGGGCTTGACTCTCAGATCGACCGAACTGTCCAGGGTATAGCGGGTGGCGTTGTCGTTGCCGCGGGATCGCTTGCCGGATTCGGTATAGAGCTGCAGCACCGTGTCAAGATCGCCACCGAGAGCTGTCATATCTATATGAAAGTTTCCGGTAGCGGGGGTGGTGAACTGATACACCTCGGCCTGGTCTGCGGATATCTGGCCGCCGATTACAACGCTATCGACCGGTTGTAGATTGACCGAAGCCGCTGAATCGAAAAGACCTGCCCCGACTGGGTTTATGCTGAGGAGTAAGCGTTCCTCGAGCTGTTCTAGTTTCGCGCTGGGTGTGCCGTGGGTTCTCATGGTTCGCCTCAAGAAGCATGAAAAGCCACCTCTGAGGCAGCAATACGACGGTGGGGGCCTGCAACGCTTGCAGATCCTGCCACACTTGAACTTAAGATTCATTCGGGCAGGCAGGCCAAAGCGATTTTAGGGTTTTTGAGATATTCTAGCGGTTGTCATAAAAGGCACTTATGACGCACACAAGGCGGGCTGGGCAAAATTGCCCGGCATCGCTGGAGATGATTTGCCGGCTATTACGACGCTGCTTCGCGGCTGAAGGCTTACGTCGCTAGTCGTGGCAAGCAGGATTGACTCTGCCGCGTTGCTCTTGAGGACCTATGGTCGCGTGCAAATCAGGGTAAAATCGTTGGGCAGATATCCGTCGATCATCCGAATACCCCAGCCGGTCTCGCCAAGCCACGCCAGCACCTGGTCAGGATCGTAGCAGGCGTAAGTCTCGCCCTCGAAAGGGACGCTCTGGTTGAGCAAATTGAAGACCACACGCTCGGAGGCCACGGCCATCAGACTTGCCACTGCCTGGGGCAGGAAGTCCGCATTGTTGCCAAGATTGAGGTTGAACGTTCCGCTGCAGAATACCACGTCGAACTTGCTGCGATCGGGCAGGGAGTTTGCGTCATGGGAGAACATGTCACCGCAGATGAACTCGGCATCGGGATGTTTGGCCGCCGCGGTGGCAAGCATCTTCTCGACGATATCCAGACCGGTGTAGCGGGCGCTGATCTTGCGGGCCTTGAGGAACGTCCAGAGATCGCCCAGGCCGCAGCCGACGTCCAGCAGCGATTTATCCTGCAAGTCCACGTTCGCGACGAGAACTTCGAACCGCGATATCTGGGATTCGGCGCTTGCCCAGTCCAGCACGTCGAAATTCTGTCGGCCGGTGCCAATTCGATGCTCGTAATGTTTGGTTATGCGATCTTTCCGGTCCATCAATATTCCTCGTAGATATTGGCCTGGGCGATAACGTCATTATAAAATTCCATCCCGCCGAGCCCAATGCACCAAGGGAGAATCGCCCCCCGCGAGTTCCAGTAATCGATCTTTGCGACCTGCGTATCGATGTCGATCTGCTTGATCATTCCCTCGAGAATCTCGGCTTCTAATTTGCGTTTTGTATGGCTGAGTTCTCGCAGTTGGGGCGATTTAGGATCGTTCTGGGCAAGCACCTTGCAATCAATGTCGAGCTTGGTGATCTGATTCTGGATTTCAGTCTGATGGATATCAGCCCAGGTCCGGTGACCTTCATCAGCGTAGTTAGCAAGAGTCCCCAGTGTCTCGGCGGACGCCATCATACGATCTGCCCAGTTTTCAGCGAATTCCCTGGCTGGCAATTCCGCCTTGCCGAACGACGCGGTCAGGTGCTCAGGCAGGCGGATGACGCAATCGGTTTCGGCCATTCGTTCGAGAAGTTCGAATCCCACGCGCACGACGGGCTTGAGCGGTTCGGTGAGAACGTTCGCATCAGTGAACTTTTTTTGCAGGCAGTAGGCAGCGGGCATGTATAGCGAGCCGTCAATCGGCAGGGCGAGCGGCATGGAGTTTGGGCCCATGCGGGCCTGTATGACCAACAGCAACGCCTTGCCTGCAAGGCAGAGAACTCCAGCGGCGATGAGCTCGTCTATCGGCAGCCTGCTGTCGGGCAGGAGTTGATACTCTCTTTGGCCTATAACGATCTTGTCGCCCTGCAGAAAAACGCCCGCCCGGACAATGTGCCCGTTGTATCGCAGCGTCGCAAAGAAGGGCAGTTCGCCTGCGGATATCTCGAGCGGACGCAGGCCGGTTGAAGTTTCCTCGATTGCCTGATTATAGAGGCCGCTCGTCATCTCATAATCGCGACAGAACCACTCCATCAGTTCGGTGCGCGACTTGTCGGCTCCGCAGGCAAAGAGATCAGAGGTCAAATCGAAAGTCGCATCGCCGTCGAGGTAGCCCTCCATCCAGTCTCGGTACACATCGACAAGGCGTGCATCGTCGCGGGGAGTCAGCAGTTTTTCGACGCGGGCGGTCTCGCAATCGAACCATTCATTAAGGCGAGCCTGCGAATCGGCCTGCGGGAACGACTTGAGACAATTGGCCCGCGAGATATCCATCAACTGGCGGATAAAGGGGGCGGTCTCGGCGGTGGTCAGGTCGCCGACGACTCGGTGATGGTCCTTGTCGCCGATATAGCTGGGCCCGATAAGCTGCCAGTTGTCCGACGGGGAGTATTGCTCGTAAAGCTCATCGAGAGTCTGACCAAGCTTGCGGGCGGCGGCGCTGAGCTTCATGCCGATCAGCGGCTCGAACTGTTTGATGTCCAGCGGAACCCGCCCGAGAAACTCGCTGTAGAAAAGGGCAGCCCCCCAGTCGGCGCCGCCACCGGGATAGTAGCGTTCCGGCGCCAATCGCAGCGGATCGTCTATCCGTGCGCCAAGGGAGGTAAACGCCACGTCGATGTCTTCGACGAAATGGTGGACGTGGTGCCCTTGCGCTGCGAGCGCCTGGAGCTTTGGCAGGACATCCCAGAGGCTGTGACAGTTTTGGTCGATGCTGAACATAGTGGGTGAGTCACTCGCCGGTTGCAGAATCCGAGGCCCCGTTAAGGGCTTGGGCGGTCAGGTCGCCGTGCACAAAACCGCGACAGACGAAACGTACGATAGTTTCCAGGCAGACATCGGTGACCGCTTCTTCGCCGGATTCGTTGTTGAAGTAGACTCTCAGGGTGTCTCCGCTACGAGCGTCGACGAGCACTGGCTTATCGCCGCAGCGATAATCGCAAGGCCAGTCGAAGTGTATCGCAGCGAGAATAGCCGCCGCCGCCGATCCAGTGCCGCATGCGAGCGTTTCGCCCTCGACACCGAATTCCCATGTGCGGATCGCAAGGTGACCTTCGTCGATCACCTGCACGAAATTGGCGTTCACTCCCTGTGGTGCGAACTGTTCATGATATCGCAGCAGCGGTCCCAGATGCGGCAGGTCGACAGTGGCGAGGTCTTGGACGTAATGTACCAGGTGACCCACACCCGTCACCGCGTGGTCGTAGTTCAGCGGCGAACCGTCCACTGTGATTTCACAATTGATGCGGACGTCTTCGGGGTCCGGTATGCATACACGGATGTACTTTCCATCGCTCGGTCCTCCGGTGACCACGCCGGCGGGGGTAAGTATCTTAAGTCCGTCGTCGATCCATCCGCTTTGGGTCACCCAGCGAATAAAACATCCGGTCCCGTTGCCGCACAGCTGCGATTCACTTCCGTCGGGCTCGAAGAAACGGGCGGCGATATCGCTGACGCCTTCAATTTCAGGTTGGCATGCGAAGATCAAACCATCGGCACCGATACCCATGCCGCGATGGCATAGGGTGGCGGCCAGATGTCCTGCGCGTCCGGGCGATGCGAGGATGTCGTCGTACCTGCCGTCGCGGGCGTCGATACAGATAAAATCGTTTCCGCTACCGGAAAGTTTGGCGAACTCTATGGAATCTCTTTCGGCGATGATGTGTCCCTTCTGACAGGAGCGTCAGCCAAGTATATCAATGGAGGCGTGCTGCTTCAAACGTTCATGCGGCTAGATGTTCTCGCCGCGCAGCAGGGCGGCGGTGAATTTTTCGACGATGTTCTGGTTGACGAACAGCAGCGGAAGCAGCAGGTGGAGCGACGTGTTGGGCGGGCGAAGGTAATCGGCCAGACGCTCTCGCCACGTGATATCGAACTCCATCAGCTTTTCCTGGGGGTTGTCGCTTTTCAACGCGGCAAGTGCCGTCTCGGCTGCCAGTATCGCCGATTCGACACACGGCCTGATCGTCTGGCCGGTAATGGATTCCGAGAAGCCTCCGGCGGTTCCGGCAAGCAGGCAACGCTTGGCCGTGTGAGTCTCCATTTCCAGAGCAACTCCGGCAGGGGGATGCCACACCGCGCCACGAGCCCGTCCGAGTTGAATGCCCGAGGGTACTATCTCGTTCTGCTGAAGGTTGGCGACCATCGCCGAAAGCTCGGCGGCCCGATTGCCTGCGGCCGGGGAGTTCGATATCACCCGAAAATGAAAGTTCTCCCCGAAGGCGTAGAATATGCCCACTTCGCTGCGCTCGGGCAACTCGACCATGTGCATGACGCCCTGGAAGTCGTCGGGTAAGCCCTTGGCGGGCACGTCCAGGCCTGCAGATACAACCTGCGATCCGGGGACGTTGCGGGCCGGCAGGGCAAGGTCAGCCAGTACGTCGCCGGGGCGCGAGTGCGTGATGATCAGCAGGCGAGCTTTGACTTGCGTCGTGCCCAAAATCTGAACGCGGTCTTCCTCAAGCTGGATCGCCGGAGGAGTCCGCGTGGTGCGAATTTTCACGCCCTTGTCGATCGCATGACGCTTGAGGGCGGCGCAGAGTTGGGTGTAGTCTACAAACATCCCTGCCGTCTTTGTTGCGGTGTGCCTGACGTCTTTGTCGAGACCAACGTTGTGGTAGCGGACGGTGCGGAAATTCGTCGCCTCGCTGTCGGATGCCAGCGTCTTGGGAAGGTGGCGGAGCTTGAAGAACTCGGCAGGCACCCAGTCGATAAGTGGGCACTCGTGCCCTTCGTTGGGGGCATCGATCAGGGCGACGCTCTTTCCCTTGGACCCGAGGTAGCCGGCGGCTGCATAGCCTGCCGGGGTCGCCCCGAGAACCGCGATATCGTATACCTGCGGCATATCTGGCAACTTACCGCATGTTGCTGCGCTTAGCAAGTGTGTCTGTGCGAGAACCGTCCAGCATTGTCCACCGTCGGCGGCTGGGTTTTTTTGCACTTGTACGGTTAGCAAGTGTGTCTGTGCGAGAACCGTCCAACATTGTCCACCGTCGGCGGCGTGGAATTTTTTTGCACTTGTGCTAATTGCGCTGTGTGGGTAAAACTCGCGACATGAATAGAAATACTCTCGCGATCGTTGCGATTCTTTGCGTGTCGGTTGCCGGATGCGTCGAGAGGGACCTGACCATCACCTCCCAGCCTGAAGGGGCCTTGGTATATATCTCTGATATCGAGGTCGGACGCACGCCGCTGACAACCGAGTTTACCTGGTACGGCGACTATGACATTATCCTTCGCCTTGACGGGCACGAGACGCTAAAGACCCATGCCAAGCTCTCCCCGCGATGGTACGAGATCGTTCCGCTGGACTTTTTCTCCCAGATCGCGCCGTGGACATACCACGACAATCGCTATCTGCATTTCGAAATGGACACAGCGGTCATGCCCTCGGATGAGAAGCTTCTGGAAAGTGCCCGGTCTCTGCGCAAGCGCAACGACGAACCGGTATCGTACTAGGGCTATCGTGCGTCGGTAGGGGTCAGATGCTTTCGGGCGGGGTACTGGGGATAGCAATACCCCAGGCTGCGCGGTACCGGGATTTAACCTCTCGCTCTGAGACTCGCGTGGCGGTAACTCCCGAATCGCGGATCGTGATTGACTTGATTCTTCCGGTGGCATCGAAGGTGTATACACTTCCCCGGCCGGGACCGTTAAGTCTGAGCTGAACCTTCCGATCGCCCAGTGGCGTAACCATAAACGATCTGTAGCGAATCTTATCCCCGTCGAACGCATCGCCGTTGAGAACCGTCGAGCCAGTGATATCTTCTTCGCCGTCTAACGCCAGAAACGCCACGAGTTCCATGATTCCTTCCGGTACGTAATTGGCAGGCGGGGTGGCGTCGAAGATTTTGGTCTGGCCGACTGCAACGGTTAGCCCTTGCGGGGAGAGAACAATCTCGGTGGTCGGCATGTCGGTGACCTCAGATAAATATGTACCCGTGGTTGCACGCGCGTCAAGCCGCCAGAGTTCAGTGTATCTGCTGGTCTTGGTGGGCCAATGCACGGTTCGCCCGCCGTAGCCTTCGGTTGTGGGCGATCGTTTCGTGTATCGCCACCCGGCCGGTCGGTCTTGCGCATCGCGGTAGAGATACCAATCGCTCACCGTCTGGTCCGTCCAGTATTCGGCGAGTCCCTTGGAACGCAAGTCGGCCATCAGTTCCGCGCCTCGCTCGGCCGATTGACGCCAGCGTGCCCTGTGGCTGGATATTATCATCCATGCCGCACCGATACTCAGAAGCAGCACTCCAAGCATCGCAATGCTCAGTAGTGACTGCCTGGAAACGCTGGTGAATGAGTTTTTATTATTCATGAGGGCATACTACGCGCTAGTACCTGCCGATTCAAAGTCTATCGGACAATATGCGCCGAAGTGCATGGGCTGATCGCGATGGCGGCGAAAAAGAAAACTGCCCAAGGCGACGATTGCGCCCGAGGCAGTTAAGTTATCAATTATGCATTCAAATTGTGCGGTGCGATTACTCGCTCTGATCCAACAGGTCGAATGTCGTGCCGACATCCTTGTATATCTCGACCATGGTGAATTTCAGGTAATCGTAGCCGGCGAAGGCCCTGAGCTCAATATTGATTACCACGCCATCGCCGGTGACGTCAGTGCTGGTCTGGATTATGGGATCAAATGAGTCAAAAGTCACCTGGGACCAATAGCCGGGATTTGAATATCCGCCTCCATGGTAGAGGAGTAGCTCGTCCTGCTCGACGTAGTATTCCAGTTGGAAGTCGCTATCTGCATCTCCGTTAGCCAGAAGACTGTTATAGTCAGAGTAGGCATTGAGGTTGATGACGATGACAAGTTCGTCATTGTTGTTGGCGTTCAGTATCGGACTGGCGAAGTCCACTCCGATCTGCACCCAATCGCCTACCGTTCGGTAGAAGACGCCCACGATGTCACTGTAAACGAAGCCTCCGTCGCCGACCTCATCGCTGGAAACCCGCTCGGTCTTCAGGAATGAATCGATGTCATCGACGGCCAGATTGATCGTAAAATCGGTCTCGGCAGCGAAGACAGTCTGTTTGCGGCTTGGCCAGGCCCAGTTGTCGGCACGGTCTCTGCCTATGTTGCGGATGTTCTTTATCTGCCATGCAGCGACTCCGAACGCCGTGCCCGGTGCTGATGCGTTTTCAGTGCTAAGGTTTCGCAGAATTACCGAGCCGATGCTGTAAGCGGCGACATTGCTCTCGGCAAATCCGTCGATATACCATCCTGCCTTGCGGGCGCCACCGATATTGAGACCGCCTATGGAGGCGTGCAAACCGGTTCCGTCGCCTTGGTGGTATATCTGGGTGTACGGATCGGGCAGCCCGACCGGGGCACCGTTTACTCCGGCGAAAATATCGCTGCCAGTGGCAGCACCGAAGGTCAACTTGCCCATGTTGCCCGGAGATTCGAGCATGGAGTTTTCAAAGTTGCCCGCAACCTTCAGCTTGCCGATTGCAAGCATTGGCGATGTGGCTGCCAGATCGACGGTAATAGTGGAATTCTGCACTCCTCCGCGGATGCTGCCGGACTTGAACGGCCCGGTTATGTCCCAATCGACGCCAACGAGGCTTCCGGCGATCGAGACATTGCCCAACGCGTACTGTTTGGCTACCAGGCCTGTCCCAGAGATATCGAGACCGGCTTGGAAATCGCCCGCCATTGCCACGATGCCTCGCCGAGCATTACCACGACTGCCAGATGTGGACAACTTGGCGATCGATGGGGCGGCCAATACGTCGGCAACGGCGTCGTCGTTCAGCCATTCCAGCGACCAGACGGACGCAAGCGGCGTCAGAGAGTCAATATTGTAATCGGACGCCTGGTTGATCTTGATCTTGGTGGTCTGCCCGGCTTCGAAAGGCACGCCAATCGTGAGCGTACCGTCAGAAGCGTTTTTGAGGTCAAGCTGCTTGATGCTTCCACCGGAGATATCGATATCGCCCACGACGCTGACGGTTCGCCCGTCCAGACGATTGACTGACCCGCCGTTGAAAACGATCCGGCCTATGAGCAACTCGCCGGTGGTCTTAATCGTCACGCTCGTGGCGGAGGTGGTTCCGGTGTACACGATGCGTGAGATATCGTTGAAGTAGAAAGGCGGATCAAATCCGTCGACCAGGTCCAGCGTGGCGGAGCCCGGTCCCTTCATGGAGGCTGTAACCGTTGAACCGTCGGTCAGGATAATGGTCAGCGGGTTTTGAGCATCGAAATTCATGATGATCGGAACTAAGATGTCCACGGTCGCAACTTCGCTGGTCAATTCATTGGCCGGAGTTCCCGCCGGATCGCCGGTGTCGGTGACGGTGAAGGTGAAGGTGGTAATACCACTGTAACCCGGAGTTGCGGTGAAAGTGACGACGTTACCAACCAGGGCAACCGAACCGCCAACTGCCGGCTGGGTGACTGCATAGACCAGATCGCCGTCGGCGGTCTCTTCGGGGATGTCCGTGCCGGTCAGTGTAATATCGACCGTTCCATCTTCGGTGATCACGCTTTGATCGTCGGCCGTCGGTTGATCGTTTACCGCGGTGACGTCGATAGTGACAATCCCGTCGACTACCGAAAAAGCCATACCGTCAAAGACCTTAAAAGTGAATCCGTCGGCACCGTTGTATTCGGCGCTAGGCGTGTAGGTGAACGTGCCATCATTTGCAAGGTCCAGCGTTCCGTTGACAACGTCGTCCACGACCGAGAAGACAAGCGTCTGGATGGCAGGTACCTGCGGGTCCACTGCAGTTAAGTTGCCTGCCAGCGAGTCGTCTTCGTCGACTGTCAGACCGAGAAGATCGTCAGCCACCGGCTTATCGTTGACGGTCATCGTAATCGTTGCAGGAGCTGAAGTGCCCCAAGCGTCAGTGGCAGTGTATGTGAAGGTGTCGATTCCGGCGAAATCGAGACCTGGAGTGTAGGTAAAATCGCCGGTATTGGCATCGTCGATTACAACCGCTCCGTTTGCCGGATTGGTATCAATGGCGAAAGTAAACGGATCATCTTCGAAATCGCTTCCGGTGAGCAGGTCGACCAGGTCGGTGTTGGACGTTGTTTCGAACTCCAGATCGTCCACGATTGGCGGAGCGTTGACAGTGATAGTCACCAGGCCATCGGGGTCGGTGTGGTTCAGGTGAAACCAGTCGTGGGCATGGAAGTTGAACGAGTCCTGCCCGAAGAAGTCCGGGGCAGGCGTATACTCGAACGTTCCATCGTCGGCCATCGCGACATCACCGTTGGTCGGCAGGATGGAAACCCAGAATACCAGCACGTCACTTTCGGTATCGGTGACGGTTACCGCATCGATGAGCGGGACATTCATGGGAGTTGTATATGTGGCATCGACCGCAACAGGTGCATCGTTGACGATGATTTCGATAAGCGAAGATGGAGAATCAAGCCTTCCATCGTTGACGATAAACTCGAAACTGTCGGTTCCGGTGAAATTAAGGTTAGGCGTATATGTAAAATCGCCGGTATCTGGATCGAGAACCAAAACACCGTCGGTCACCTCGGTACCCCCAACGACGCTGTACGTCAAAACATCGTTTTCTGGATCGGTTCCGATCAGGAAGTCCACCAGGTCCGTATTCTGCGGGAAAGAGTAGACCCACGGGTCGGCGACCGGCGGGGCGTTGACCGTGACTGTGACAAAACCGGTGATCGCCGAATAATTACCGTCAGTATCAATTGTGTTGAATCCAAACCAATCCGTGCCTACGAAACCGATGTCCGGGGTGTACGTAAAATCGCCGGTGGCTGCATCGTTGATAACAACCGTCCCGTCAAACGCCGGGTAAAGAGGATCAAGTTCGAATGTTATCGCCTGCCCCGTCGGATCGCTGCCGGTGAGGAATCCGTCGTAGGGAACGTTCAGGTCGGTTACGACATCCTGATCGTCTGCGCTCGGAGATTGTGCAGACGTTCGGAAGACGATGAACCGGTTGTTATTGAAATCGACGAGTCCTGCAGCGTCGTAAGGACTGCCAATCTTAATGTCAGTCGTACCGTCGCCGAAGTCGATCCCGATCTGTGCGCCGCTATCGGCATCGGTACCGAAACCATTCACGCCCTGCAGATCGCCGGTGGTCCAGTTCATGTCCCAGTAGATGTAGGCGACGACGTCTCCGGCGGGGCTGTCTTCGACGTAGAGACTGAAGGTGTTCTTTGCGTCTACCTTGCTGTCGAAATACCCAACTTCATCCCAGTGGATCACAACGTACGGATTATCGTTGACCGGATTCGTTCCGGTGTTTATGTAGACGCCGCCAAGCAGATCGCCAGTCGTATCGACGTCAGCAAGGAACGGGGCGAGCATTGCAACGTTCGGAGTCAGCGGAAACTGGCCGCTGGGCTTAATGTCTTCGTAGCTGCCGCCAAGGGTGATGTTACCATTGTTGTTGATGTAGAATTCGGTATAGGTCGTTCCGAAGAAATCGAAATCGAATCCGAACTCGAACGCGCTGATTGCATCCGGATCGACTGCAGGATTAACGCCGCTACCGTCATCAGTAGCGAAGTAAGGATCCGGGAAGCCGGCCGAGAGAAATTCGACGGGCGTGCCAATATCCAGGAAATTCACCTCGGTCGGAATGGGAGCAATTGCTACGTCCAGCGTGGCTGTATTCTCATCGCCACTGGTATCAGCAACCGTTACACTAATAGTGTAATTGCCGTAGAATTCGAAAAAGTGGTTTTCGATGAGTTGAGTATCGGCAGTGTTAAGCACGTCGATGACATCATCGCCCCAATCTATTGTATAGCTGGCGATATCGTCTAAATCCGGACCGAGAGGAGTCGCTTCGAGGTCGAGGTAGTAACCACCCTCGCCGTCGGAAACCGGAACGCCAGCTAGGATCAGGCTGGGCGAAAAACCGTCAAGCAGAAGGCGAGGCTCGAGGGTCTCAAGTAGAGGCAGCTCTTGAATGTTCCGGTTTGAAGAGCGTTCTTGGGGAACAGACTGCTTAAAGAACCCCATAGGGTACTCCTTTCCCGCTGCAGGAATCTTTGGGATAACTAACAGCGGATTGAACTACTTATCGTACGTTACGCCCTGGCGGCTGCATCGAACCCCATTACCGCATTGGGCAGGGGCGCATGCCTGGACGGACACAGCGACGGCGGGATCGTACACCCCGACGTCTACAGCACACCAGGATATCTTGAGAAAGCATCCGACAAGGCTTCAATTTTAACGATCTCAACGGCATATTCAAGACAATTCCAATCGCGTAAAACGCTGTGAATCGCAAAGTTTACCATGGTAGCCCAATACCAACACTTGACTTGCTGCAAGGGCATTTACGAGAATGCTCCTACTGAGCGTTCTCGCCGACAAACTGATCTTGCCGATAAAACCACAATGACCAAACGCCGAAGAAAATCACCATCTGCCAAGAGAGCATCCAGCAGCGATTCTCCGGCTGAAAAGTCCTCCGAGTTGCAGCCTCGCACGAAACCGGCCAAAGCGATAGCCGCCGGGGTAGCGATGCTGGTCTCGGTCGCTCTGCTGAGCCTGGTATTCGCACCTCTCAAGACCTGGCCGATAGCATACTTCGCACTTGTACCGTGGGTTCTGGCGCTGCGATTGGAACTGCGCCCGCGGCTGCTACTGCTGCTTGGGTGGTGCTCGGGGCTGGTGTTCTGGGCTATCAATGTCTATTGGCTGTCCTGGGTGACGCTTATCGGTTATGCCGCCTCGGTGGTGTACCTTTCGCTGTACTGGCTGATCGCGGCGATAATCCTGCGAGCGGCGATGCGTCAGCGACGCCCCATGTGGCTGGTGCTTCCTGTAGTGTGGGTCGCGCTGGAATATGCCCGGGCCTTCGTCATCAGCGGATTCCCGTGGTTCTATCTGGCGCACAGCCAGTACGACCGGACAACGCTCATTCAGATTGCCGATATCACCGGGCAATACGGGCTGTCGTTCTTCATCGCGATGGCCAACGGCGTGATAGTCGATCTGCTGCTTGCCTGGGCAAACGTCGATTCGCTGTCCCGCCGCCGCTGGCTGCGAGTGCTGGGGGGGGCTCTCTGCACACTGGCGCTGACCGGAGTGCTTATCGGATACGGTTCATGGCGGCTTGGCCAGCAGACGACCTCGCCGGGTCCGGTTATCGGTGTGGTCCAGCAGGCCGTCCCGATTTCGCTGAGCGGGAAGGCCGCCACCCAGGAAAAGATACTCGCCGATCACATCGCCGCTTCCATGAAGTTCGTGGGCACGGACTGCGATATCGTTGTCTGGCCCGAGACGATGCTTCCGATGGCCGTCAACGCCGAAATGCTGAACGTCGATATCCCTGCGCTCAGTTCAGCCAAACTGCGGGCGCTGGTTGCGACATTCATCGGATGGAGCGAAGTCGAACAAAGAAACGACGATAATCTCCGAAATTTTCTGGATCTGATTATCAACGGCAATGAAAAGTACCGGGGCATCGCCTCCCATGCCGAAATGATGGGCGATCTGTCCAGGCAACTCGGCTGTCCGGTGCTTGCCGGAGGATCGTCCGTTCACGCCAATCCCGATCCGATCGATCAGGACGATCTGTGGCTCACGCGAAACAGCGCGCTGTGGTTCGACGGTGCCGCCAAGTCGTCGGACATCTATTCCAAGATGCATCTGGTTCCGTTCAGCGAGTACGTTCCTTTCAAGAGCGATTGGCTGTGGTTGTACCGCGTGCTGCGCAAGTGCGTTCCGGAAGTGATGGCCCAGCTCGATCCGGGTGAGCTTCGCGAGCCCTTTGAACTGACCCGTGGCGGGCGGACGTGGCGGATTGTGAGCCCGATATGCTACGAAGGCACGTTCGCGCGGGTCTGTCGTCGGATGGTGATGGATGGCGGTCTCAAGCGTGCCGACGTACTTGTGAACATGTCGAATGACGGATGGTTTGTCTATCAAGTCGGTGACGGTGCCTACAAAGCCAGCTTCGAGCATCGCCAGCACCTGGCGCATTACTGCTTCCGTGCGGTCGAACTGCGCGTCCCCGTAGTCCGTGCGGTCAACACCGGAATAAGCGGACTTATAGCTTCCTCAGGCCGGATAGTCGAAACACTGCAACGCTACGATGCCGAGACGATGGTCTCCGGATCGCTGCTGCTTGGCGGCAGGGCCAAAGGTAAAGCCAAAGATTTTGCCGGTCAGTCAGGCGCGCGGGTGCTTGTCGATAGCAGGGTTACTGTGTACAGTCTGATAGGCGATGTTTTCGCCCAAGCTCTCAGCGTCGTTGCCGTAGGGATTATCGGCTTGCTGATTTGGCGCCGAAAAGCGAGCGAACCGTTCAATGTCGTAAGTCGTACGAAGAAGGAACTGAAGTGACTTACAAGATAAACAATCTCATATTTGTGTCAGCTTGCATGGCTTCGCTCCTGCTGGCCGGTTGCGGTGGCGACCCCCAGCCGACGATCGATTCGCGGACGGCGCGTCTCGATGCTATTTCGGCCTTGCGCCAGGCATCGGAAGCACCCGACGCCGTCACTCGCGCCAACGCCATCGAGGCAATGAGCCTGACACTCGGCGCCGATTCTGGCGCAGTTTACAAAGAGGCCCTTAGCGATCAGTACCCTTTGGTCAGGTTCGCCGCTGCGATGGCAATAGGCGATGTGCAGTACGCTTCTGCCAAGCCGCTGCTGATGCAGATGGCGATGGACAAGGGCCAGGACGCCAAAGCGGAGCCTGACAAGCGGGTCTACTGCGCTGTGATCTTCGCGCTTCACCAACTCGGTAACCAGACTCACACCGGCGATCTCTATCCGCTTTTGTTCGACGACGAAAAGGAAGTCCGCGCCAATGCCGCCATGATAATGGGAAAGCTCGGAGACCCTTCGGCGATGACGCCTCTCAAGACCCGCCAGCAAAATGAGCAGGACCCGTCGGTCGAGTTGCAACTGGTCGAGGCGCTGGCGATTCTCGGCGACAGCAGGAATAGCAATATTCTCGAATCATATACCAAGATGCAATTCCTCGACGATCGTCTGGTGGCGATATCCGCGATGGAAAAAATACGCTCGCCCCGATCGGAGCGGGTGCTGCGAGCCCTTACATCCGCCAAGCAGCCACCTCGGGTCCGCGTCGCGGCCGCCGGTGGACTGGCCAGGCTCGGATTCGGCGACGAGGATCTCTATGAGTTGTGTTCCCAGGCCGTTCAGCAGCCTGAGAAGGTGTTCGAAAAAGTCTTCGGTAGTGAGCGGACGATCTCCGAGGTCGAGATATCTTCGCTACAGCGTCTTGCGGCGATATCTCTCGGATGGTTCGACCACTACATGGCCGTTAGCGTTCTGCATCCGCTGCTTGGCAGCAACGACGGTCCGGTGCGGGTAGCGGCTGCCATGAGTATTCTCAGGCAGACCGAGGACTACGCATACGTCCGAGAGCCTGTTTTGCCCCAACCGGTGGCGCCAGCGGTGCCCGTAATGTTACCCAAGCCCGTCGATCCGCCGCAACCGCCCGCTCCAGTGCCCCATACAACACGCCCCCAGCCGGTCAAAAGACCTCGCCCGGGCATGTACTGGGCCGGTGGGAAGGATTGATCGGCGTCGGGCGTTCGGACGATCGAGAGTGATTTTTTATTCCTCCGAGTTTCGCCGAGGAAATTCTCTTGACTTGCTCTGCGGGTAAAATAAGATCATCATACTGATTGTATCCCCACTGATTTAGTAACTTCTGCCCTTGATTCGGTCCGGCAGTCGCAACCGCTATCGAAGGAGAGATCATTGAACATCCTGACCAAAATATGCATCGTGATTCAACTTGTGCTGATTCTTGTAGCCTGCCCCGTTTTCATCACCCAGGCTACCGTGGTGGCCAACTATAGAGACCGCTACGAAAGAGAGGTTCTGCAGAGCGACGTGCTGAACCAGATAGCCAAGCAGGCGCAGATGAAAACCGCCTCGGTCAAAGACGAGCGGGATTCCGCCGTTGCCGATAAGACCCAGCTGGCCTTCACCAGTCAGCAGGAAATCGCCAAGCTGCGCGGTGATGTTCGCCAGGCCCAGGTATTCAACGGAGAACAGCGGAATCGTTTGGACAAGCTCGCCACCGAGGTGGCGGGGCTCAAACAGCAGGCCGAGGTGTTCAACGAGCGCAGCCAGATGCTTGAAGGCGAACTCAAGATTGCCCGCGCCGAATTCGACAAGTTGACGGCGGAGAATATTTCCACCACCGAACAGTTGAGAGCGGCAGAGGTAGCCAAGACCCGTACCGAGAAGACTTCGCGTGTCCGCTACGAACGCATCCGCGAACTCGAAGAGGAAGTCGGAGAACTTCGCTCCGGTGGCGCCGTGGCCAGGAAACACGCCGGACCGGAAGTAACGCTCGCCCCCGGCGAAGCGATCACCGGAACGGTCACTGCCGTACGCGGCGATTACGCCAGCATCAACATCGGTTCGGCCAAGGGCGTTGCACGCGGAATGCGGTTGATTATCTATCGCGGAACCGAAGTTGTGAGCTTCCTTCGCGTCGAAGAAGTTGACGTCGCCGAAGCGGCTGGTATCATCGTCGACAGCAAGCTTGACACGCTGCAGGGCGACAAGGTTACCACCAGCCTCATGAACTAAGGAGTTCGTTTAATGGCACAAATGCCCCCTAAAGGCCCGGTGGTCAGCTCTGCCCAGCCTGATATTTACACGTTGATGATGATTCTCGCCATAATTGCCCTGGCGACCACCATGGGATTCGTACTGTACAACCTGATGGCGGCCGTACCGGACGGTTACGGACTGAGCGTCGGTGAGTTTTTTCAACCGCTGGCTGACCTCGGCGGAAAATAAGTTTATAACCGCTCTGGACGCTTGGTTCGTCCTGGGCTGATCCATATTAATAAACGCACGGATGTCCGCAGGGTCGCAGGGATGCTTCTCGAATAGACATGTCTTACGAAGGCTTGTGTCTGCTCAAGTGCGGGCCTTTACCGATCGGATGAGGTCGCTATGATTCTTGACCCGCTACTAGGGCTGTTTTCAATGGATATGGGTATCGATCTCGGTACCTGCAATACGCTTGTCTGTGTTCGCGGACAGGGCATCGTTCTCAACGAGCCTTCCGTCGTCGCTGTCAAGCGGGGCACCAACCGCGTACTCCAGAACGGAAACGCCGTCGGGCTCGTCGCCAAGGAGATGCTGGGTAAGACTCCCGGCTCGATCAGCGCAATTCGCCCGATGAAGGACGGCGTGATTGCCGATTTCGACATCACCGAGGCGATGCTCAGCTACTTTATACGCAAAGTTCACCGCCGCCGCGGACTTGTTAAACCGCGCGTCGTCATCGCCGTTCCCTCCGGCATCACAGCCGTCGAGAAACGCGCGGTCCTGAACTCGGCCGAGCGGGCCGGTGCACGCAGAGTTTACCTCGTCGAAGAGCCAATGGCCTGCGGTATCGGGGCCGAGCTTCCCATCACCGAACCCACCGCGTCGATGATTATCGATATCGGCGGCGGAACCACTGAAGTCGCCATCATGTCGCTTGCCGACATTTCCGTATGCGAATCGATCCGCGTCGCCGGCGACGATATGGACGAATCGATCATGGCACATATGAAGCGGACGTACAACCTGATGATCGGCGAGCAGACCTCCGAGAAGATCAAGATCGAGATCGGCTCGGCATCACCGCTCGAGCAGGAGATCACCATGGAAGTGCGAGGCCGGGACATGATCTCCGGCCTGCCGCGAAAGACCATAATCTCCTCCGAGGAAGTCCGCGAAGCACTCAAGGAACCGATCGGTGCGATTATCGACTGCGTGACTCGCACGCTCGAACAGGTCGAGCCCGAACTTGCTGCAGACCTGGTCGATAACGGTATTACACTCGCCGGCGGCGGGGCGCTGCTGCGTGGTATGGATACTGTCCTGTCCAACGCGACGGGCCTGGAAGTTGAACTCGCCGACGATCCGCTGACGGCAGTCGCACGCGGAACGGCCGTCTACCTGGAGAACCTCGAACTCTGGAAGGACACGATGGAGTCCGACGAGGACCACTTCTAGAGCAACAGAAACCGGGCTTGTCCTCCGTAGCTTCAGCGAAGGAGGAAACCGGGAACCTGGTAGATGTGGACAATAAATCTTATTTTCAAACCAAAGCCCGTCCCATTGGGATGGGCTTTTCTCTTAGGCATGTTTCATCGCATCTTGGTAGATATGAATTCGCTTCTGAAGCGTTGATTTCTTGCGAGGAGCATCGAGTAACAAAGCGATTTCTTCTGATGTCGTGTATTCAGTGAACGTATTTATCCAGCACAGAAGTAGGACTTCCACATAGTCTCGCGTACGTTCCGCGAGATCGCGAGTATCATATTGTGGCACTGCTGCATGAATGAGATCATTCCTGCATTCTCTCAAGTGTCGTAGATTCGCCTTCACATAATCTTTGGCTTTGAAGGGGAAAAGGGCCCTGTTTATGGTCACGTCGTATGATTGGTGTTTCGTCAGTGTCAAAGTCTCCATAAGCCCCCACAGATCAAGGAAGACGCGCTGAAAATCACAGGAATCAAGTGCCGTTGCATATCTTCGTAAGCACCGAAGAATGAATTCTTGATGGGGATGACCCGATATCAGCTTGCGAAGCTTCTTCTCGCGATTCAGGATCGCACCTCTGTCTAGACCATCAAAATCGACTGGCTTCACAGGGCGACGATAATTGGGTTCATACCAAAACACTTCTGGAAGGACAGTTCCGTCTGGCTGATGTAGAGTGTGAAACGGGCCTGGAAGCAATCTGTTGATTGGTGTAAGGGGTACGCTAAAATGGATGGTTCGCCTGTTGTGATTCAGGAGAAGATTCCAAATCCCACGCAATTCACAAAGCCGGTTCTCAGCGATCTCAAATGCTTCATGTACAGATCTGGCTGTGGTGCTAACGACAACGTTTGTGTAATTGTCAGGTCTTGAGGCCCCTGAGAGCGCAGATTTCATCCGGGTTAGAAGAGACTGGTCGTTAATAGCAAATCGAGACGTACTTACGTCGAAAGCAATCCGCGAGTTTGATAATGAGCGGCTGATCCTGAAAGACCCTCTTTTTGCGGAAATACTGGTCACAAGGATGAAGTCCTTTGGGCGTAGCTTCATAAACTGTCTTGTACGACGAGAAATCTCTCTTCCTAGACATGCCTGGGTGATAGTTCCCTTGCCCTTCTTGGCAGCTTCAATTAGAGAACTGCGAACAATAGAGGCGAGGTCTTCATGCGTGAGATCGCTGGCGTCAACCATTCTGGTGAGGATAGGCAACTCCCGTATCAGGTGAAACCCAGTAAAGGATACGTCGCTGCCAGTTACGTTAACAAAGCGATTCAGCAGAGTTATTATGATGTCTGGGTTGTGCCCTTTCTTCCAGATACTAGGCATGTTATTGTCCTTCTGTAGTAGGGCGTGCTACTTGTTGCACGCGGAATACCGGGAAAGGTGGGGCTTGCCCCCAGGCTTGCCCCCAGGCTGCAACTTACTGGGAAAGCAACTCCAATCTCAGGTGGTTCAGTGCGGTGCGGGCTGCGCGGAGGCGGACTTTGGCACGGTCGCCGCTGAGCTGGTGGCGATGCACTTCGGTGCTATCAGGCCCGGCAAGGCCGATGTAGACCAGGCCGACGGGTTTCTCGTCGGTCCCGCCGGTCGGACCTGCTATCCCCGTTACGCTGATGGCGTAGGTGCTGGCAAATTTCACACGAGCCCCTTCGGCCATCGCCTTGGCGACCGGTTCGCTGACGGCACCGAGTTCGGCGAGCAGTGATTCCGGAACGCGCAACTCGCGGTGCTTGACCTCGTTGGCGTAAGTAATCACCCCGCCGAGAAAATATTCGCTGCTGCCTGACGCCTGCGTAACAAGCCCGCCGATAATCCCGCCCGTGCAGCTTTCTGCAACGCTCAGCGTAGCCGATCGCGCTTTTAGCAGTTCGCCGACCACCGACGCCAGCGTGTCGCCATCGTAGCCGAAAACGATATCGCCAAGTCGTGATTCAATTTCGCCGGTTGACTGCTCGATGAGAGCTTCGGCGGCCTGAGACGTTTCGCCGCGGGCGGTGATTCGAATGGACACCACGCCTGATGATACGCGTGTTCCGATCATCGGATTATCGCGCCCCATCAGGTCGGCAACCTTCTCGCCCACGGTAGATTCGCCGCTGCCGAATGTGTGGACCGTGCGATGGAGTATGCATCCGCTATCGAGCGGCAGGAGTGGGGCGATCTGCTTTTCAAACATCTCGTGCATTTCGGCTGGTACGCCGGGTGTAACGTAGATATCGGCGGAGCCTATTTTCGCCGCAATTCCCGGCGCGGTCCCGCAGGTGTTTGCGATCGCTCTGGCCCCGGCGGGCAGCATTGCCTGTGAGCGGTTGGATTGCGCCATAGGCCAGCCGCGCACGGCGAAGTGGGCTTCCAACTCCCCGAGGCAAGCTTCGTTTAACTCCAGTTCGCAGCCCATCGCTCCGGCGAGGGCCTGGCGCGTCAGATCGTCGTCGGTCGGTCCCAGCCCGCCGCTAACCATAACGATGTCAGCTTCAGCGGCAGCGCGGGCAATTGTGGCGGCAATCAGGGGGGAATCGTCACCGATAGTAACGTGGCTCGTAACGGCTATCCCACGCCAGCCTAGTTGGCGGGCCAGATACGCACCATTGGTGTCAAGCGTCTGGCCGCTTGTCAGTTCATTACCGACCGATATAATAATTGCTCTCATTATATACCCGATGCTCCCAAACAAACACTCTTGCCAGATCGGCCCCTCCGAGCCATTGCAGAGAATCTTATCGCACCGATTACAACGTAAAGCAAGTATCTGCGCGACCGGCATACGGACGTGTGTTCGCCTGGGAGCTCGAGCTTAAATCAGGCTCCCTCTTCCTGGACGGTGATGTGAATTGGATGGCACAGAGTTTCCCAGCTGTGCGATCCGCACTTTGGGCACATTCCACCGGCTGGAACCCGCAATGGCGTGTACGAGCAGTAGTGACAGATCACAAACGCCAAGTCAGATTCGTCGGGGGAAAGCACGTCTGGCTCGTTGAAGCTTGCCAGACTGAGCGATGGGGTGGAGCGGAACTTCCTGATGGCCCTTCTACGGCGTGTCGTCGTCGAAAACATGACTCGTCTCCTTCCGCTAGAACTCACCTTCCTTACTGGCATTATAGGCACTGACAATCAGAAAACCGGGGCAATATCCTAAGTGCGTCTAGGGGTTGCCCTTAGGGTTTGAGATTTTTACAGGACATTCCCCGGTACGCGAGACAAAGGGTGATAAGAGTGGTTTCAAGGCACACTTTGGCCATGTGAACGCAGAGTTTTTCTGGTTCTGGAGTGAGCAAAAGCGCCGCCACCTGGGTTTGGGCGGTGGGGTTTGGCGACACCGCTCCGGGGCTTGCTTGGCTGTGGAAAACTGTATCCGGGCGAAAAAAACCTCTCACGGCCGGATCGAGCAATTGAAACCGCTGCCAGGCGCTTGGCTGGGCGTCGGGAAACTGTATAATGTTTCGACCGTGATTTGGGCTTGCAGGTGCGGCGACCTATTTGGGCCGCAATGAGATTATTGAGGTAATAACTTGAACTTACGCGATTATCGATGCGGGATTATGCTTGTTCTGGCAGTTTCGATGCTCTTTGTGGGCTGTGGCGGAGAGTTGTACAATGACGGCCGGCGGTTCATGCCCGGACGAATTTCTCCGCGCGGACAGTGGGTGGTGACCTCTAGCGATCTCAGTAATCCTTCGCTGGTCGCCGACGGAAACCGACACACTGCCGCCACCAGTTCGTCGCGTTACGCCCACGCCGAGCTAACGATCGACCTTGGCAAGGAATGCCTTTTCAATATGGTCGCCATCGATCACGGCCTCAAAGAGACGGGCTATCCCCGGACGGTGGCTGTGCTCACCAGTTCCGATGGAGTGAACTTTACGCAGCAGGCCACGGCGCCCGGACTGCGTCGGGTCACCACAATTCTTCTGGTCAGGGCGGAGCTTGCCAGATACGTCAAGATCAAGACCGTCGTCGCCGGTTCTGAGCCGCTGTCGATCGGCGAAGTTTATCTGAACTAGGATGTATCTGAAGAGTTAATAGTGGGCCGTGACACGATCCCTCAGGGACCGTATAGCCGCCGATGGAGTTTCCGAGCATGTCAGACAGCGTCAGCGATTGCACGAAGCAGAGCGACATGAAATATTTCGCGTTTGTCGGGGTGTTGATGGTCGTGATAATCGGCCTGCTCGCAGTGTTGTGGACACACGAACGCACGCGCAGGATCGACGCCGAGCGGGACGCGATCCGTCTTCAGCAGCAGCTTGAACAGTTTCAGAGTGTTCTGGGCCCGCGGTTTTCTGAAGCGGATGAAGATCAACCATCGACCGCGCCGAGTGAGTGACTCTAGAACCCCGTCGGTGCGGTGACTCTTGTGCATCGCCAAGGCGCGGCTGTATGATGCTGTGAGAATTAACGATTCATCCATTAACGGTTCCTCCATTCACTGACATCTCCGCATGAAGATCCGATTCACGAAATCACGGCGATGGTTTGTCGCGGCCTTGCTACTGACAGCGGGCGTCGTCGCGCTGATGGGCTCGAGTTTTTCGGCGCGGCTTCGCGGTGTTGCATCGACGGTGATGGCTCCGTTCGGCGATGGTGGGATGTACCTGGCCACCAAGATCGAGTCCCACCGAAAAAAACTCGGACAGCGAGCGATATCGCCCACCCAGGCGCGTCGCCTCCAGCTGGCCAACGAGGAACTTCGCGGGCAATTGAACGTCGCCGAGAGTCAGTTGCAGCAGTTCATCCGCCGTGCGAGAGAGGCCGATAGCCTGTTCGGCCGAGTGCCTTACGGGCAGTGGAGGTCCATCGATGCCCTCATTGTGGGGCGCGACGCACTTAGCTACGGAAAGATGCGAAGCGTGAACGCGGGCAAAATGCGTGGGGTGGCGGGCGGTGTGCCTGTAACGACCCGAAAGCTCCTGACCGACCGTTCCAAGGCTTTGCCCCAAGGGCTTGCGGTCGTCTCTGCCAGCGCCGTTGTAGGGCGCATCGTGACGGCGGGTGAATACACCGCCACGCTCCAACTCCTGACGGACAAGGATTTCTCGCTGAGTGCGAAGATTCGGCGAATTATCGATCCGAGTAACCCGCGAACGATTACCTCCAGCGGCGAGACGACCATCGCCAGGCCCATCACAGCCGCCGACGGGCTTATCGACGTCCACGCCTCGGGCGACGGAGTCAGTTCAATGATTATCGCCGACGTAAGCGAGTACGACTCGGTTCGCGTTGGCGACTGGCTGGAGACTTCCGACGACGGCAATCTGCCGGCGGGTATCCGAGTCGGAACCGTAAGCGAAGTCACCGAAGACCCGCAGCGAGTCGGACTGTTCGTTAGGCTGAAAATCGCGCCCTTTGCCGATCTCGAAACTCTGCGCGAGGTGTATATTGTTATCCCCGCCGCGGCCAGACCTATCGGGGAGGGCGAGTAATGCGCTGGGTTGTCCTGATTCTTCGTGAGGTGAATATTGTTATCCCCGCCGCGGCCAGACCTATCGGGGAGGGCGAGTAATGCGCTGGGTTGTCCTGATACTTCTGGGCTGGATTGGCGTGCTGCTGCAGACGACCTTCGGCGAACTCTGGGCGATTGACGGGCTCGCCATCGGAAGTATCGCTCCGGACCTGCTGGCCTGCCTGGCGGTGTTCTGCACGCTTTACGTCGACCGCGCCACCAACGCCATGATCGTCGCCTGGATTCTCGGGCTGATGCTGGACCTGGCCACCGCAGGCGGACCAGGCGCGGCCGTGGTCGGGCCAATGGCGATATCCTACTGCATCGTCGCTCGCGGACTGTTCGAAGTGCGCGAAGCAATGTTCCGCCGCCGGGTCAGCACACGCATGCTGCTTACGCTGGTATTTTGCCTGGCGTCGCATCTGCTGTGGGTCACCGTCCAGTCGATTCTCGCAATGGGCGTCACAGGCTGGGGCGAATACCTGCGAATGATCGGCCAGGCGGTGTGCATATCGGTCTATACAGCACTGGCGGCGCCGCTGGTGTTCTGGCTGCTCGATAAGGCCGCGGCTTGGCTGTTTATATCACATGTCGGACGATCAGGACCGCGACGGGGATAGTCTCTGGAGCATCTCAATCGTGAACTGCTCTAAAGTGGCAATTGCCCATGACTCGGCGTTATAATCCGCCGCATGTACAAACGCCGCATCATCGCTCTTTTGATCATCATCGCCATCTGTCTGCTGACGTTGGTCTGCAGGCTCGGATGGCTGCAATTGATCGAAGCTGAGGAGTATCTCGCCGATGGCGATCAGGATCTTCGCTCGCCGCCGGTCTGGCTGCCCGCAATGCGGGGGCGTATCGTCGATCGTCACGAGCGAATTCTGGCCTACGACGAACCGTGCTTCGATCTGTCGCTGCAGTATCAGTTCCTGGCCGCCGATCCCAAATGGATCAGTCGCGATGAGCGCCTGACGATCAAGGGCAGATATCCGCTCGACGCCCGATGGATCGCCTCCGAGCAGAAAAAAATCGCACGCAGCGAAAAAGTTTCACCCGAGCGAGCGGAATTGATCTTCCGCAGGCGATGGGACAATACCTGGTCGATAGTCTCCCGCGTCGCGGCCGCCAACGGAATCTCCGACGTTAATGTTGCGACCGATCGCGTAGTTCGTCGCATCAAGCGATGGGCTTCGGCGAGGGGTGGCGACGTAAAGGATATGTTCCGCCCGCATCCGATAGTCAAAGGCCTCAGCGACGACCAGGCCATCAGAATCAAGGCCGTGCTGGAAGACACTATCGGCATGTCCGTTCAGCCGAGCCATCGGCGTCGCTACCCTTATGGCGAGCACGCATCGCACATCATCGGATTCACCCAGCAGATCGACCGGAAAGATCTCGAACGCTTCAATCCGCCCGCACCGGAGGGCAACCGGCTGGACTGGAAGCTCTCGCTCTACGGGAACGACGATACGATAGGGGGGTCCGGTATCGAAAGGGCGCATGAGCGGGCATTGCGAGGGCGGAGGGGCTACCTCGTCCGCCGGGCAGGGAAAATATCGGAGTCCGAAGTTTCGCAACCCGGACAGAACGTGCAGTTGACACTCGATATCGAATTGCAAAAGACGCTTCGTGACATCTGGCCGCCCGGACAGCGCGGCAGCATCGTTGTTATGTCCATTCCCGACGGTGAGATTCTCGGTATGCTCTCGATGCCGCAATACGATCTGAACCGCTACCACGAGACGGAATACTTTAGGCAGATAAACACCGTCGAGGCCAACAAGCCGATGTTTCACAGGGCGATTGGGGGCACATATCCGCCCGGTTCGGTCATGAAGGTGCTCACCGCCCTTGCCGGACTCTCAAAGGACACGCTCAGGGAGAACTCGACTGATTACTGTGAAGGCCAGTTGTTCTACGACAACCAGGGCAAACGGAAGTTCAAGTGCTCGCACCGGCATGGTTCGATAGTGCTTGCTGACGCGATTAAAAAGAGCTGCAACGTCTTCTTCTATCATGCCGGAGAGAAGTTGGGCGTTCCCATGCTCAGTTCGTGGTACGAGCTGTTCGGTTTCGGAAAGTCGACGGGACTCGGGTTGAGCCAGGAGAAATCCGGTTTCATCGCTCAGAGGGGAACTAAGGGCATTGCCAGAATGATGGCTATGGGCAAGAGCAAGGTCGACGTCACCCCGCTGCAGGTTGCAAACTTCATGGCGACGGTTGCCAAGGGCGGTCAGTTCGCCTCGCCGGCTATCACAATCAGCCCGCAGGCCCAACGCGACGAGTACGACCTCCCGTTGTCCGATTCGCACGTGGCCTTGGTGACCAAAGCAATGTACCGGGCGGTCAACGAGTCCGGTGGAACCGCATACAAATACGCACGCGACGGAGAAATCGCCATCTGCGGAAAGACCGGAACTGCCGAGATCGACAAAATCACCAAACTGAACATGGCATGGTTCGCAGGGTTCGCTCCATACGAGAACCCGCAAGTTGCCTTCGCGGTCGTCGTCGAGAAAGTATCGACTTCCGGCGGCAGAACGTGTGGACCGATCGCCCGCGCCGCCGTTCGGGCGTGCAAGGAAATGGGCTACATTCAACCTGAGAACTGACAAGAGCATGTCAAAAGCAATTAGACGATATTTGCGGTATACATCCTGGCCGATAATGGCGGCTATGATCGCGCTGATGACTATCGGAGTGATGGCGATATCGGTCTCGGTAAGCCTCGACCCCGCCGTCAGCGGACAGGTTGTTAAGCAGATCATTTTCGCTGCCATCGGGCTGGCGGTCTTTGCCGTATGCACGATTATTCCGTATCAGAAGATCGGCAAATTTGCTTATCTGCTGTTCGGGATTACCCTGGCGGTGCTGGTGATCCTGCTGGTTCCAAAGGCCCTGGCGGCTGTCGGAATCCGGATAGGCTTTCTGGATAAGATACTGCCCTCCATCCGCGGTGCCAGGAGATGGATCAACCTCGGTTTTGTAATGGCCCAGCCGTCCGAGGTGGCCAAGCTAACCTATGTGTGCATGCTGGCGTGGTATCTGCGGATCGGCGAGAACTATCGCACGCTGAAGGGCCTGATCGTTCCGTTCGCGCTGGCGCTGCTTCCGATGGCGCTGATTCTCGTCGAACCGGACCTGGGAACTGCGCTGCTGTTCCTCCCGACGCTCTATGTCATGCTGCTTCTTGCCGGAGCGAAAATTCAGCACCTGCTGCTTATCGTCGGCCTTGGCTTGGCGGTCCTGCTGGTTCCGGTCGGCAGGACGGTTGAAGGCGATTCGTCGCCTATCGCATATTGCAGTCTCAAAGCCGACGCCACCGGCCGGCAGCGCGTCCTTCAGCCGCTTTTCCTGAGAGTGCTCAAGGCGCACCAGTCCAGCCGTATCGAAGGTTGGCTGCGTCAGGATGACAGGACTGCTCGCATGAACGCCGGATATCACCTGTACTGGTCGAAGGTGACGCTAGCCTCGGGAGGTCTGACAGGCTTCGACAGCGACAAATCGGATCAGGATTACGGCGACATGTTTCCGCTGGTGCTTCCGCGCCTTCCGGACGATCACACGGATTTTATCTTCTCCGTCATCGGGGGGCGATGGGGATTCCTGGGATGTGTTGGCACCCTTGGGCTATATGGTGTGATATTCCTGTTGGGAATCGAGATCGCGACGATTACTTACGATCCGTTCGGGCGCTTGCTGGCGGTGGGGGTCCTGGCGCTGTTGCTCTCGCAATTGGTCGTGAACGTGGGAATGACTATCGGTCTGATGCCCGTTACCGGGATGACTCTCCCGCTTGTCAGCTACGGTGGATCGTCGCTGGTTGTCAACTGCGCGGCGCTGGGGCTGTTGGTCAACGTTGGACATCGCCGCCCAATATCGCTGTCGCGCAGACCGTTCGAGCACGGCGAAAAAAAGGAAAAGCGAACCAATATCGAGTATACGACGCTGAACGATAGTTTTCCTGGAAATGCCCGGAAGGGTAATTAGCCTGCCGGCCGGGAAAGTGGGGACAGGCACCTTCGTTTGTAGCTTTAATTCGTGAAATGCTGTTTCTGTTGTCTTTGCCGTTGCTGTTGAAATTCGATTCATTCGTGTAATTCGTGGACTATTGCTGTTTTTCAGGCTAATTAGTTGGCCGAGAAGTAGTAGCCCATCCAGACAAACGCAAGTAAGGTGTGGGCCGCACAGATTATCCAACTACAGAGTTCGGTGAATCGGTGGCGACGGAATTTCAGTAAGATAACGGTCGCCAATCCAAGGGCGCATATCTTGAACGCAACGATTGCCTCAGTGTCGTGGATAAAACTTGCCGCTATCGGATTGGCCTCGATGAAATTGCCCAGATCCATCGCCAGGAGCGTGAACATCAGATCGAACATCCCTACAATCCATACAAGGATAAGCAGCAGGATTACACGGTGCCCCCGCACTCGCGCCGCGTCGGGCGCTTCGGCGCAGGCGGAACAAACTTCCTGGATGTCGCTCGGGCTGTCCATAATTAAACAAATCGAAAACAGATCGAAAAGAAGTGCTGACAGACTTCATCTATTATACTCCCAGTAGAGCTATGGAAAGAAGAATCTCATTCGCCAGAAAAACCACCACCGGCGTCGCAGAGCAACTGACGCTTGCCGACGGCTATCGGACCGATCTTTGGGTGTATGAGCCCGTCGAGGCGTCCCAGGGGCTGCCTGTGGTGTATTTGCACGGCATCCAGTCGCATCCGGGCTGGTGGTCCGGATCGGCGACGGCGATGGCGGATGCGGGGTATGCAGTTTATCAGCCGGTCCGGCGAGGCAGCGGGGCGGCGACGATAGATCGTGGCCATGCCCGATCGGCGGGGCAACTGCTCGACGACGTCCAGGTAGCCTGCGAATTTGCCATGCAGCGATGCGGGGCCGACAAGGTGCATCTGCTGGGCGTTAGTTGGGGCGGAAAGCTGGCCGCATGCTACGCTGCCGATAAATCGCGACGCCAAACGCTGGCATCGCTGACGATGGTAACGCCCGGAATCGCCGCACGCCTGGACGTTCCACTTGCGACCAAGTTCGCAATCGCATGGGCGCTTTTGGTCCACCCGAGAAGCTTGTTCGATATCCCCCTCAACGACGTCGAACTGTTCACCGACAATCCCCGGATGCGGGACTATCTCCGAAGCGATGCTTGCAGGCTCGATAAGGCTAGCGCGAGTTTTTTATATGCCAGCAGGAATCTCGACTGGCTTGTGCGACGCTCGCCCGACGGCTGCGTCGACCTGCCGACGGCGCTGATTCTGTCCAATCGCGATCGGATTATCGATTCCGACGCCGCCGAGGCCAGTATCCGGCGCATTACCGCCGCCGATCCACACGTCGTCCGTCTGGACGGTGCGCATACGCTTGAATTCGAGCAAGACCCCCAGCCGCTCTACGATGCACTTATCGCCGCGCTGAATCGGAAAATGTAGAGCGTGTAGCTTCGTAAGCCAATCTCCGTTTTTCCAATTGACGGGTGGCACGGCTTGCTGGTCAAACCGTGTAGTTCCAGAAGCGATTGGCGCCAGAGCGCACACTGCTTGCTTGCAAGCAGTGCCACACACGTGATCACGTCTTCTCGAATTCTAGGACGCGCCTGAAGTGTAGCTCGTCCCGCGCCAGGTGACCTTTGCGCCTTTGCGGAGTTTGAGCAACGCCACGATTACCGCGTAGCTCGCGATCAGCGAGCCAAGCGGATACGTGAAGAACAAACGTTTGCGGACGTTGAGGAGTGCGTAGAAGCGGTATATGACGCTCAACTGTATTATCACTGCCGTCGCGCCGGCGATTCCACAGGCCTTCCACCATCCGGCTGCGGCGCTGTCGCCGCCAGATAAACCGAAGCCCAACGCTGTGAAAATATAAGGCGACAGACTAACCATCAGCAGCACCGCCAGCGCCGTGCAAAGGCGTCTGAGCGTTCCGAACGTTCCGTAGAAGATTCGGCTCCATCCGCGAATGATCGCTCCCAGCGAAGTGTACATCCGCACCTTGTACAGGCCGTCGTTGCGTGTGACGCGGAGGTTCAGACCGGCCTGCTTCAGGATGGCGGCCATGTGCATGTCCTCGTTGACCTCGCCCTTGACCACCTCATGCGTGCCGATTTGCTCGTAGACGCTTCGCTTGATGAGCATGAACGCACCGTTGGCGTACGCGTTGGACTTTTTCGGATTGTTGACCTTCTCGGGCGTGAAATAGATCATCATCACGCCGCTACAGACCGGCTGGATCACGTTCTCCCAGAAGCCGTGCATCTCCAGCGTGGGCAGAACGCTCAGCAGGTCGGCGTCGGTGTCGATAGCGTACTGCAATGCCGTCGAGAGCGTCCGGGGCGAAGTCTGCGTGCAGTCGGCGTCGATCATGCATATCCACTCGCCGTCGGTCGTGGCGATTCCCTGCTGCATGGCGTTGTTCTTACCGCACCATCCGTCGGGGAGTTGCTCGATATTCAGCAGTCGCACTCGCGGATTCTCGGCGGCGATTGCCTCGACTATCTCGGCCGTGGCGTCCTCGCTGCGATCATTGCAGACCAGCAGCTCGAAGTTCGGGTAATCCTGATCGATCATCGTGCGGACGCAGGTTTCGATGTTGTCCTGCTCGTCCTTGGCGGCGACCACCACACAAATTCGCGGCGCAGCGTCCGGCGGGCCGGGGTACTCTGCGCTCAGGAGAAAACCTTTGCGCCTCTCGACGTAGATCATGACATGCCTGGATATCCAGATAAGCACGACCAGACACGCTATGGAGAACATACTCGCGGCAAGTACGGTCATAATTCGCACGCTCCCTCGTCATTGCGACGGGTGTGAAGATTCTGGACGAGTTCAACTTCGCCGACGTTCATGCTGACTCGGCGTGCGATTTCGACGGCATCGAGTCCCTGCTGCATCAAACGCATTATCTCGCCGTGGGCGGGAATCGCCGGATGCTCTGACTCGTTAGGTGAGCTGCTCGCCTGGGGCGAGATGGCAGCGGGTGCTCCAACGTTGTTCGGCCATGCGTCGGTGTCGGCGATTGGTTGTTCGAGTTGCTCGACGCGCCCGACAAGTTGAATCTGGACCTCTGCCATCGTGTCCACCTGCTCGGTGAGTTGGCGGACCCGCTCGGCCATGCGGTTTGCCTGCTTGGTCCGCGTCCGGCTGGCTGCGCCGAGAAGAATCAGCAGAAGCACGGTTCCCGCGGTGATTAGTCCACCCGATATCCATATCAGTTGAGGTTGATCCATCATTTTTCTCTCCGTCGATACGAGATTGTCGCCGTTCTCGTCAATTTTCTCTCCGTCGATACGCGATTGTCGCCGCTTCCATTACGT
>SDBT01002692.1_pt1 | contig 31217 bp, 29 predicted proteins | sample 2277101 | NCBI WGS metagenome assembly SDBT01 (sample SAMN10404973, study PRJNA504765) | marine sediment metagenome | isolation source: marine sediment core GS10_PC15, 103 cmbsf | place: Arctic Ocean: Southern Knipovich Ridge | collected 2010 | reverse complement strand
CTCAAACAGCGCATTATTATTTGCTGCATTCGGCGGTATTGTTGGCTCCGGTTGGTTACTTGGGCCGTTTTATGCTGCCAAAGTGGCAGGCCCTGCGGCAATGCTGTCTTGGGTCATCGGTGGTGGTTTGATGATGATCATAGCGCTAACATTTGCTGAGCTTGCCACAACCTATCCAGTGGCAGGTGGCATGGTGCGCTTTGCGCAGTTTAGCCATGGTCGTTTAACCAGTTTTACCATGGCTTGGATTTCTTGGTTGGCGGCAGTGATGGTAGCGCCTATCGAGACTATGGCGGCCATGCAATATGCAGGTAATTATCTTCCGCATTTGACGAATGATATTCATGGCAAAACTAGCTTAACGGGATTGGGGATTTTTATTGCGGCAATTGTGATGTTTGTTATGTGCTGTATTAATAGCTTGGCGGTAAAATATTTCGCGAAGAGTAATAGTATTATTGTGATGTGGAAAATTGCCATTCCAATAATCACGATTTTATTATTGTTACATTATCACTTTAATATAGCGAATTTTACTGATGCAGGCGGATTTTCACCGTATGGATTAAAAGGCATTTTATCCGCATTGCCAACTGCTGGCGTTATCTTTTCTTTTATTGGTTATAGTCCAGCGATTCAATTGGCAGGGGAGGCAAAAAATCCACAGCGTGCTATTCCAATCGCAATTTTTGGTGCAATCGGTGGCGCAATTATTCTTTACGTGTTGATCCAAATGGCATTCGTCGGTGCGGTCAGTAGCGCGAGTATCAGTGGTGGTTGGCATGCCATGCATTATGTCGGTGATGCGGGGCCAATTGCGGGTATATTGGCAGGTTTGGGTTTGGTCTGGTTTGTTAAAGTGATCTATTTGGATGCGATAATCTCACCAGTGGGTACGGCATTTATTTATACGGCTGCAACAGCACGAATGAATATCGCAATGAGTCAAAACGGTTATATGCCGAATTTTATGCAGCGCTTAAGCCAACACGGCTCACCGTATATTGCTATCGCCGTTAATTTTGTTGTTGGGATGATTTTCTTTTTCCCATTTCCAGGCTGGTCGGCAATGGTGAGCTTTTTGGTTTCCTGTTTTGTATTAGCTTATGCAGTAGGCCCAATTGCGTGTGCAGTGTTGCGTAAAACAGAGCCTGCTAAACACCGGCCATTTCGGTTGCCTTATGCTTACCCCATTTGTTTAGTGGCATTTTACATTTGTAATTTAATTGTCTATTGGACAGGTTGGAGTGTGATTAGCAAAATGTTAATTACGATTGCGATTGGTTATGTGGTGCTTGGAATTCAGCATGTAATGAAAAAAGATAAAATGATCTTGGATATTGCACGTGGCATTTGGTTGATACCGTATTTGGCAGGGCTAGGATTGATTTCATATTTTGGCTCTTTTGGTGGTGATCATGATATTGCATTTGGTTGGGATTTTGTGATTATTGCAATCTTTAGCGTGGTGATATTCATGTATGCAGTGCATTGTGGTGTGAAACATAAAGCGTTAAATCAAATTGGGGAGGTGGGTCATGAGTCAATTTGAAAATAAGTTAGTTGCTGTGCTCAATAAATCTGTTGACCCAGGCAAAGTCATGAATAGTTTAGCGCATATGTGTGTGGGCTTTGGTGCGGCGCTCGGAAAAGATGAGTTGCAGCTGGTTGATTATGAGGACGCTGATAACAATGTTTATCCCGATATTTCCAAAATGCCCTTTATTATATTGCGTGCTAACTCTAATAAGATCCGTCGAGTGCGTGAGCAAGCAGCCGCAGAAGACATAAAGTTCAGCGTATTCACAGATACAATGACAGTGGGCACCTATCAAGAACAGCTCGATCTCACTGCGCAGATGAAAGAAGAGGAGCTAGTATATTTTGGCATTGTATTGTATGGCCCCTGGGATAAGGTGACAGACATGACCAAGAAATTTTCGCTTTGGCGTTGAAGCAGTTAGCTAGCATTTGTGGCATAATTTCATAAAATTTTGCTATGGAATATGAAATGAGAATAATATTAGGAATAGATCCAGGCTCAAGAATCACCGGTTATGGCGTGATCGCCAGTAATGGCAATAAACATCAATACATCACCAGTGGTAGCATCCACACGCAAAGCAAATATTTCCCTGAACGTTGCCGGCGAATTTATAAAGCTATTACAGAAATCATGCAAGAACATAGACCTGAAGAAGCGGCCATTGAACAGGTTTTTATGGCGAAAAACCCTGCTGGTGCATTAAAGCTTGGGCAAGCGCGTGGTGCAGCATTGGTCGCAATGGCAGAGGGTGATATCCCCATTGCTGAATACTCTCCACGTACGGTAAAGAAATCCGTGGTGGGCTATGGTGCTGCAGATAAGGTGCAGGTTCAGCATATGGTCAAGCTGATCCTAAACCTATCTGGCACGCCGCAAGCTGATGCCGCGGATGCTTTAGCTATTGCTATTTGCCATGCGCACAGTAACCATTCGGCTATAGGGGTGAAATAATATGGCGGATTATGTTGTCATATTGCATGGTATTATTCGTAGCGCTAAACATATGCGTAGATTAGCGGCATTTTTATCTGATGCGGGTTTCGATATCATTAATATTGATTATCCTTCGACACAATATTCAATAGCAGAATTACGTGATATTGTGCATGAAACAATTAATCATAAAATTTTAGAAGATAAACCGGTGCATTTAATTGGTTACTCAATGGGCGGATTATTAGTTAGGGCCTTGGCTGGAAGTCCTAAGCATCGATGGAAAAACTTAGGGCGTGTTGTGCAATTAGCGCCGCCTAATCATGGCAGTGAGGTGGCGGAATTCTGGCAAGACTATTGGTGGTATAAAAAAGTCTACGGTCCGGCGGGGCAAGAACTAATAACGGATCAAACTGGCATACAACATTTATTCGGCCCGATTGATTATGAGCTCGGTGTGATCGCAGGTGATAGAACCTTGGATCTCATCTCTTCTAATATGATGCCTAAACCCAATGATGGCAAAGTCAGTGTAGCCAGCACCAAAATTGACGGTATGCAAGACCATGTGGTGGTGCACGCCACACATACGTTTTTTCCGCACAATAAACATGTCCAACAGCAAACCTTGTGCTTTCTGCAGCAAGGTCGATTTCAAGCATCTCGTTGAACTGTTCGCTAACTTGTTCTATAGAGATCTATTGTAATAATCCCTTAAAAACCACGCTATTGCTGCAATACAAACAACTCAAGAAGTCCTCTAAGCAGGGCTCCTTGTTTTTTGGTCACACCCTTCCTCCTGGTCCGCTTGGGTGGAAAACCGTCTTTTGAGAGATGCTCTTTAGCATTAGTTAATGAAAAGATCGTTGATTGTAACCGTATAGTGAATCAGATCTTCTGACCAGACGTTAGGCTTAATGCCTTGGGTCGTTATCATAGCTTGAAATAACTGCTTTTGGGTTTTGGTTTGCTTTTCAAATACTTCCATTTTGTTGATTAGTTGTTTGGCATAGGCCTTATCAATAACATAAAGATTTTTGGTGAACTTAATCTCAAATAGCGTTATTGCATCATCATCGCGGTCGAATAGTAGGTCAATTTGAGCGCCATCAGCCTTATCGCCGTGTTTAGGTAGATATTTCCAGCTAGCCACATCGCAACCAATTTGTTGTAAATCAAGAGCAGCGCGAATTTGCTCTGTATGTTTCATACAAATACTTTCAAATGCATAGCCTGACCAACTATGCCATGTTGATGTATTTTGCTTGGATTGCCAGTAATTCTTGACTATCTCATGACCAGATCTTCTAGCAGGCTCAATCCAGGTTAAATAAAATAGGCAAAACTCATCAATGAGGCGATAAAAACTATCTCTTGTTTGTCGACCGTAGGGGATAAATGTTCGGATAAACCCAGCGGCTTCTAATTCCTTCATGCGTTTATTAAAACTTCCGCCAGATGTCATTTTTAATGTACTCAATAGTCTTTCTCTCGAAATGCCGTGCCGTTGTTTTGATATTGCGCGGACTATGCGTAGGTTTATCTCTGCTTGAGAAAACAGTGATTCAAATAAACGATGAAACTCGTCATAGAGTATGCCGTTACTGTGAAAACAAAGGTGATTAATGTTTTGTGATAAAGAGAGATTTTTTTGTAAGCTTTTTAAATAGAAGGGTATGCCACCTGTAACCATATAGAGTTCGGTAATTTGTTTTAAACTTAATTTGCAACCAATGCTATTGATAAACGTTTTGGTTGTATTCAGATCGAACGGTTTTAGTAACATATGGTGAGTTAATCGGTTGTGTAAGCCTCCTTTAGCATTAATTAGTTTATCTAACATCCAAGAGGCAGCAGAACCACATAAAATAACTTTTAAATTTGCAAGTTTGCTCCATGCTGTGTTCCAGTAATGGTCAAGTTCTTGCATGAGTTTTGAGCGTTTGGTTACCATCCAAGGTAGCTCATCAAAGAATAGAATGACTTTTTGCTTGGTGTATTTTGCTTCTAGTTCGTTAGTTAACATTGTAAAAGCTTCATCCCAGCTCGTTGGGACCGCAATGGGTATGCCATTAAATAATACTCTGGATAATTGATCGGCGAATGCTTTTAATTGTCGCTAGGCTGCCATTTTTTATGCCGGTAAATTCAAGGTATAATCCTTTGTCTTGAAAATAACTGCGGACCAGAAAAGTTTTTCCTACGCGTCTTCTGCCGTATATTGCACATAACTCAGCTTCTTTTGAGCGCCAAATTTGCTCAAGTGTTTTTTGCTCTTGTTTGCGGCCAATAAGTGTTGGCATCGTCTTCTCCAGGTTGTGGCTCCATATGAAAAATTATAACGAGCCACAACTCATTAAGTAAGATATTTATGGCTCTGTATAGAAATTTATACTGAGCCACTAAATCAAGCAGTTGGTTGTTTATAAAAATCCTAAGGAATTTTAGGATATATTCTCAAGGAGCCTTTGAAGCGGGGCTCCTTGTTTTTTGGTCATACCCTAGCTTCTGATCCGCGTATAAACCAGCGATTTATGGCATCCATCGGGAAAGAGTGGTGCATGCACCAGCGTTGAATAATATCATGGTCAAATTCAGTCGATATTCCATGCACGCCATTTTCTAATTTTTGTTTAATTAAAAATAGCGCTGCAACGTTATGAAGATAGAGTTCTGGGTCAATATATTTCATCTCAGTTGGATCTCTAAGAATGAAATTAATCGGCTTTTTATTATTTAACACTTCTTGTTCGCTAAATTGTGGACCAAACTCATCATACACCCCCATGTTTGCTAAAATCTTTCCGTTAAACCAATCGTGAGGGAAGTCGTTCAGTATTGCTTTTTTACCTGTGGCAGTGATAACAATATCAGCAGCATTTACAGTGTGTTGCAATTCCTCTGTATTTTGTGGGTCAATTGCTTGTAAGCCCAATTTTTTAGCTAATAATCGTTGCTTTTCACAGGTATCAACAACAGCAACGGGGGTATTATGTTGTGTGCAAAAATAAGCGATACCGCGACCAATTTTTCCAAAACCAAAAATGACCCATGACTTTTTGGTTGGATTTATTCCCTTCAAATCAGTAATCGCTGTATTGATACTGTCACCACAGCCAAACACTGTTTCAAGTTGTTTTGTTAAAGTGCGATCAACGCTAACAACGGGGAAATCAAGTGTTTGGTTGCGATAAAACTCATCGCCGGAGCCGGTTAATTCAACTGCGCCAATATCGGGTTTGCCCAATGTTTGATAAAGTTCGCCGCCGCAATCAAAATATATATCAAATCTTTTACCGCTGAGGTTATTTAAATCACTGACATATAAAATACCTGACTCTTCCAGACTAGAAATGGCATCAGGATGAGGTGACATAAATGACGTTGGGTTTGTTACGGTTACATCAGCACCAGCCGCAACCAAACAAGCTGTTTTTAATAATGAATTAGGCACCAAGGGAATATGGTGTAAAACACGTAAGCCCGCAAGCGGCTGTGATTCAGACCAATCAGCAAATAGTTGATGCTGGAATGGGGCAGTTTTTTCGGGGTATTCGTGGAAAGGTTTTAATAGTGCAGCATGCATATGTTATTCTGCCTTAGCTATGGATTGAGTCAAGGTGCTGATGATCATAACGTATTGACCCAATTTATGCAGTATGCATTAGCATAAATTTATGCAATCCTCCCCCTAACTTTTTCCCGGCGGGGGGAGAGGAAACTAAGAAGGAGCCAAGCGATGATTGGACGTTTAAGTGGAAAATTATTAGAAAAAAAACCGCCACAGTTACTGATTGATGTGAATGGCGTCGGTTATGAGGTGGCGGCCTCTATGTCGACTTTTTATCAGTTACCTGAAATCGGCCAATCTGTGACCCTGTTTATCCATCTGGTGGTGCGTGAAGATGCGCAGCTCTTGTATGGCTTTGCTAAAAACATTGAGCGCAGTTTATTTCGATTATTGATTAAAGTCAGTGGGGTAGGGCCTAAAGTGGCTTTAGCGATTTTGTCAGGCATGGAAGCGGATGTTTTTGTGCGCTGTGTACTTGATAACGATAGTGATAGCTTAACTCGAGTCCCCGGCATCGGCAAAAAAACCGCTCAGCGTTTAGTGATTGAAATGCGTGATAAGTTGGCGGCGATGGAGATCACAGAACTCAACTTGCCAGCTGGAGCCGAATCACAATTGACCAGCTCAAACTCCATGAGCCAAGAGGCGATCAGCGCCTTAGTCGCTTTGGGCTACAAACCGCAAGAAGCTAGCCGCGCGATTTCGCGTGTGCAAGCAGGCGCTGAGACCAGCGAGCAGTTGATTCGTTCGGCATTAAAAAGTATGGTAAAGCCTAAATCACCCGATAAGAAGGTAGCCGCATGATTGAATCAGATCGCTTAATTACCGCTGATGTGATGAGCGAAGAGATAAGCTTAGATCGCGCCATTCGTCCCAGAATGCTTAGCGAATACCGAGGCCAGCATAGCGTGCGCGAGCAAATGGAGATTTTCATCCCGGCTGCCAAAGCGCGTGGCGAAGCGCTGGATCACGTATTAATTTTCGGACCACCGGGTCTGGGTAAAACCACATTGGCGCACATCATCGCTAACGAGATGGGTGTGAGTATCAAACAAACTTCAGGTCCTGTGTTAGAAAAAGCCGGCGATTTGGCTGCGTTGTTGACTAATTTAGAGCCGCAAGATGTCTTGTTTATTGATGAGATCCATCGTTTAAGTGCCGTGGTTGAAGAAGTGTTGTATCCCGCGATGGAAGATTATCAGCTGGATATTATGATCGGTGAGGGGCCGGCTGCACGATCGATTAAGCTCGATTTGCCGCCATTTACCTTGGTGGGTGCTACCACGCGTGCGGGTTTATTGACCTCACCATTGCGTGACCGCTTTGGTATTGTGCAGCGTTTAGAATTTTATAACGTCGAAGATTTAACTCATATCGTGACCCGCAGCGCAAATTTGCTTAACCTGGTGATGGATGCAAAAGGTGCGCTGGCGATTGCCAGACGTTCACGTGGTACGCCCCGGATTGCTAATCGCCTATTACGTCGCGTGCGTGATTTTGCTGAAGTGAAAGGTGACGGTAAAGTCACCGAGAATATGGCCGAACGCGCCTTGGATTTACTGGACGTCGATGCCCACGGTTTTGATATGATGGACCGCAAATTGCTGCTTGCGATTATCGATAAATTTTCTGGTGGGCCAGTCGGTGTTGAAACGTTAGCTGCGGCAATCAGCGAGCCTTCAGACACTATTGAGGATGTGCTCGAGCCATTTTTAATTCAACAGGGCTTTATTATGCGCACCCCGCGTGGTCGAGTGGCTACTCAACACGCCTATCGGCATTTTGGTATTGCCATGCCGCAACACTTACAGACCCAGCAATCAGAGTTGAATCTCGTTGAAGAAGTGTAATCGTTTCACACGTTCATTGATCGCAACCTTGTAACTGGCGCGCTTTTCCGCGACAATATTACCCGTTTCAACAAGTTCAAAGAGGTCATCATCCATGTCAACCGATCCATCCCTTTGGGGTTATGTCGCCAATGCTGGCATCGTGGTGAAATTTGTTATGCTCATGTTGCTGATTGCATCAGTGGCAACATGGACGATCATCTTTCAGCGTTATGGCTTTTTAAAGCGTGCTAAACGTGCCGCATCGGGTTTTGAAGATGAGTTTTGGGCGGGAACAGATTTGAACCAGCTGTATGACAAACTCGAGCAGCAAAATCGTGGACACGCAGGTCTCGAGCAAATTTTCACAAATGGCTTTCGTGAATTTAACCGGCTGCAAGAGCAGTCGCGGGCTAATCCACAAGCGGTGATGGATGGTACGATACGTGCGATGCGCGTTGCCCAGTCGCGAGAGACCGATAAGCTTGAGAATCATTTATCATTTTTAGCGACGGTCGGATCAACCAGCCCTTATGTGGGTTTGTTTGGCACTGTGTGGGGCATCATGACGTCATTTCAGGCGTTGGGCAGCATGCAGCAAGCCACGATTGCCATGGTTGCGCCAGGCATATCTGAAGCCTTAATTGCCACCGCGATGGGCTTGTTTGCTGCAATTCCTGCGGTGATTGCCTATAACCGATTTAATAATTCTGCCACGCGTTTGGCGAATGATTACGAGACATTCCAAGACGAATTCTCAAGTATTTTACATAGGCAAGCACATGCTGAGGCATAATCGACGAGAACGCCGCCAGCCAATGGCAGAAATTAATGTGGTGCCATACATCGATGTGATGTTGGTTTTACTGGTGATTTTTATGATCACGGCGCCTTTGTTATCTCAAGGTGTGCATGTCAATTTACCCAACGCGCAAGCCAAAGCGTTATCCGTCACACAAGGTGAACCGATTATTGTGACAGTGAATGCGCAGGGGAAATATTTCCTAAACGTGGCAGCAGATCCAGCGATGCCGATGAAGGCACAGAATTTAATTAATCGTGTTGCTGCAGAATTACAAATTGCCAAAAAAGACAATCAAAAACGCCAAGTATTAGTCAAAGGCGACCAAGATGCCGAATACGGTAAAGTGGTCCAAGTAATGGTGTTGCTCCAGCACGCCGGAGTCGCCACCGTCGGCTTAATGACATCAACCCCCCAAAGGGGTCAGACCTTAACTCGTAACTCAAAACATTGAGTTACGAGTTAAGGTCTGACCCCTTTACCCCGAAGGACGTTTATTATGCAATATGCACAAGCAACAGAACAAGATCGTCAATTCATGCAAATCGCGATGCAAGAAGCTGAAAAAGGTTTAGCCGAAGGTGGCATTCCGATCGGCAGTGCTCTGGTTATTGATGGCAAAGTGGTTGGCCGGGGTCATAACCGCCGGGTACAGCAAGGTAATCCGGTATTACATGGTGAGATGGATTGTTTGCAAAATGCTGGGCGTTTACCTGCGAGTGATTATGCGCGCGCAACGATCTATACAACCCTGTCACCTTGTGCAATGTGTTCAGGCGCTATTTTGCTGTATAAAATCCCACGAGTTGTCTTAGCAGAAAACGTTAATTTTACCGGTGAAGAGGCGCACTTAGCCTCACGTGGTGTTGAGCTGGTGAACCTAAACTTGCCCGAAGCGATCACCATGATGAAATCATTTATTGATGAGCGTCCAGAAGTTTGGGATGAAGATATTAGCGTCGAGTCACAGCTTGAAGACTGAAAAACTCTCTCTTTTTACGCTGATTAATTTAACAGCCTTTGCATCAGTAGCGGCTGTTTTATACACGCCGGCCTTGCCATCAATTATGCGTTACTTTCATGTGACAGAAGGCCAGGCGCAATTAACCATGAGCTTATTTTTGATCGGTTATGCATTAGGCCAGTTGATTTATGGACCGATTACGCAACGTATTGGCCGTAAGCCAACAATTTATATGGGTGCAGCAGTCGGTTTGTTTGGCACACTATTGTGTATTTTATCCGATCCGACCCACAGCTTTAGCCTGTTAATCATTGGTCGAGTTATTCAAGCTTTGGGTACAAGTGTGGGATTAGTGCTGGCCTTTGCGATGATTAATGACGTGCATGCAGGTATCAGAGCACGAAAAGTGATTTCTTATGCAACGCTCGCGTTTGCAATTATGCCCGGTGTGGCAATTCTTATTGGCGGTGTGCTCACCGATAAGTTTTCATGGGTCAGTAATTTTTATTTTTTAGCGGCCTATTGTATCTATATTTTCTTATTGGCAACTCGCTTACCAGAAACAAGTCCTCACAAAGATCCACGTGCGCTGCATATAAAGAATATTTGGCGTAGATACTCTGCTGTCGCCACAGATGCTAAATTGCTGAGTTACGCGTCTAAATGGGGATTATCTACGGCGATGATCTATATTTTTTCAGCCTCAGCACCCATCATTGTGATTCGTTTGATGAAGGTTTCACCGGGTACATTTGGGTTGGTCAACATGGCCACGGTATTTGGTTTAGTGTTAGGAAATCTAATCTCAGCAAAACTAGCTGATTATTGTCGGGGGCGCACCGTCATCGCTATTGGTATTGTGCTAATGGCGATCAGCATGATAGCGCTAACCATCATTGTGTTTACAACGAAGCTCACACTGGTCACTCTATATGTGCCGATATTTTTCATGTATATCGGTATGCCGCTGTTGTTTGCCAATGCATCTGCTATCGCAACTGCGCATATCGACGATAAAGCCACGGCCTCATCAATGCTCGCTTTGATCAATATGTCGATTGCAGTTGCAGGTGTCATGCTAATCAGTGTGATGACCTTCCCTTTAGAGCGCGAGATACCCGTGACGTATTTGATGTTAATCGCCTTAATCACCGGGCTATTCTTCTTTTCAAGACGTTACAAACCAAAAGGGGTCTGACCCCTTTTCAGCAGGCTGCTTTTAGATTAGTATCTAACTATGTTTAAAAATAAATCCTATACTCCATCATTTATCCTAGCGGTGATCTTACACATCGTGCTGTTTACGGTTTTATTTGTCCATTTTGCAGGTCGCCCCACCACCATTGCATCACCTAACACTCATGTCAAAATCGTTGAAGCTGTTGCAGTTAATCAACAACAAGTAGAACAACAGATTGCTGAAATTAAACAGGAAAAACAACGTAAAGCAGACGTTGAACAGCAGCGAATTGAGCGGCTGCAGCGACAAGCCTTAGCTGCAAAACGCCAGCGTCAACAAGAACAACAGCGCTTGGTTAAGATGCGCACTGAGCAGAAGAAAGTACAAGAAAAAATTGCTGAGCAAAAAGCGCTTGTCGTAAAAGAGACGCGTCAAGCTGCCATTCGGGCTAAGCAGCAAGCAGCGCGCCAAGCGAAGCTAAAGCGCGAACAGGCAGTGGTGGCCAAACAAAAAGCGGCAGAACAAAAGCGTAAGCAAGTGGCGGCTAAGGCGTTGTCCAAGCAGATCGCCGAAGAGCAAGCCGCGATGGCCGCAGCGCGAAACAAGCAGCAACTCAGTGAGATTGATCGGTATAAGTCAATGATTGTGCAGGATATACAACAGAATTGGTTGGTGCCTTCCAATGCAAACAAAAATCTATCTACCCAGTTATTAATTAACTTAGGGCCAGGCGGTGTGGTGTTAAATGTACAGATAGTGCGATCCAGTGGAAACCCCGTTTTGGATCGATCCGCGCAAACAGCTGTGTTAAAATCATCACCGCTACCTGTTCCCAGTAGCCCAGAATTATTTGACAAATTCCGCACCCTTCGGTTAACTGTAAGACCTGAGGATATTATCGGAGCATCATAGAGAGGACCCGTATGTTGAGCGCATTACGTATAAGTTTGTTTAGTCTATTATTTTTGGCAAGCACCTCGTTTGCGGCCTTAAATTTAGAGCTTACCCAAGGCATTTCAGGCGCGATCCCAATTGCGATGGTGGCATTTGCGGGTCAAACCCAGGATCCTGCTGCGGCGGATAATATCAGCGCTGTGGTGACTTCGGATTTACAGAACAGCGGTCGTTTTACAGTTAAACAAAGCACATCAGCTTCACAGCAACCACAATCAGCAGCCGATGTTGACTTTAAATATTGGCAAAAACAAAACGTTAACGACATGGTTGTGGGTAAAGTTACGCCACAGGCGAGTGGTGAATATCAAGTTAATTTCCAATTAATTAATGTGTTTGCTAGCCAAGCCAGTAAAAGTCAATCTGGACCTAAATGGTTAAATAGCGTGTTATTAAATAAAACGTTTACGGTTAAAAAAAGTCAACTGCGAAATTTAGCACATCATATCAGCGATTTGATTTATCAAAGTTTAACGGGTGATAAAGGCATTTTTTCTACACGTATTGCTTATGTATTAGTTGAGCGAAATATTGATCAGCCACCAAAATATTTTCTCGAAATTTCAGATGTTGATGGTTACAAACCACAAACATTATTGACGTCTCAGCAACCGATTATGTCACCAAACTGGTCACCCAATGGTAAACAGGTCGCTTATGTTTCGTTTGAAACGGGGCGCCCTGCAATTTATATTCAAAATGTGGCTACTGGGCAGCGTAAACGCGTGACTGATTTTAATGGTATTAACAGCACGCCGGCATGGTCACCGAATGGAAAGGAATTAGCGCTCGTGTTGACCAAATCAGGTTACCCGAAAATTTATACCTATGATATCGCCAGCAGAAAATTGACCCAAGTGACGCAAGGTTGGTCAGCAGATACAGAGCCACGCTTTTCACCAAATGGCCAGTCTATTTATTTTAGTTCCAACCGCGGTAGTGGCTTGCAAATTTATGAAGTAACACTTGCAAGCAAACAAGTGCAGCGAGTGACATTTAACGGAACTTATAATGCAACAGCCAATGTTGGCCCTAATGACCAAGAGCTCGTTTATTTACATCGTCAAAATGGACAATATAATATTGCAAAACAAGATTTACAAAATGGCCGCATGACTCTCCTGACTCAGACGGGTAATGACCAGTCTCCGAGTTTGGCGCCAAACGGTAAAATGGTGGTATTTGCCACACGATTTGCTGGGCGCGGTATTTTAAGTATGGTTTCAACAGATGGTCGAGTGAAATTACGTTTGCCAGCACGTAATGGTGATGTGCGTGAGCCAGCTTGGTCACCCTTTTTAAGTTAATAGGAGAATAATAAATGAGATATGCTAAATTAATGATTGTTGCAGCGAGTGCGTTAGCTTTAACGGCTTGTTCAAATTATGTGGGTTCAAGAGGCAAGCCACAGGTTGTTAACGCAAATGGACAGGCGTCGGCAAGTGGTGCTGCTTATGCTGAAGGTGTTGGAAAAGGTGATAATAGCTTTACCAGCAATAATAAAAAATGTTTTCCGACAGCCGATGTGGCAGGAATGTCACAGCGTTATTTCTTTGCCTTCAATAAATATATGGTGAGTCAGCAATATGGTCAGTCTGTTCAACAGCAAGCCAACTATTTGTTAACGAATCCCAATACAAAAATTGTACTAAAGGGAAATACCGATGATATTGGCAGCCCCGGCTACAATTTAATTTTAGGTCGTGATCGTGCTAAAGCCGTTGAGTCGATGCTTGAACAATATGGTGTGCCAGCGAGCCAAATAAGCACAGTGAGTTATGGCTCTGAAAAACCAGTGGCTTTAGGCCAATCATCAGCTGATCGTGCATGCAACCGCCGAGTTGATTTAGTTTATAATGCGAGGTAATAAAATGAAAATGATTAAATTAATGCCAATGGCGGCATTGTTTGTTGCAAGTTTTGCGTTTGCTGATGAAGCGCCAGTTATTGATATGGGGCAAAGTGTTGGCCTTGCGTCTCAGCCTCAAACACAATCTGTTACACAAAATCAGTTAGATCAATTGCAAAGTTTGCCTATGGATCAGCGTGTGCGGCGTTTGGAATCGCAGATGGCGAATATCCGAACAATGAACTTCCCCGGACAAGTGGCACAGTTACAGCAAGAAGTGCAGAAATTAAATGGGCAAATTCAGGTGCAGGCAAATACGATCAAAATTCTAACGGAACAGCAAAAGAGTTTTTATCAGGATTTAAGTCAGCAAGTGGCTCAGCTGAAATCAGGCGCGATGCCGGTAAAAACAGCAGCGCAAATGCCCGTACAAACGCAAATAGCTGCACAGCCTGCAGGTAAAAATAATATCGCTGAGCAAATGAAAGCATATGATGATGCATTTACATTTGTGCGTACACGTAAATTTGGTCAGGCATCAACGGCATTAACAGACTTTATAAAAAACTATCCTGATAGTAAATACACGGCGAACGCGCATTACTGGTTAGGACAGATTTATTTTTTACAAGGGCAAACACAAAAAGCGGCGACAGAGTTTGATACGGTTGTCACTAAATTCCCCAAAAATGATAAAGTGCCCGACTCCTTGCTGAAAATAGGTATCATCCGTCAACAAGCGGGTGATACAGCGCAAGCAAAACAGGCGTTTAGTCAGTTAATTAAGCAATATCCGGACACAACGGCAGCACAATTGGCTCAGCGCCAATTGCAACAGCCGACTAGTTAACAAACGAAATATTTTGTGAGGTAAATATGTTAGAGGCGACGACAGAGTTATCTGCTCAGCAAAAACAATTTCAATTGTTAAGGCAACAATTAAATCAACGAATTATCGGCCAACCAGCCTTGATTGATCGGTTATTAATTGCATTATTAGCTGATGGTCATCTATTGGTTGAGGGAGCGCCAGGGCTTGCCAAAACAACGGCGATTAAAGAGTTAGCAGCCTGTATTGAAGGTGATTTTCACCGCATTCAATTTACGCCAGATTTATTGCCCGCAGATATTACTGGAACAGAAATCTATCGTCCGCAAGATGGGTCATTCACCTTTCAACAAGGGCCCATATTTCATAACCTGGTATTAGCGGATGAAATTAATCGGGCGCCCGCTAAAGTGCAGTCGGCGCTCTTAGAAGCAATGGCGGAGAGACAGGTCAGTGTTGGGCGAAATACGTTTGCTTTGCCGCAATTATTTTTAGTCATGGCAACACAAAACCCGATTGAACAAGAAGGGACATATCCACTTCCAGAAGCGCAGCTTGATCGGTTTTTATTGTATGTGCGCATTGATTATCCTGATGCCAAGAGTGAAAAACAAATTTTGCAATTAGTTCGCAATGAAGCTAAACAAACAAATACAGCAGCACAGCCGCCGGTGAAAATTGCTCAGCAAACGATATTTGATGCACGCGATGCAGTATTAGATTTGCATTTAACACCAGCGTTAGAAGAATATATTGTGCAGTTGGTCATAGCGACACGTAACCCAGCCCCGTATAGCGAGCAAATGGCTAATTGGCTGCGTTTTGGTGCAAGCCCGCGCGCGACGATCGGTTTGGATAGAGCGGCCAGAGCACATGCATGGTTAAATGGTCGTGATTATGTGGCGCCAGAAGATATTCATGCAGTAGCACCAGATATTCTCCGCCATCGGATCTTATTGACCTTTGAGGCTGAGGCCGAAGGTGTCAGCACCGATCAATTTATCAGTGAATTGCTTCAATATATAACAGTTCCATAAAAATCATGCAAAGCAGGAAGCAACAGTCAGCGACAATTTGTGTCACTCTTCCAGAGTTAATCGGCTTGCGTCAAGCAGCCGGTAATATCGATTTATCTAGCCATAAAAAGGTGATGAGTAACCGCGTTGGTGGTTTTGTTTCGGGTTTTCGTGGTCGTGGTATGGACTTTGAGGAAGTGCGAGCTTACCAGCCCGGTGATGATATTCGCAATATGGATTGGCGAGTCACTGCACGTAGTGGTACGCCACATACTAAGGTTTATCGAGAAGAGCGCGAGCGCCCTATTTATGTGTTGGTTGATTTCTCTGCATCCATGTTTTTCGGTACAAAAGTGACATTTAAATCAGTTATAGCAGCAAAAGCTGCAGCGATAATTGCTTGGGCAGGGGTTGCTAATGGTGATCGAGTGGGTGGTATTTTATTTTCTGAGTACGCGGCCGTCGAGGTAAAGCCCCGAACACGAACTCATGGGGTGTTGCCGCTGTTAAATCACCTAGCGCAATATTCACAGATGAATAGTGATTTTAGCCAAACAAAACCAGTGCTAGCTGAAAACCTATTAAAATTACGTCGCGTTGTTAAACCGGGTAGTTTAATTTTTTTATTCAGTGACATGCTAACTTTAAATGATGATGCGAAAGCCTATTTGAGCAGACTTGCTCATCATAATGAAATTGTTATTGGTCATGTGTCTGACCCAATTGAGATTGAAGCACCTGAGCCGAGTTATTATCAAATTAGCGATGGGCAGCGACAGATGTTAATGGACACGGCAAAGGTGAAGTTTCGGCAGCAATACCAGCAAATCTTTTCTGAGCGAGAGCAAGCACTACAAAAATTTTGTAAGCAACAACAAATTTGGTTGCTTCCAATGTCAACAGATCAAGATGTTGCAGCAGTGTTGAGCCAATCATTGGCTCAAGGTAGAGGTGGTAAATGAATCCTTTAGCACAATTACGCGACATTCAATTGCCTAAATCCGTGTCATTCTGGCCATTGGCGCCCGGCTGGTATATTTTAATAGTGATTCTGATTTTGGCAATCATTTTATTGCTTGTGGTTTGGCGGAAAAGATCCGCGCGATTTAATCCGCGACAATGTGCGCTTGCAGAATTAAATATCTTAAAGCAAACTGATCCAATCACATATACTAATGCTGGGTTTCTAAATGAAATTACCAGTCTATTAAAACGCCGATTATTTGTAGATAACCCAAGGGAAGCAATTGCAAGTTTGCATGGAAAAGATTGGTTGGTTTTTCTCGATAGCAAAAGTGGTACAACTGATTTTACTATCGGTGTGGGTCAGGTGCTAGCAAGTGGGCAATATCAAGTAAACACTCGTATAGATAGAGCTGAATTATTAACCATTATTGAGCGATTAATTAAATCTTGTTAAGGAGAGAGCATATGGATACTAAGCGCGTATTATCTTATTTAATTAGCATTATGGCTTTGTTTATAATAAGCAGTCAAATTGCCGTGGCGGCTATTTCGCGAGATTTATTACCCAATGAGCGTAATACTATTGCTGTATTTAAAAAAGCATCACCTTTAGTTGTTAACGTGCATCGTTTGCGCACCGTGATGAATCGTGGTTTTAATTTGCAAGATGTGCAAACAGGAATGGGGTCGGGTTTTTTATGGAATAGCTTAGGTTATGTGGTGACAAATTATCATGTGATCCGCGGGGCAAGCAAATTAGCCGTGACGTTGCAAAAGGGTGAAACGGTGAGAGCAACGCTTGTAGGGTCTGATCCGCGGCGTGATATTGCAGTATTAAAACTAGTGAATATTAAACCATTAAAAGACTTGCCAGATTTCAACCATTTTCCATTAGCAAATTCATCGACTTTGGCGGTTGGGCAAAAAACGATCGCCATCGGTAATCCATTCGGATTAGACAGAACATTAACCACAGGTGTGATATCTGCACTAGGTCGTGAAATTCCAGGTATCGGTGGCAACATTATACGTAATATGATTCAAACAGACGCATCGATTAACCCTGGAAATTCAGGTGGACCACTGTTGAATAGTGAAGGGCGGCTAATTGGCATGAATACCAGTATTTATTCACGTTCAGGTGGTTCGGCTGGTATTGGTTTTGCGGTGCCAGTAAATGAGATTAAACGTGTTGTCAATCAATTGATTTACAGTGGGCGTGTGCGACAACCCGGAATTGGCGTTGAAGTATTGTCAGATTCAATTGCCGAACAAATTGGTGTTACAGGAATTATTATTAATCGTGTTCGAGCGGGCAGCCCAGCACAAAAAGCAGGCTTAAAAGGCACCGTACGCGATACCAACGGAAAAATTCATATTGGTGATATTATTGTCGGTATTAATGGGCATGCTGTCAAAAACTTGAATGAGTTATATGCGCAGCTGGATAAAATTAATGTCGGTCAAAAAATTGAGTTGTCCTACAAGCGTAATGGCAAAATGCACAAAATTAATATACGAACAATAGATGTTTCGTAGAAAATTGTTATATAAGGCCCATCGGGCCGAACTGTTAAAGCCTAGGGTGTAAACCCCATAAGCGCTAACTTAAGGAGAAATTACTATGGTGGCACCTGCCGCCGTCATACCCGCGATGACATCGTCATACCTGCCATGACATCGTCATACCTGCGAAGGCAGGTATCCAGGGAATTTATACCCTTTAAAATAAACCATTAAATGGTATGTGGCTCTGGATTCCTGCCTCCGCAGGAATGACGATAACCTCCGCAGGAATGACGGTAACCGTCGCAGGAATGACGATAACCGCCGCAGGAATGACGGTAACCGCCGCAGGAATTGCGTTTGTGAAAATATATTAAGAATAGGATAAAATACGTGTTTGAAATTGTTTGGCCATGGTTGCTTTTATTAATTCCACTGCCTTGGGTAGTGCGTTTTCTATTGCCAGCAACAAATACTCGCCAACAGGCTGCATTAAAAGTGCCTTTTTTTCAGGTGTTGCAATCACTCACGGGTTCAGTCGGAAATTCGCAACAGAGCCAAAAAATAAATCTCTACTTGGCGCTTATTGCTTGGGCATTGCTAGTTTTTGCTGCATCGGGACCGATTTGGCTTGGCCAAGCGACCCCGCTGCCTACCTCAGGTCGTAGTATTATGATAGCCGTTGACTTGTCTGGAAGTATGAGTACTAAGGATATGCGCTTGAATGGGCAACCGGCAACACGTTTGCAGGTTGTAAAAAAAGTCGCTGAAAAGTTTATTGTGGCGCGTAAAGGTGATCGTTTAGGATTGATTTTATTTGGCTCACGCGCTTATTTGCAAACACCGCTAACATTTGATCGTAAAACAGTTGGGCAGATGTTAGATGATGCTACAGTCGGTTTAGCAGGTCAGCGGACAGCGATTGGTGATGCGATAGGTTTGGCGGTGAAGCGGCTAGCTAAAACATCACTGAAAAGTCGAGTGTTGATCCTACTCACCGATGGTGTCAGTAATATGGGTGTTTCACCTTTGCAGGCTGCAGAAGTTGCTAAAAAAGAGCATATCCGAGTTTATACCATTGGGCTTGGGGGGGGTGAAATTATGGTGAATACGCCGTTTGGTCAGCAGCTCGTGAATACATCTGGAGATTTAGATGAGACAGCCTTACAGCAGATTGCCAAGATAACCGGGGGTGTCTATTTTCGTGCTAAAAGTACCCAAGATTTACAAAAAGTTTATCAAAGCTTAAATAAGTTAGAGCCCGTGCAAGGAAAGAAAATCACTTTTAGACCGACAACACCACTTTATCCTTGGCCATTATTACTAGCACTGTTGCTCGGTGGATTTTTATTGAGGCAATATAAAACATGTTAACCGAAGTTGGACAGTTTCATTTTTTGCGACCGGAGTGGTTTTTGGCACTCATTCCACTCGTACTTTATTTGGTTTGGGTGTTGCGTTTGTCGGTAAAATACAATGCTTGGTCGCGAGTCTGTGATGCGCATTTGCTGCCGCATTTATTAATTGGTGCTGAGCTGCAACAGCGCGCATGGCCAAAAATTCTGGTTAGCTTAATTGGCTTATTGGCTATTTTTTGTTTGGCAGGTCCCGCTTGGATTAAGCAAGAAATTCCTGTATATCGCGCTAATACCGCGCGTGTCATCGTCATGAATTTATCGCCGAGCATGTATGCGCAAGACCTTAAACCGACGCGCGTGGCTCGAGCACGATTTAAAGTACTGTATTTATTGCAGCACTTTAAAGAAGGGCAAACAGGCATGGTGGTGTTTTCTGGTGAGCCTTTTGTCGTATCGCCCTTGACTCAAGATGCAAATACGATTGCGAGCATGGTGTCGAAACTCGATCCTAATATTATGCCTGTCCGTGGTGATAATGTCGCATCAGCGCTAAGTTTTGCAGCTAAATTAATGCGCCAAGGTGGCGCAGCAAAAGGGCAAATTATTTTGGTCACCGATAGTCCGGGTTCTGAGCATGCCGTGAAAACAGCAGAGAAACTGCGTTCTGATGGATTTGATATTTCAGTGCTGGGTGTGGGTACTGAAAAAGGTGCACCGATTCCTCTAGCGCAAGGTGGCTTTCTAACCAATAAACAGGGTGCAATTGAGATTCCTAAGTTAGCTGTGGCAAGATTACAGCAGTTGGCCTCAGCGGGTGGTGGGCGCTATGTAACGATTACCAATGATAACCAGGATGTTGACGCGTTAATAAATGTAGTGCAAGTCCAGCGCTTTGATAATAAGGCCACAAAATCATCACAGATGACAGTGCGTTGGCAAGATGAAGGGCATTGGTTTATTTTATTATTGTTACCATTAATCTTATTAGGGTTTCGTCGTGGGATTTTTTAATCAAAGAAATATAATGCTGTTATTGTTGTGCTTTTTAACATCTTCAGCAATGGCATTTAGCTGGAGTGATCTTTGGTTGAGGCCTAATCAGCAAGGTCAGCGTGCTTTGCAAAACGGTGAGGCTAAAAAAGCGGCGACATTATTTGAGTCGCCCGATTGGCAGGGTGTTGCTAACTATCGTGCTAAGGATTATCAGCAAGCAAAAGCAGACTTCTCTAAGCAGCAGACGGCGGTTGCTGATTATAACCGTGGCAACGCATTGGCGCATATGGGGCAATATCAGGCAGCGATTGATGCCTATTCTGTTGCTTTGAAAAAACAACCAGACTTTAAAGATGCAGAATACAATCGACAGTTGCTAGAAAAACTTAAGCAGAAGCAGAAGAAACAACAAAATAGCAATAAAGATAAAAAAAATAACAAGCAAGAGCAGAAAAACAAGAAAAACAAACAGAACCCACAACAAAATAAAAATCAGGATCAGGATAAGAGTCAAAATCAGAGACAACAAGGCTATGATAAATCTCAGCAAGATAAAAACAAAAAGCAAAGTGAGCAGTCACAAAAACAGCAACAACAGAAAAAAGAGGTGAAACAAACAGAGCAAGCTAAGGCAAACCCTGTAAAAGCACCTCCTGAAATTAAGGACCAAGCTGTTAAGCAATGGTTGCGGCAAATCCCAGATGATCCTGGTGGTCTATTGCGCCAGAAATTTTTGCGTGATTACCAGCGCAGACAACAAGAGGCAAAATCATGATGCGACATAATTTTTGTAAACGATTATTGATTGTAATGGCGCTGACATTGTTCAGTGGTTCTGCGCTCGCGCAATCGCTAACAGCAAATTTGGATCGTAGTACGGTGACAACAGCTGAGACAGTTAATTTATCTTTAACTATGGAAGGTGCGGCTAATTCTCAAGCTGAACCTAATTGGGCGCCATTGCGCAGCAACTTTAAGATTTTAGCGAACAGTAGCCGCACAATGATGAATCTTATAAATGGCAAATCATCGATGCAAACTGTCTGGACAGCCGTTTTAATGCCCCTGCGCGCGGGCGTTATTAAAATCCCCCCCATTCATGTCGGTAAATTGCAGTCTCAAGCATTGACCTTAACAGTTGCTAAAATGAGTGGTGCTGCAGCATCAAATAATAGATCAAGCAATAAAGCTGCTGAGGTATATCTTGAGGCCAGTGTTAACACCAAGCAGCCGTTTGTGCAACAACAAGTTGTCTATACAGTAAAGGTATTTTCCCGCGAACAAATGGGCAATGCATTTTTAACCCCGCCGACTGTAGGTAATGCGCGTTTGCAGCAAATGGGGCAGGAGTTAAATTACCGAGCAGTTAAAAATGGTAAGCAATACCAGGTTGTTGAAGTGCGCTATTTATTGTTACCACAATCTGCCGGAGAATATGAGATTAACCCGGCAGTATTTAATGCTGTTGTGCCGATGCCTGGGCGGACCAGTATGAGTGCGAACCCGTTCTTTGCGCTCAGTGGTCGTACGTTGCGTTTAGTTGCTCCAGAAGTTTCAATTAACGTGCGTCAACAACCGGCCGCATTTACGGGGCAATGGTGGTTGCCTGCGAAGTCAGTTTCAATTCAGTCAAGCTGGTCGCCAAACCCACCTAAATTTGAAGTCGGCACGCCCATTACACGAACTTTAACTATTCGAGCAATTGGCTTAAGTGGTAAGCAGTTGCCAGATTTACCGGTGCCGCAATTAAATAATGCAAATGTGTATCCGGATCAACCGATGAGTAAGACTGAAATGCGCAATGGCGAATTAATTGGTCTGCACCAGTTGAAATTAGCGATAGTGCCGACGAAAGCTGGAAAGCTCATTTTACCAGAGGTTAAAGTGCATTGGTGGAATACCAAAACGGATGCACCTGCAACTGCGACACTTCCAGCGCAGACCATTGATGTGTTGCCAGCTCCCGCAGGTGCGGCTGTGCCTGTGGCACCAGTCGCTCCAGTTGTTAATGCGCCTGCAGTTCAGCCACAGCCGATAATGATTAAATCAACATCGTCTTGGCCATGGATAATCGCGGCTGTATTTTTCTTATTATGGTTAGCTACTTTATTTTTATGGTGGAGAAAAAAGCCAGCTAAAGTTGATGTTCATGAGGAGCTCGGAACACAAGCTTCAGTGCGTGAAGCACGAAATGCATTAGAGAAAGCTTGTGGTGCTAATGATGCTGCGAATGCAAAGGCAGCATTAATTGATTGGGCAAAAACCCAGTGGCCTGAGACATCGATCATTAATTTGGGTGATGTATCCAAACAAATCAGTGACACTAAGTTTAACGTTGCGATTGATAGTTTAAACGCAGTATTTTATGCAAAACAAGCAGTGAGCTGGAATGGCGCTAATTTTTGGCAGCTGTTCTGTGAGCATGAAAAACAAGTTAAGCCAGAGCAGATGATTCGTCAAAAACAAGACTTGCCACCTTTGCATTTGAATTAGTAGGGCAGGCCATAAGCGCTAACTTAAGGAGAAATTACTACGACGCCATTACAGCGTCATACCTGCGAAGGCAGGTATCCAGGGAATTTATACCCTTTAAAATAAGCCATTAAACGGTATGTGGCTCTGGATTCCTGCCTTCGCAGGAATGACGATAACCGTTCAATTGTTAGATAAAATTGCCTTAAGTTAGCGCTTATGGCCCGTCAGGCCTGGGTTGAGTGTCACTCCACAGGATAAGGCCTGAAGGGTCGGCATAAAAAATGTTGTAACTGTAGCGCAATGGTTAGGTCGACCTGACAGTGTGGGCTATACTGTTTCAGCTATGAACCATTAGTCGGCTGATTATAACCGGAGATGAAATGACAACACAGTTGACTAGAATCGAAAAAAAACTTCGCCACTATACCGGAAAAGCCATTAGTGATTATAAGCTAATAAAAAATGGTGACAAAATTTTAGTGTGCTTATCGGGCGGCAAAGATTCCTACACCATGGTTTGCATGTTGCATCAATTGCAACGCCAGGCTAAAGCAAAATTTAAATTAAAAGTATTTACCTTGGATCAATCCCAGCCTGGTTGGCACGATAGTAATATGCGAGCTTGGTTGGAAGACAGAAATATAGATTACGAAATTATTAAACGTGATACCTATTCCGTAGTCAAAGAAAAAATCCCCGAAGGCAAAACCTACTGTTCACTATGTTCTCGATTAAGGCGAGGCAATATATATCGTTACGCAGAAGACAATGGTTATAATAAAGTCGCGCTCGGTCACCATCGCGATGATTTAATCACCACATTATTAATGTCGATTTTATACACCGGGCAAATCCGCAGCATGCCGCCAAAGCTATTAACCGACAGCAAAAAACAAATCGTGATACGTCCGCTCGCTTATTGCCAAGAAAATGATATTCGAGAATATGCCCAGCTGATGGAATTTCCAATTATTCCCTGTAATTTATGTGGCTCACAAGATAATTTAAGTCGGGTGAAAGTGAAACAACTGATTATGCAGTTAGCCAAAGATAACCCTAAAGTGCCCAGTAATATTTTGCACGCATTAAGTAGCGTGCAGCCTAGCCAGTTAATGGACCATAAGCTTTGGGATTTTCGCTCGCTTGATTGTGAGGTGAAAGAGCCTAGCCTTGTGTAAATGTCTCACTCACAATATTCTCAGCTGAATGCTCTGACTCAGGGAGTGGGTCTGCCGCTCGCATTAACTTCTGGTAGCCAATGCCTTCAAATGCAGCTTTAAAAAACGGGTCGTTCTCTTCTATATTGAGGTTTCCTGCGTCATGTTTAAACGTAACTAACAAGTTTTTAATTTCAACTCTAGCGTTATCGTGTTCGCTAGGGTCAGGTTTTTGCCAAAGTTTATATAGTACATATTTAATATTTGTCACGAGTAAAATTGTGAGTCGAAGTTTTACGTCAGCGCCAGTATGAGTCGATTCACTTTGTTTGCTAAGAAATCTGGAGAGTACGTTGGGTTTGGTATCTTTAGGTAAAATTAAATTTCTCTCTAGCTCATTTAGGTTGAGTTCATCGCTCAAAAACAACTTGGAGTTATACCGTTGTGCGCTTTCATTTGGACCGCCACCAGCTTTAAATTTTTGAAATAGTTTGTCGGATATTTCGATTACAAGAGCTTGGCTTTCCGCTGCTCTTTTATCACCGCGCAGTGCATACGCTAATAAATTATCTCGATAAGTAGGTATTACATCTGTCAATGCTGCTTTGGAGTATTCAGCTAAACCGACACCGGTTATCATTCGTTGCCCAACGTCAGGGTGTTTGCTAACATACTGATATGTTGCTTGTCTAACCACGCTATCTTGCTGAGCTGTTTTTGTTGGTTGTTCTCTGGCTTCACTCAATGTTCTACTAAAAACGCGAGTTGAGCGTAATAGGTCTATTCCACGCTTAAAGACACTTTTTAATTTCGACTTTAAATCGGATGTTGCCGATTTTGCAGTTTCATTTTCATTTGAAACAACATCAAGTTCTTTTTGTAGTGTTTGGTTTTTCTCGTTTAGTTTAGGAACTTTTGATTTTGTTTCACTAACTTCTTTTTCAAGTTCTTTATTAGCGCTCTTGTTTTCCTTAAGGCTTTTCTCGAGTTCATCTTTGAGTTTTTCCAGTTCAGCTTTTTTAGCGGTAAGCGCTGTATTAGTGCTTTCAAGCTTATCTCTTTGTTCAACCACATCGCGTCTTTGCAACTTCTTGCCATATTTCAGTGCTTTTCTATACTCAAGATAACTTTTTGCAAGTTGATACAGTTTGCCAGGTCTTTTAATTTTAAATTTCTGATTTGCTCCAGCAAGATCCTCTGCTAGCTCTAGTAGTTTTTGCTGCTTTTCTTTAGGCTTGTGCTCACTACTTTGTGCTGTCTGTAACAGGGTTGCTGCTGCCTTACGGTTATGGCTGTGTTGCTTCCCTTCAAAAATTGTGCGTTTGCCCGCATTTTTTTGATAATTTTTAATAGCATCCATAAAGTCCTCATCGCTACGCATATAAGTAAGCCCTTTTGCTTCAGCGATGTTTTCTTTGTACTGTCCTAGCTCAAGTTGTGAATAGCCTCCAGATCCTGTACTTAGGTGATGGACATTATTCGTTCTTCGCTTCTCACCTACGGGTTCTAAATCTTGTTTAACTGGTTTTGGTGCCTCTTCAACTAATTCTGAATGGCTGCTCATGTGTGCAGGTTGATCTCTGTCTAATTTAGCATATCGAGCTTTTAGCTTGTCAATGCTTGGTGGTGGCGCAGAGTTTTCATTAGCGTCATCACCTGGAATCTTCAGGCTGGCTAGCCTATCAAAATGTTCATCTTCTTCTTGAAGTTCTCTTTGCATCTCATCAAGATCTGCAAGAATATCAGCAATCTCGATTTGATCAGACTCGTGTTCACCACTTGTTTCTGATTTTTGCTGATCATTAGCTTCCATTAAAAATTCATCAAATCTAGATAAGTCATCAATTTGCATTTGCAGGGTATTATTATCTTGTTGTGCAATTGCGGTTTCTTGTCTTATGAGGGTTGTCGAGTCTTCAAGAATTGTATTTTCAGATTGCAAGCGCTCAAACTCGTCCAGTAACACTTCATTTTGTTTTTCCAGCTGTTCTCTTTTGTCAGCTTCTTTTTTATTATTTTTTCCTAGCTTAATAAGATCCTGAAATGTCTCATCCCTCTCAAGTTCATCGATTGCATGCATAAATTCTTTTCGCTGCCTAGTTGCAGTAAGCAGTATTTCGCCATAATAATTTGCATCACTATAGTCAAGAAAGCTTCTGGCGAGTTTGTATAATTCACCGGTTGGGTCAATTCCGTATTTTTGATTTATACCAGCGACATCGTCTGCCCATGCCCTCATCTGTTGATGCATGTCAGGGTTGGATGGGTCCCATATATCTAATAAGGCTTGTGCGGCTTTGCGATTTGATGGACGCTGCATTTTAAAAAATGGGCGGTCTTTGCTTTGATAAGCGTCTACTTTTTGTCTGAAGTCTTCATCGCTCGTGATCATGGTTAACCCAGCAGCTGTTGTGCTTTCCTCGTTATAGTTAACCATGTCAAACCTGGAGGCTATTTTGTCCCGAAGTGGGTTATTGAGTAACTCATCACTGTCTGCAAGAAATTGTTCGGCGAGTTTATACAGGTCACCATCTGTAGTGACTTTGTACTTTTTGTTTGGTCCTGTAATTTCTTTTGCCCAAGCTCTAATTTGTTGATGTCTGGTTGGGCTGAGGGCTTTATAACCATCAAGTAAATATTGTGCTGCATCTTGATTGTGTTGATTTTGACTGGCAAAGAGTCCGCGATCTTTGTTTTGATAGGCAACCAAATCTCGCATAAAAATGTTGTCTAAGGCATCAGTATCTATACCAGTGGCTATTTTCTCTTTGGCTTGGCCTGGAAATTGCACAACATTGTCTTGTGAGCTCTCTTTTTCATTCCTTGCGCCACTACCATGTTCTTTTCTTTGGCTCGTCATATGTATACTCCTCTTCGCAATCTAATAAGCATTATCTAGATATAAATCAATACTATAGCTGTAAGTATAGCATCTAAAGCTTAAGGTAAGCTTAACAAACCACTGTATAAAAACAAAAACATTTTCAACGAATTTTAAGATACTGAAAATAAACAGAAATTCTGAGTTGGGGTTTGGAGGGGCTGCCAAAACAAGTGATGTGTATTAGCAGCCTTATTGGATCATGTTTTTCCAAAGTTGACGCTGGAAGATTGTGTGTGTCCAGGCATAAATGATTGTGTATTCACAAACAGAGACTGGTAAAAACTATCGTTGATGCTAATGCCAAGTTGGGTGGCAGTTTTTTGGAAGTTCTGCATAAGCGTACTAAGTTTTTCATAGGCCTTATGGCGCACTTCGTCATCTGTTGTCATATCAGCTTGATCCACTTCATGTAAAATACATTTTACTCTGGCCATTAATTCAATCGAGAGTTTTAATTTATCTTTCTCTTTACTGCTTTTTGCACTACTAAAAAATCCTGAGTTATCAGTTTGAACTAATGTGACTTCATTTCTATCTAAACGAATTTTACTGAAAATATCGGCGTCTGCCTCGAGCAATTTATCTGTGCCTTTTTGGTAACCGTTAATATAATAAAACAGCTTTTGCACGATATTGCCCATGTGGTTAATGTCATCTCGGCTTTTCATAGGGCTCTTTTTGGCATGGGCAAAATAGATCAGCGTATTTCTGCGCAGTAATTTGCTAAAATTAAAAATTGACCCTTTATCAAGCACGATACCGTTCGTCACAAAGGCTTCAGTTGTGTCACTGTCGTATGCTCTTATTTTTTGCGCACTATCGTAGATGATGTCAGGGATCTGCTTGGCAGGTTCAGTAGATTGTATTTTGGCTTTTGTATATAAGCCAATATGCTTCAACAGGTTGGCAACAAACCCAACTAGGCGATTAATACCGCTGCGTAGATTGACACATTTCGCTTCTGCTTCTGAACGAGCAACTTCTGCAGCAACTTTTTGTTGCCTTAAGTGTAAATTTTCTTTTTTCAATCGGTCATGTTTTTGGCGCCCGATATCTAGCGCTTTTCGAAATGTCTCTTGTTCGCGTCCTGATGAGTCATGTTTACCCAAAAACTCATCTGCACTACGTTTAAATGCTTGCTTATTTTCTTGCATCGTTTCAATATTTGCGCGTGCGACTAAGCTTTTTGTTTTTATTTCATGTACTCTCTTTCCATAATAGAGTGATTTTCTGAATTTTAAATAGCTCTTTGCAAGGAACTTTTTCTGGTTGTGCAAAAGGGTTTTTAGGATCAAAATGCTTTTCACAAAATTCAAGTAGCGCACCAGCAGCATCGCGATTTGCTCTGCGCTGTTTATTCTTGAAAAAACGTTTACCTGCTCTGTGCTGGTAAGCTGTTAGTTGTTTGAGAAAATCATGTGTTCCAGCGATAAAATATAGTCCTTCCGCTTTTGTTGTTTCCTTTGTGTAGCCTACTAGTTCGAGTTTGGCGCTATTATTGTTTTCTGTAACAGAAATTTTACCTTCATTGATTGCTGCCCGATTTCGTTCAAGAAATCTTGCGGTTGGCTCAATGGGTTTAACGGGAATCTGTGCGACGTGGGGTTGATCTTCCAGTAAAGTATCCTGAAGATCATCTAGTTCATCCATCAGATCAACGATTGTTTCTTCAGATTCAAGTCTGTGCGTTTGCCGCAAAACAGTGCCGGTTTTTGCTTCTATTTTTGCAGCAGTATGTGGGTCATAATCAGTAATGTCTTTTGCGCTTTGTAGCAATCGTTTTGGGATTCGTGGAGCAGAGCTTTCTTGGCGAAATAACCCGGTGAACGGCATTATTTTTGCTGCAAAATCTATTAATCGATTTAAATTACTTTCTAAGGCTCGAGCTTCTTCATTAGCTGATCTTGTCTTTTCTTGAGATTCTGCTACTTGCATTTTGAGCACAGTTTGCATTGTTTGTAGGTGGTCAATTTTCCTGACGCCCATTTCAGTTAAGTTTCGTAATCGTTCAAATTGACTAAGGTCGTCAACTTGTTCGGTTAGTTTGCTATTTTCGTCTTTTACAGCCTGGAGGATGTCGGTATAGAAAATAGCATCGCTATAGATTAAGAAGTCTGTTGCCAGTTTATATAATTCACCACTGATATTGATTTTGAATTGCAAATTGTCAAACACTATTTCTTCAGCCCATTTTATAATGGCTTTATGCAAATCTGGGCTGCTAGGGTTTTGATCATAAAGATCAAGCAAGTGGTGGGCGGCTTTTTTGTTGCCCCGGCTTTGCTTATGCCGTAATGAGCGAGCGCCAGCATCTTGTTGATATTTTCGTAACAGTGAAATGAAGTCACGGTTGCTAGCTATAAATTTGTGACCAGCTTTCTCAACTCGAGCTTGAGTGTAACCAGAATCATGTATTTTTAATTGCGTAAACCGAGCGGCTAGCTCTTCAATGCTTGGTGTTTCTGTGGGCGCAGGGTTAGTGCCGTCTGTTGGAACTTGAAGCCTGGCTAGTCTAGCTATAAGGCTTTCAATTGGTTCGCCATCATTGCTGGCTTGTGTGGCGCGAGTATCTGCATTGTTTTCATGTGCAATATCAACTCTTTCGGCTCTTTTATCTATCTCATGCATACCAACCCCCTAAAATACGCTTTATCCCTCTGCGCTAGTACCTGTCGCTGGTTGACAGCCTTCCATAAAACAATTGGTTATGACTAATAACATCATGTAATACTTAAGAAAAGCTTAAGAACTATCTAAATAATAATGGATATATAGCCGCCAGATTAAGTGCGGAGAAAAATGTGACTCAGTCTTGTTATTTTCACCAGAAACAGTATCATAGGCGCTGCGAACGGGGGCCGTTAGCTCAGCTGGTAGAGCAGTGGACTTTTAATCCATTGGTCGAAGGTTCAAATCCTTCACGGCCCACCATGCCAACAGGACGTTTCGCACCCGAACAATGATAAGGAGATCACCAATGAACCGTTTTTCAAGACTGGCTCTAGTCGCCAGTATTCCAGTTATATCGTTAGGTTTCTCATCAGCTGCGTTTGCTAGTGGTGGCCAATCATTCATGGTGGGAAGCTATCCGAATGCTGCAGCAATGATGTTTGTTAAGCGTAATACACTGTCGTTTGGTGGTAGCATACTGCAGGCTAATATTAACTTCAAAGGATCGGTGGGTGGATCACCTCGTTTTTCTGCGGATAGTGAGCATGGAATTTTCTCTCCAACATTTAAGGCTTATCACCGTTTAAATAAATATGTGATTGTCGGTTTGGCAGGTTTTGAACCCGGCGTGACATTCGTCGGTTTTGGTAATGACAGTCCAGCGGCATTTGCCAATGACTATACCAATTTACGTAGTTATGACCTCTCGCCTAGCCTCACAATTCAGCCATTTAAATGGTTAGCATTTGCTGTGGGTCCGGATGCTATGTATCGTCATGGTGATGTCGATGTGATGGTGCGTACACCGTTGGCGCCCAATGGCTCAACGCTTTATAACCACGCCTCAGGTTGGTCTGCACGATGGCATGCTGCGGTGATGGCAGCTCTAAGTAAAGGCACATTTGTGGGCTTAAGTTTTTATTCACGCAGTACCACTCATTTGGAAGGTGTGAGCACGTATTTAGGGTTCAGAAGTAATGATGCGAATGCCGACATTTATTTTCCAGCAACTTATACACTGAGTATTACCCAATTCTTAAGTCCGAAATGGGTTGTTCAAGGTAAGGTCGATTATTCCGAATGGAATAAGGTTGGGCAAACGCTTATTATCCATGATATTGCACTGCCGGGTGCTAAGGTCATAGCGCCACTAAATTATCATGCAACATGGCATTATTCGCTTTTTACACGTTATAACATCACACCAAAATATGCGCTTGAAGGTGTAATTAGCCGTGACTATACGCCAACTAATAACAGAAACCGTAGCCTACAATTACCTGAAGGAAATTTATTGTCCTTGGGTATTGGTGGTCAAGTTAAAGTGAAAAAACATTTAGCCGTTGAAGGCTTGGTTGGTTATGGATTTTTTACCAATACGGTTCGCTTGAACAAGGCAGCAACAACGTCACCTTCTCAGGTCGGTAAAGCTGATCTAGATCTCTATTGGGGAGCCTTTGATATCGTATACAAAGATTGACCTTATTTCTTTCTTATATATATGCGCGCTATTTCATTTGATGGGATAGCGCGTTTTTTTCTACCGTGAATAAGGGGGCAGTCTTATGAGGAGACTTGATTTCCATGCCTGCGCCAAATATAGTCACTTATGTTTGGCGTGGAACTTAACATCACCAGGAGCAGTCTATGAGCATGCCACTATGTCGAGAACGCGAGTCTCGTAAGATAGTGGGGTCAGGCATGACATTTTATTTTCAGGTTAAACTTAATAAAA
>SDBT01002691.1_pt1 | contig 31226 bp, 22 predicted proteins | sample 2277101 | NCBI WGS metagenome assembly SDBT01 (sample SAMN10404973, study PRJNA504765) | marine sediment metagenome | isolation source: marine sediment core GS10_PC15, 103 cmbsf | place: Arctic Ocean: Southern Knipovich Ridge | collected 2010 | reverse complement strand
GCTGGCCACATGGATGTATTTGTCGGACAAATCCTCGTCCCAGTATCCGCCGTCATCCAATGGAAAATCTGTTATGACCTCATGGTAAACCATGTTTGGGTCTGCGTATTCAACGGTTATCTCAGTCGCATCTTCATATGCAAAGACAACAAACTTTTGGGTGCCGTAGGAAGCTCTCTTCGGCGGTACATAAGTATAAAGCTCCGTGCTCACACCACGGCCGTTCTGGTCCATGGCATAATAGCCGCTCTTGCCATATGTCGGGTCGCCAACCAGAACAGCAAATTTCTTAGAACCTGCAACCTCATAAGCTCCTACACCAGAGAGAAACACACGGTCATGCTCGCCCTTGTCCAGAACCTTGGAATAAACGGGGTTTCCGTATCGATAAACCGCAAGCTCTGTCCCATCTTCGTACGAAAACAGGATCATTTCGTACGTGTTAAAAACATAGGATCGATAATTCAGTGCCTTGGCCGTGCTGACCCCAACGATGACCACGAAAATTATTAACAGAAAAATGAATGTGCGCTGGCTAAAAAACATTTTTGTACCTCCATAATCTTAAGTCCATTTAAATTTTAGCCTGAAGATTTTTTTTCTGTTGCATGTTCTTCTAACTAACAGGGCTCCTGCTCCCAGCAACAGGAGTGTTGCGGGTTCAGGGACCACGAGAAAATTCGGTCCAAAGGAATAAAATTCATCCTGTACAAGTGTCGGGAAAGTAAAACCAGTCCCAACTGGGCTGTAGAGCGTTCTTTCGTATGTGATGGAAGGCAGCATTGTAATCCTGACAAGGCTGTCATTACCGACGAGAGGATCTCCCGGTGTCGTATTTCCAATAACATAAGTTTCGCCTGGAGTAAGCCAAAATGGATCAGTTTCCACATAGCGGAACTGATCTATAAGAACCGTCTCGGTGCTACCGGCTGGAATGGTCGTCGAAAACAAAAGCTCACCCGATTCCCATATGCCGATTTCGTGTGAAAGATACAGGCCATCGTCGTCAAGATCGAATATTCCCAGACCAACTACCGCAATGTCTTCGGTAACGGTAAATTCCCAGCCGTGTGTGCGATTTGTTCCAGGAATTGTATAACTGCTGTTGTTACGTTCAAGTTCAAGGGCGGGAAGTATCTCCGCCGTCACCACCGAACCATTCGTCAACAACAAAGTTACAATCACGGTTAGAATTACTTTTTTCATGATTTGTTACCTCCAAATTTCATTTTTCTTACAAAACTGACTTTCCTTAATTGTAACTAAAATCGCTTATCATATCAACAAAAATTTTGGCTGATTTAGTTATACATAAGCATACATACTCACTCCGGGCTACCTGCCGTTGCCTAATTGTCCATTTTCATCCCAACCCCATGCCCATACGAAGCCGTCGTTATCCAGGGCCATCGCCGTTGTCTCCCCAGGCAACGATAGAACCATCATCTTTTAGGCCCAGGGGCTGTGGCGACCGCCCGCCGCGATGGCGGTAAAGCCGGAGCTAAGGTCACTGGCGACAACCTGGCTACCCCAGCCGACAATCGAACTCGTTTGAGCAGCTTGCGCCGACAGAGAACCAAATGCCAGGTGCGCCAAGACAATGGTCAGAATCGTTTTTCTCAAGTTTTGCTTCCTCCTTACATATATGGAACATTATAATCTTTATTTACCGGTGGTGCAAGAAAAAAAGCAGAATTTTCCCCTTTAGCAGGTTTTTACCCACAAAATCACACAAGAGTGAAGCGGCCGATGGCCGGGGCACAGAAGACAGAATACAGACGACGGATGACAGAAGGGGGGAAATAACATTCCTTCGACAAGCTCAGGATAAACTCACGTCGAACATTCAACGTTCAACGCTCAACATCGAATGTGAAGCCGCTTCGCGGGGCTATTTTAATAGATTCTTTCCCGGCGCGCGCCCCCGAGGTGTCGGGATTTCGCGTTGCTCAAGATTTCGCTTCGCTCAACATCGAGCATCCAGAATCGAGGATTGACCGGTGGGCAGATAACGCAGTAATCGTGCAGAAAGAACCGCTAAAAACCACCGCTCAAAACCGGATAGGGTATGTCCACATAACCCCGGCGCGCGCCGGGATTTCGCTTCGCTCAACACCAAACACGCTTGCACATAGCCCCGGAGGGGCAGTCGTTAGTTTTTAGTTCTTAGTTGGTTGAATGCCGGCACCAGCCGTGCCGCTTAAGATAATATCGGACCTTGCACACTTCCTCGCACCTTTGTGCCTCTGTACCTTTGAACCTCTGCTTGTCCCGCGTTTACTTTGCCTGCAAAGTTAGCGCGGGGGAAAATGGTAAATTCTAATCACGGTCCCTACCGCACACGAAATAATCCTGATTTTTCAATTCAAGATGTGTGGGGGTGGGAATTGAACCTAAGTAAACTTAAGGTTCCTTTTCTCAAGCCCAAGCCGTCTGTTCCTCAATTGCAAAGTGTTAATTTAAGTCCAGGACAATGCGAAATCCGAAGCTGTAGCTCCGATAGTCCGGGATGTTGCCGATGCGGTGTGCTACCCGGCAGAAGCTCGCATTGATGATCCAACAGCCGCCGCGGAGAACACGATAGGTGCCGCTGGCAGGACCTTCCGGATTATCATACGGGCTTACATTATAATAATTTGAATCGTACCAGTCGTTGCACCACTCCCATACATTACCTGCCATATCATAAAGGCCATAGCCATTTGGGGCGAAACTGCCGACCACAGAGGTATATGGAGAAACGTCATCCCAGTCCGGATGATAGCCACTGGTCGGGTTTTCATCGTATGGATAAGCGCCTGGGTCAGCATAATAATTCGCCCGGCTATGACTGATGTTTGGGTCAGACCATGGAAACCGTTTGCCGGAAAGTCCACCACGGGCGGCATATTCCCATTCCGCCTCGGTAGGCAGACGATAGCCGTGTTTCGAAAAATCACATTCCCACGTAGAAAGGTTGTAGCAACTTTCATAGTCTTCGTTGCTGCTGCGCCAGTTGCAGTAGGCAACTGAGCCATACCAGCTTACCTCTACCATGGGGTCATTGGACATATCTCGGCCGTCCTTAGTCCTTACGCTGAAATCGGGATCGCTGAAGTCAATCTGACTGTCAGTATCATAACTGTGTGTATTACAGTAAGGGTAACTGTTTCCACTGTCTGAGGCTGCATAGACGATACCACCATCAACTTTCACGTCAATGTTATTAAGAAAATCACAGTACTGCTGGTTGGTAATCTCGAATTTGCTCATAAAGAACGCATCAAGCAATACCGCGTGGAGGGGCAGTTCTTCTGAGTATCCATCGCCGACATGCCTTCCCATTTCAAACTCGCCGCCGGGGATATATACCATTGTCGGGGGCGGGCAGGAGTCTCCCCAGTTGGGCCGCGGCAGTGTCCAATTTGTTGCGTGGTTATCGAAATTAGTCGGCCGAGAAGAAATCAGCTCGACGCACCATCCGGACAGGTCCTGGTTGAACGCCGACGCATAGGAGAACATATAGCTCATGCCGGTAACGCTGGAGGTATCCCAGCCGCCTATGTTTTGGTTGAACGCCAACGCATCGGAGAACATACCGCTCATGTCGGTGACGCTGGAGGTGTCCCAGCCGCCTATGTTTTGGTTGAACGCCAACGTATCGGAGAACATTTCGCCCATGCCGGTAACACTGGAGGTATCCCAGCTACCTATGTCCTGGTTGAACGACGACGCCATCCAGAACATACGGCTCATGTCAGTGACGCCGGAGGTGTCCCAGCCGCCTATGTTTTGATTGAACAACGACGCATCTCTGAACATCCAGCTCATGTCGGTAACTTTTGAGGTATCCCAGCCGCCGATGTCACCGTTGAACGACGACGCAAAAGCGAACATCCAGCGCATGTTGGTAACGCTGGAGGTATCCCAGCCGCCTATATCCTGGTTGAACGACGACGCAAAGCAGAACATCGAGGTCATGTCATTGACGTCTTCAATACCATCCGAAGTGGTCGGTACTGAAACGAGGTTCGAACATCTATCAAACGCTTGGTACATACTGGTAAAGCCTAATTGCCCCCAGTTATCGACACTTACCAGCTTATCTTCCTCGTAATAAGGGTGCCCGCTGCCGTTGTCGTTGCTGTTGTACGCTGTCACGCTTCCGGTGACCGCGACGGTGTAAATTCCGTCGGAACCGTAGTCGTGCACATGCGGGCCAGGTGTAGTTACATGTTCAGCAGCGCTGCCATCCCCCCAGTCGATAGTAGCATCCACCTCGCCGGCCAGTGCCAGGGTAACCGTCGTGCCATACTCAAGATTCGTGTCCCAGGTCGTTACGAAGGCAGGCGGGTCAGGTATCCCCCTGAATGGACACGGGCTGCTTACGGAGTTTTGGCCGAGCTGGCCTCGCCAGATTGCATTTGTGATGCTGCGGTCTGCTACGTTGACGGAGTCGTCAGAATTGACATCGCAGTCACGCAAGGTAAAATCTCCCGCGGCGCCCGTCTGCCAGAAGGCGTTTATGATGCTGCGGTCCGCAACGTTTACAGCAGTGTCGTTGTTGACGTCAGCAAGGAGGGCTATGCCGAACTGTGCCTCGGCTGAGCCGGTATTGGGGTAGTCAACACCTGTAACGGTTACTTTGACGGTTAAGGGCCGGCCGGAGTCCGACAGGCCTTGCGGCTGATTAACATTTGGTGCGGCAAAGTTCCAGGACGTATCAGAAGCTTGGCCGCCGCTTACGGTGGCTGGTTCTACAGTAATGTCATCCGGCAGGACAAATTCCCAGATATAAGTGTAGCTGCTGTTGCCTGCAGGGTCGTCAACGATTGAAGCGGTCGCAGTCAGATTAGATAAGATTTGGCCTGGTAGGTTTTGATACATCCATAGATTGTCCAGAGTCAACTCTATAGTTAGATTGCCTGTACCGGCGAGCCAGTTTTCGGCCACATCGAGAACGTTACTAAAGAAATAAGTTGTAAACCACTTCTCACAGATTAAGGCTAAGTCTCTCAAATCTACCCTGCAATTATCGTCAATATCACCGATGAGTTCGTAATGACAGGTCGTCTTCAGGCCCAGGCTGTGTGAACGGCCCGCCGCGATGGCGATAAAGCCATTAGTGGGCGCGGGGACATTGCACTGGCCATAGGGATTCCATCCCCAGGCCGCGACAGAGCCATCATCTTTGAGGCCCAGGCTGTGGCGATAGCCCACCGCGATGTCGATAAAACCGCTATTGGGTGCGGGGACATTGCACTGGCCAGAGGAATTGCTGCCCCAACCGACGACAGAGCCATCTTCTTTCAAGCCCAGGCTGTAGTAAGAGCCCGCCGCGATGGCGATAAAGGCGCTATTGGGCGCGGGGACATTGCACTGGCCATCGTCATTCTGTCCCCAGGCCGCGACAGAGCCATCATCTTTTAGGCCCAGGCTGTGGAAACCGCCCGCTGAGATGGCGATAAAGCCATTAGGGTCGGGGACATCGCACTGGCCATCGAAATTCCATCCCCAGGCCACAACAGAGCCATCATCTTTCAGGCCCAGGCTGTGCCAACCGCCCGCAGCGATGGCGATAAAGCCGCTATTAGGGTTGGGGACATTGCACTGTCCATAGCCATTGTCTCCCCAAGCCGCGACAGAACCATCAACTTTCAGGCCCAGGCTGTGGGAACCGTTGTAGTTACCGCCCGCCGCGATGGCGATAAAGCCATTATTGGGCGCAGGGACATTGCACTGGCCATAGTAATTGTCTCCCCAGGCCGCGACAGAACCATCAACTTTTAGGCCCAGGCTGTGGGAACCGTTGTAGTTACCGCCCGCCGCGATGGCGATAAAGCCATTAGGGTCGGGGACACTGCACTGGCCTTCGCCATTCCATCCCCAGGCCGTGACAGAGCCATCATCTTTTAGGCCCAGGCTGTGGTAACCGCCCGCCGCGATGGCGATAAAGTCGCTATTGGGCGCGGGGACATTGCACTGACCGAAATGTGGGAAGCCCGACTGTCCTGGTTGTCCCGCTCCCCAGGCTACGACAGAACCATCATCCTTGAGGCCTAAGATGTGGTAATCGCCCGCCGCAATGGCGACAAAGCCGCTATTAGGCGCGGGGACATCGCACTGGCCATAGTCATTTTCTCCCCAGGCCACGACAGAGCCATCTTCTTTTAGGCCCAGGCTGTGGAGATAGCCCGCCGCGATGGCGATAAAGCCGCTATTGGGCGCGGGGACATCGCACTGGCCATCGTAATTGTATCCCCAGGCCGCGACAGAGCCATCTTCTTTGAGGCCCAGACTGTGCCAAGCGCCCGCGGCGATGGCGGTAAAGCCATTAGTGGGTGCGGGTACATTGCACTGGCCATCGTAATTGTATCCCCAAGCCGCGACAGAGCCATCATCTTTTAGGCCCAGGCTGTGGAAATCGCCCGCCGCGATGGCGGTAACGCCGGCGCTGGTGTCAACGCCGACAACCTGTTCGCCCCAGCCGACAATCGAACCCGTTTGAGCGGCTTGTGCCGGCAGGGAACCGAATGTGAGGACCGCCAAAACAATAGTCAGAATCGTTCTTTTCATGGCTTTCTTCCTCCTTACATATATCACCTTCAGCTTACCGTCGCAATTAACTATTATAAGCATTACTTCTCGGCGATGCAAGAAAAAAACAGAATATTCCCTTTTAGCAGGTTTTTACCCACAAAATCACACAAGAGTGAACCGTGATGCCCCGCACTAAACCTTTTGGTGCGGGATAAACGTATTGCGGCAAGGCACCCTTTTCCGGGAAAAGGGTGGCACCCGTCGGGGCAAGCAAAGGACAAATCGTGGGTTGAGTAAACCCCCAAGTCGTGGCTTGGGGGCTAAATAGGCGAAGAATACCACGTTGTATCACTCATGTAATTGTGGATATGGTATGTCCAGATAGCGCCAAACGTGCTTGCACTATCTTGCTATTGGCGAAAAAAATAAAATTTTTTTATTCCTTTTCCTACAAGCACTTAGCGATTTTGCGCGACAAAAAAATCCCGAATTTTCGCATCAAACGTGCAAGTTTGTGCTAAATAGGGAGGGACCGTTTTTTTGACGGTTCCTTCGGGCGATTACGGCGTTGTTCTTGCCTGACCGCACGTACTCGATGTGCAACAGCACGCCTCCGTGCGGCGGCAGGCGAACGCCTTGTACTCGACCGAACACCCTTCAGGGCGAAACGTTAGGCCGCGCCAAAAATGAAAAAGGTTAGAAATAAATAAGAGAATTTAGAATTTGGAGGATCAAGAAATGGTTAGAACAGGCAAGCCCCATACTAACTTAAAAAGCAAAGTAGTACGGGGCAAGCAGAAAGGACCCCGCACCGCGTTGGGTGCGGGGCAAGCATGTGAGGATTGCGAGTACTCGGTGCCGGCGGGAGGCAAAACAATTGCGACACTCATCTGCCGACACAAGGCTGATACCGACCTGCCGTGGCAGGTGGTCGAGGCGTGCGGAGCATGCAGGAATTTTGAGAGGTCTCGAGAATTAGTCTCTCTTGATATTGCGGCTGCATTGGCCGAGGGGGCAAAGCTGATTGGGCTTACGCAGGATAAATTCGCCATTGTCGATGCCGAAGACTACGAGTGGCTTTGTAAATACAAATGGCACGCCGAAAAAGAAGACTGTACTTTTTACGCGGCAAGGAGCGTTTCCAAGAGGAATATCAGTATGCATCGTGAGATTTTAAGCGCTCCAGACGGGCTTGTAGTTGACCATAGAAACCATAACGGCCTGGACAATCGAAAGGAAAACCTGCGCCTGTGCACAGTTGCCGAAAACAACAGAAACCGCCGTCCATACAGACGGGGTAATATGTGGTCAAAATACAAGGGCGTCTCATTTGATAAAAGCAGAAGCCTTTTCACCGCCCGAATCCAATACAATGGGAAAAATATTTTCATTGGCCGATTCAAGAATGAAATCGATGCGGCAAAGGCCTACGATAAAAAGGCAAAAGAACTATTCGGTGAGTTTGCCTACTTAAACTTCCCCTAAGACAGATGACAGATGTCCCCGGCGCGCTCCCGATTAATCGGGACTACGCTCAGCAGAAGGCAGAAGACCCCGCACCAAATTATCCCGCACCAAGTAACTCTGGTATACTACTTGTTGGGACGGGACACGGCGGCAATGGCCTATTTCGTGCGGGGCAAGCAGAAGAGAAAAGAACCCCGGCGCGCCGGGACTTCACTGCGTTCAGCCCCGACAGGTCGGCCCCGAGGGGTCGGGATCCCCCTTCGCACGAGGCTACGGCGGACAGGTTTCGCGTTGCTCAATATCCAATACTAAACGGCTGGAAATTTGCGGGAATTATTATTGACGTATCGAATCCGGCCGGTTAAGGTGTGGATGGTAATTTTCTATTTTCTATTTTCTATTTTCTATTGACTATTGACTACTAAACTAACGACTAAAAATGCCAAAGCCTACACTTTCATCTTATATTCGTGGTAACTTAGATAAGATAGAGAAGAAAGAGCCCGGCCCTTTTATAACTATATCGCGTCAATACGGCTGTGACGGCTACGCTTTGGGCGATTTATTGGTCAAAAAGCTCGACGAGCGTGCCGATGACGGCAAATGGCGGGTCTTCAAGAAGGAGCTTCTGAAGCAATTGGCTGAGGATACGGGGCTTGCCCAGGAGGTCATCGAGAAGGAGCGGCTTTCCAAGCCGAGTCTTCTGAAGGATTTTTTCCACGGCATGCGCCACAGGGGGATACCGGATGGTTACGAGATTCGCAACAAGATTACGATCATGGTCCGCACGGCTGCGTTTGAGGGCCACACCATTATAATCGGCCAGGGCGGCACGGCCGCGACGGCCGACTTAGACGGCGGCCTCAGCGTCCGGATCGAAGGGCCGAAAGAATGGCGCATCGCCAGGGTGAGCGTCCGTGAAAAGCTCACCCGCGCCGGCGCCGTGGCAAGGATTGAGGAGATAGAAAGGGGCCGCAAGCACCTCCGCAAGATTTACGAGGAGAAGAATCCGCGCGAGCCGGCCTTTAACCTCATGTTGGATAATTCGATGTTCAACATCGACCAATTAGCCGACCAGATTATCTTCGCAATGGAGCAGAAAAAGCTGATAGAGCCCTGATAGCAGGAGGCAACCGGCATTTACCCTCTAAACACTTAATCACAGGAAAGGTGATATGGAACTTATAAAGCAGATTAAAGACGCCGAGGCGCAGGCCAAAGACATCCTCGAGCAGGCAAAGGCAGAGGCGGCGAAGATGGTCGAAGAGTCCAGGGCCAGGGAGGCCCGCCAGCTTGAGCACGCAGAGGAGCAGCGCAAAAAGACGATTGCCGGGGCTGTGGCCCAGGCCGAAGAGGCCTGCAAAGAGGATGTGGCCAAGCTCAAGGCACAAGCTGACGAGCAAACCCAGCAACTCGAAGGAAAGGCACGCGAAAAGATGGAAACGTGCGTGGACAAGGTGGTCAGGCATATAATTAGTTCGTAGTGCGTCGTGCGTGATGCGTATTGCGTATTGCGTCGTGCGTATTGCGTACCCCGGCGCGCCGGGACTTCGCTACGCTCAGTTGCGTGGTTAGTGGTTCAAAGAGACGGGTGCGATGGCTGTTGTTCGGATGATGAAAATCTTGATTGCCACTTATCGCGGCGAAGCAGGTGAGCTTTTAGAAGCGTTGCAGCAGGCGGGTACTGTGCAGGTTCTCGATGCGGAGCGTGCGATGGTCAGCAAGGATTGGCCCGAGCTTCAGGTAGATATCGAGCGGCCCAAAGACCTTGAAGAGAGGGTCGGCCGATTGGACAAGTGCCTGACATTTTTGACCCGACATGCGGTGGGTAAAGGACCGATCAGTGTCTTACAGCCTTTGGTGGTTGTCGATAAAGCCAGGTATTCCGAGGTTGTCAGCGGACGGGAAGCTTTGGAGTTAGTCGAGCAGGCCCAGCAGCTCGAGGCCGAGATAGACCGTCTCAATACCGAGTATGAAAACCGCCGGGGCACGTATGAAGCGCTCCTGCCCTGGAGGCCGCTTTTGACGCCGGTTGAAGAGATAGGCGAGCTTAAGCACACCACCTGCATAGTGGGCATGATAGGCCAACAGCATTTTGAGGAGGTGACAGAAAAATTATGTGAATTGGGAGCTGCTGTTGAGCAAGTCGGCAGTACGAGTAATGCACATGCGTGCTTAGTTGTCTGTATGAACGAATCGGTGCCCGAGGTCCAGAAGGTGCTGCGCAGCGGCGATTTTGAGCCGGCCAGGTTTGAGGGGATAACCGGCACGGCGGGCGCGTTTCTTGCCGATTGTGAACAGAACCTTGAGGAAATAGAGACGCAATTGCGTGAAGCGATGAACAAGGCCGCCGAGCTTGCCACAGACAGGCTGAAGGTGCAGATACTTCACGACCATTATGAGAATTTGTTGGCCAGAGAACAAACCAGGGCATTGGCGCCGGCGACGGAGTATGTGGTACTTCTGGAAGGATGGGTCAAAAGGAAGGACTACGAGCAGCTGGAAGAGATAGTCGGCAAGTTTGGCGCTTCGACCGTTACCGAGGTGTTGCCGGGTGAGGGGGAGGAGATACCGGTTGAGATAGAGAACCGCCGGGTGCTTCGGCCGTTTGAGGTGATAACGAGGCTTTACGGTATGCCGCAGTATCTGGAACTGGACCCAACTATATATCTGGCCCCGTTTTTTGCCATATTCTTCGGGCTTTGCATGACGGATGCGGGTTACGGTCTGCTGATGATTGCAGGTTCTTTGTATTTCCTCAAGAAGGTCCAGGGGGACAAGAGATTCGCGATGCTGATGGTCATCTGTTCTGCAACGACGATAATTGCCGGCGCCCTTACCGGAGGCTGGTTCGGCGATGCGATTCAGCTTCTAAACATACCGCCGCTGGTCAAAGCCAGGGCGGCGATACTGAAGTTTGGCTTTGACCCGATGGTAAACCCGCAGATATTTTTTGCGCTGGCACTTGTTATCGGCTATTTCCAGCTTCAGTTTGGAATAGCAATAGCATTTTTCGATAAACTGTTGCGGAAGGATTTTGTTGGAGCGGTGTGTGAACATTTGAGCCTTGGGCTAATGCTTAATTGTCTTGCGGCATATCTGCTTGGTGGTAAAATCGGCATCCCGGAGCCTGTTCGGGGGATGTTGCTTAAAGTCGCATTGGTACCGGCCGTGGTTATTTTTCTGCTCAGCCACAGACAGGGCGGTTGGGCCGGCAGGCTTGGAATGGGGTTTTTTAATTTGTTCAGTACGATATTCTATATCGGTGACACGTTGAGTTATGTAAGACTTATGGCTCTTGGAATGGTTACGGCCGGTTTTGCGGCGGCGATTAACCAGATGGCGCAAATGGCGGGCCAGGTAAAGTACGTCGGGTTTTTGTTGGCGATATTGGTGCTTCTCGGGGGCCATTCGTTTAATATTTTCATCAGTGGATTAGGAGCATTTGTTCATACTCTGCGTTTGCAGTACGTTGAGTTCTTTCCAAAGTTTTTCGAGGGCGGCGGCAAGATGTTTGAGCCGCTCGTTAAGCGATATAGACACATTTATATTAAGTAAAGAAGCAAACTAATTAAGGAGACGTCTAACGATGGATGCATTCGGAATACCAATAGCTTTATTGGGAGCGGCCTTCGCAGTATTTTTTGCAGGTATAGGGTCGGCGATAGGCGTTGGTACGGCGGGTAAAAGCGCTGCCAGTGTTTTGAGCGAGAAGCCCGAGCGATACGGCCAACTGTTTTTGATGGTTGTGCTGCCGAGCACGCAGGGCATCTACGGCTTTCTGGTCGGCTTTACCATGTTAGGTAAACTCACTGGTGACTCGGCGGTCACTCTGACGCTGGCACAGGGTCTCTCTGTGTTCTGTGCATGTCTGCCAATTGCCGTTTCAGGACTCCTGTCGGGCATACACCAGGGCAGGGTTTGTGCGGCGGGCATTCTGATGGCTGCCAAAAGACCGGAGATGGCTTTCAAGGCCGGCGTGATTTATGCGGTTATGGTGGAAATTTATGCGGTCTTAGGCTGGCTGATATCGACAATGGCCACCACTGCATTGCTGAGCTGACGCGTATGTGAGGTTTTTGGCGAGACCAGGACACGGCCAAACGGAGTTTGACCGTGGCACCCAGATTGCGATACGATAAACGAAGTAGGAGTTTGCTTTTATTTAAGTGGATTAAAGTATTATGAATGCCGAACAGGTCGTGGAAAAGATATTGGCTGAAGCACGAGCTGAAGCTGAAAAAATAACAGCCGCCGCCGGCGACAAGTGCGCTGCGGCCGAAGCTGAGCTTAAGTCTCAGTTGGCTGATTATGAAAAACAAACGGAGGGGCTGGCCGGCCAGGCCGCCGAGGATAAAAAGGCCCGCATGTTGGCCACGGCCAATATGGAAATCAAAAAGGAATATCTGACCGCCAAAGTTGCGCTCCTTGACGATGTGTTTAACAAGGTGCGCGACCGAATAAAAACGCTTTCCGACAAAGAACATGAAGACCTCATAACCTCGCTCATGACAAAGGCCGTAGAGACCGGTGACGAGCAGGTCATGATCGGCGCCGAAGAAAAACGAATCGACCACGCCCTGATAAAGCAGGTCAATCGCAAACTCGGCCCGGGTTACAAGGGAAATCTGCAATTGGCACAGGACCGCGCTAATATTGACGGCGGTTTTATCCTCAGGCGCGGCAAAATTCAGGTTAATGTAAGTATCGAGGTTCTCTTAGCTGAAGCAAGGGATAAATTCGAGATAGAGCTCGCCGAGGAATTGTTCGCTGAAGAAAGTTCGTAGCTGGTAGTTGACCGAATGAAGTTGAATCAAGAACAAGGGCTTATAGATTTTTATCGTTATCCGCCCATCGGCGCAGAAGACTGGCACTACATCTGGGCGACGGCACAGGTTCGGGTGCTTGAAACGGGAATGCTTACAAGGAGCACTCTTTTGAACATGGCCGATGCGGCCGACTTTGCCGCTGCCGTCGAATTGCTCAGCGGCACCGAATACGCCATGACCTCAGGGCCTCAAAGCCTTGTCCCGGTGGAACAAATGCTTCTTGAGAGGCGCTCGGCTGTCCGTGAATTGTTCGTCGATTTGATGTTGGATGATGAATTGGTCGAGATTCTCAGGGCCCGTGAGGATTTCGCAAATATGCGTTTAGCGGTCAGGCGTGTTGTAACGGAAAGGCCCATAGGCACCGATTACAGCGACGCCGGCAGTATACCCGCAGAGCAGTTTGAGGAGATATTCGAGCAGGAAGATTATGAAAGGTTTCCCGATTATTTGCAGGACGCCGTCGAGGAGGCCATTTTAGGTTATTACCAGAACAAAGATATTCGCCAAATAGATTATGGCATCGACAAGATGGCCTCGGCCTACAAACTCAGGGCGGCTGTGAATCTCGGCAGCATTTTTCTTTTGTCGCTTTTCAGAACGCAGACAGATTTGACTAATATTCGCACGATGCTTCGCCTTAAGATGGCCGAGCGCGACGAGAGGAATTTGTTTATTCGGGGCGGATTTGTCGGAATCGACCGCTTGGTGCACGGCCTCGATGTCGGATACGAGGCCTTAGCGACAGTGTTTTACCCTACCCCGTACCACGGTGTCGTGGAAGGTGGAGTCAGCTATCTGGCGGCCGAGCAATCGTTCCTGCATCTCGAAAAGGATTGCCAGGACTACTTAATGGGTTTCCTGAAGACGACAAGGGTCATCACCGCAGGACCGCAGCCCGTTATTGCTTACCTGATGATGAAAGAAAACGAAATCAGGACGGTCCGGATGGTGCTGACTTGTAAAAAGAATCGAATGGATACAAAGTTCATTCTCGACCGCCTGGGAGAGAATTGAATTTGGTAAATGGTTAAGGGTGCGTAATGGAAGGTAAGGCGGCAGTTTTAGGTGATGCGGATTTTGTCATGCCGTTTGCGGCACTCGGGTTAGACACCTTTGCAGTCGAACCCGAGGCGGACAAGATTGCCGCGGCGGCAAGCGAAATACTGAAACGCAAGTATGCCCTTGTTGTTACAGCCGAAAACGTCGCCGAACTCGCAGCCGATGTCTTTGAGACAACACTGAAAAAGGCTACCCCCTGTGTTGTCGTCGTGCCTTTTACCGCCGAACCTGCCGGTATCGCAACACAGTCGCTCTCAAAGCTTCTGAAGATGGCAACGGGAATCGACATTTTTGCGGATTAGCTGGTAGTTCGTAGTGCGTGATGCGTGATGCGTTGTTTGTAGTTCGGAGTTGAAACTGACTGGTCATACATTGATTGACAAGTGAGACTATTTTTGAAGGTTTTTCGAGATGAGTGAATTGAAAAGCGGAAAAATAATCAAAGTGGCCGGCCCCGTCGTCGTTGCCGAGGGAATGACAGGGGCCAGGATGTACGATGTCGTTCGCGTCGGCGCCGAAAACCTCATCGGTGAAATCGTCGAGCTGCACGGCGACCTGGCCAGCATCCAGGTATACGAAGATACCGTTGGCATCGGCCCGGGTGAAGACGTTGTAAATACCGGTGCGCCCCTCAGCGTTGAACTGGGTCCGGGTCTTATCTCCAGCATCTACGACGGTATCCAAAGGCCCCTCGATGAGTTGCGCTCACTCCAGGGCGACCATATCAAGCGGGGAAGCGCCTTGCCGGGTCTTAGCAGGGACACGAAGTGGCACTTTAGGCCGACCGTCGAAAACGGCTCCAAAGTATCACAGGGAGATGTTATTGGTGAGGTCCAGGAGACCGTTCTGGTCCTGCACAAGATAATGGTGCCCCCGGGCCTGGGCGGCACCGTCGAAGGACTCGCAGAAGGCGACTTCACCGTCGAAGATACTATCGGTGAGGTTGCAGGCGAAAACGGCGCGCGAACCCAATTAAAGCTGATGCAGATATGTCCTGTTCGCAGGTCAAGAAAAGTTGCCAGGCGTCTTGCCCCGAATGAGGTCCTGATAACCGGCCAGCGTGTTATTGATACCTTCTTCCCGATTGCAAAGGGCGGCACCGCATGTGTGCCCGGGCCTTTTGGAACCGGAAAGACCGTGGTGCAGCATCAATTGGCAAAATGGATTGCAGCAGACATCATCGTTTATGTCGGCTGCGGTGAGCGCGGCAATGAGATGACCGACGTCCTCATAGAGTTTCCCAGGCTGAAAGACCCGCGCAGCGGCGAGCCGTTGATGAAGCGGGTCGTCCTGTTAGCCAATACCTCGGATATGCCGGTGGCTGCGAGGGAGGCATCGGTCTATACGGGTATTACGATTGCGGAGTACTTCCGCGACATGGGTTATTCGGTTGCCTTGATGGCTGACAGCACCAGCCGATGGGCCGAGGCGATGAGGGAGATATCGACGCGCTTAGAGGAGATGCCCGCTGAGGAAGGTTACCCCGCTTACCTTGCTGCCAGAATCGCTTCGTTTTACGAGCGGGCCGGCAGAGTCGTCTGCCTCGGCCAGCCGCAGCGTGAAGGAGCACTGTCGGTTATCGGGGCTGTAAGTCCTCCAGGAGGCGATTTGTCCGACCCGGTGGTGCAGGCAACGCTGCATGTTGTGAAGGTCTTCTGGTCACTGATAGGAAGATTAGCCGAGCAAAGACACTTTCCTGCGATTGACTGGCTGACAAGCTATTCGTTCTATAAGCAATACCTTTCAGGGTGCTTTGAGGACAAGGACAAAGGCGGCGAGATGGAAGCGATGGTGCGGGAAGCGATGAGTCTTCTGGAGGTCGAAGCTGAACTAATCGAAATTGTCCGATTGGTCGGCGCCGAGTCTATATCGGCAACAGACAGAATGACGCTTGAAACGACCAGGAGTATCAGAGAAGACTTTCTGCATCAAAACGCTTACCATAAGGTAGATACCTACACCACAATCGACAAGCAGTTTGACATGTTAGAGATGATACTGCACTTTCACGCTCAAGGCCTGGCAGCCATCGAAAGCGGTGTCGAAACCAGCGACATATTCGCCCTGAAGGTGCGCGAAGATATTGCACGGGCAAAATACATCGAAGAGGAGCAGCGCCAACAGATCGCCGAGATACGCAAAACCGTAGAAGACCAGATGAAAGAATTACATGCCGCGGTGACCTGATGTTGATTAGTTTTTCACCGCGCCTGATTTGAATGGGAGTATGAGATGCTGAAGGAGTATCAAACAGTTTCGCAAATTTATGGGCCGTTGATGTTAGTCGAGTCGGTTGATGCGGCCAAGTTCGGCCATATCGTTGACATTGAAATCGCCGACGGCTCGGTCCGCCACGGCCAGATTCTGCAGGTCGAAAGGGACAAGGTACTGGTCCAGGTCTTCGAGGGTACTGAAGGCATTAACGTCGATAAAAGCACGGTTCGTTTTCTCGGCAAACCGATGGAATTGGCAGTTTCGCCCGATATCCTTGGCCGTGTTTTCAGCGGCATCGGCGAGCCGAAAGACGATGGCCCCATAATTCTGCCGAAAAAGAGAATGAACATCAACGGAAGCCCCATAAATCCCTACGCTCGTGATTTTCCAAACGAATTCATCCAGACCGGTATCTCCACGATTGACGGCCTCAACCCCCTGGTCCGCGGCCAGAAGCTCCCGATATTCTCCGGTTCCGGCCTGCCGCATGACTATATAACCGCACAATTGGCCCGGCAGGCAACCGTCCTCGGCAAAGGCGAGGATTTCGCAGTCGTCTTTGCCGCCATGGGCATCACCTTCGAAGCGGCGCAGTTCTTTATCGACGACCTCACAGATACCGGCGCAATCGAGCGGGCGGTGCTTTTTGTTAATCTTGCCGATGACCCCGCAATTGAACGCATCGCAACACCGAGAGTCGCGCTGACCGCCGCTGAATACCTCGCCTTTGAACTGGATATGCACGTGCTCGTTATCCTCAATGACATGACAAACTACTGCGAGGCCCTGCGTGAAATCAGCGCCGCAAGAAAAGAGGTCCCCGGGCGGCGCGGCTACCCGGGTTATCTATATACCGACCTTGCCACCATTTATGAACGGGCCGGCAGAATCAAAGAAAAGAAAGGCTCGATAACGATGGTCCCCGTCCTGACTATGCCCGAAGATGACAAGACCCATCCTGTACCCGACCTGACCGGATACATCACCGAAGGGCAGATAATCATGTCCAGGCCACTCCACAGAAAGGCCGTCGCACCGCCCGTCGATGTGCTCCCGAGCCTGTCGAGGCTGAAGGACAAGGGCATCGGCGAAGGCAAGACCCGCGAGGACCATGCGGACCTCTATAACCAGCTTTATGCAGCCTATGCCCGCGGCAAAGAGGCGCAGGAATTAGCGACTATCCTCGGCGAGGCGGCACTTTCCGCAGAAGACCAAAAATATATGAGCTTTGCCGACCAGTTCGAGGGCAGATATATTTCGCAGGGCTATTATGAGAACCGCACCATCGAGCAGACCCTCGACCTTGGCTGGGAGCTTTTGAGCATGTTTGCCGACGCCGAACTCAAACGTATCGACGTCGACCTCATTAAAAAGTATATGCCCAGATTCAGGAAACAGGACGCTCAGACGACAAAAGCGTGAAATTTGTAATGGTAAACCTATGCTCGAGAATGTAAACGCAACGCGAATGGAGCTGCTTCGGCTTCGCAAGCGTGTCGCGCTTGCAACACGCGGCCATCGTCTGCTCAGTGAAAAACGCGACGAAATATGCAGACAGCTCGTGCAGATTGCAAGGGCCATAAAGCCGTTGCGCCGGCGCGTCGAGAAAGAGCTTCTTCAAACCTCTCGCCGCTTTATGATGGCAAGAGCGACCATGGAGCCTGAAGACATGAAGGCCGCGATGGAGGTACCCACGAAAAAGTTCAGCCTGGCGATTAGTTTTTCGAGCATAATGAGTGTAAAGGTGCCGAATCTGGCAAAAGAGATTTCCGGCGACATCATGTGCTACGGATTCGGCACGACAAGCGGTGAGCTTGATGTCGCCCTCAGAGCACTTGAAAGGGCCATTGACAGCCTGATTGAGTTGGCCGAAAAGGAAAAACAGGCACAACTGTTAGCCATCGAGCTACAGATGACACGCCGCAGAGTCAACGTCTTAGAGCATGTCGTCATCCCCGAATTAGCCGAGACCATAAAATTCATTTACAGCAAACTCGGCGAGGCCGAGCGTGATAATATCAGCAGACTTATGAAAATAGCCGATATTATTCGAGCATAAACCACGCAAATTTCTATTTTCTATTTTCTATTTTCTATGCTATATTGAGCAACGATTTAGATGGCGGATAAAACTACGACAAAATCAAATGGGCTCCCGAAGTCCTTTATGACCGTCGGGCCCACCCTGCATTACAGCCACGCGAATGTCCGAAGATGTTGGGCCCTCGCTGTGGTCGTCTTTATCGGGGCATGTCTTTTCTGGTCGAAGGTACTGACCGGAACCGCCCTTTCACTCAGCTTCCGCGAGATAGTCAATTCCGATTCGTGGAGCCTGGGCCGTTTTATCATCAGCCCGCTCAGCATTTATGAGTACCCATGGCAAATCCTCGTCCTGGGCCTTCTTATGGGGATTTTAGCCGTTGGGCCGGTGCTTGTGTCGCAACTGTTGAGCTTTCGCTACAGTTTGCCGATGATACTCGCTGTCGCATTCATCGCCAGGTTACCGCTGTTCGGTGTATTCCTTTTGGTAAGTTGCACAGCCGTAGCATGTCGGCCGCTCCGATTTCGCTCCCGATTCATAGCGATTGCCCTGTGCATGGCGCCCCAGTTGGTTTACTGGGCCCTGTTCGGAGGCGCCCAGAGCGTTGACCCCATCAGATTGGGTCTGTCATTTGCACCCTGGATTTGCGCCTGGCTGACCGGGCTTGCCGTCACAGGCCTGGTGATAGGTATAGGTCATTTCACACGCTACCGGCCGGGCTTAATCTGGGCGGTCATTGCATTAGTGCTGGCATTAGCCGTCTGGGATTTTCAGCGTAAAATCAGCTTTGCCGAACTCGATTATCAACTGTACGTTGCCGGCAACAACCCCGAAGAGGTCGTCCAGTTTCATGACCACAATATAACCGAGGCCATCGACAGGTCTATCAAAAATCCCGGCACCCAGAGCTTTCTGACGGGCTTTTTCTATCCTACCGAACCTATCCTGCTCCGAGAGGAGCTTAAAAAGGAAATCCAGGTTCAATTGGGCTATAACCAATGGCCGATGTGGTTTGACGTACCCGAAGAGCTTAATTACCAGGCGAAAAGAAAACAGCTTCTCGATAGCTGCACACTGTTCATAAAGAAGAGGCCCAAAAGCAAACGAATGCCGATAGCTCTTTATTATATGGCAATACTCAACGAATACACTCCGGATGTTCCGGGATTCGGACGGACAGAGGTGTTGAGTTTCTACAGCGATTATCCGCACCGTAAAACGCTGCCGATATGGCAAAAGCTGCTTAATGAATTTCCCCAAAGCGCCGAGGCCCTTGAGGCAAGATGGCGTATTGGGATGCTCTTAGCCGGTCAGCAAAGATTTGAAAAAGCCGCGGAGCTTTGCGAACTGTCCGAAGGGATGATTGCCAAGCGGTTAGAGCTTTTAGATGAAGCACAGACTATAACAGGGGCGTTCTCGACTGCATTTGCCGCACCTTCGGCGACCGCGATTACACCTTTCAAGCTCCGGGACCTCCAAAGAAAGGTGCAGAAACTGTGCGCGTTGGTCAACGGACAGAACCACACCGAATCGGAGGAGTCAAAGAGCAATCTTGCGGAATTCATACTCCTGAATCCTTACAGCATGGACTATCCGCGCCGCCTCGAACGCCTCGTTGCGGCAACCAAAACCGACGACCCCCTGCGCGATAATGTCCTGCTTGCAAAGATTATGCTCATCGGCGATGCGCAGCTAAAGGCCGCCCAACTCAAAGAACTCGGCGGCAAATTCGGCAATACTGACGGCGGCACGCAGGCCCTGTATGAGCTTGGCCTCTTAAAGGTCGGCTTATGGAAGGACCCGCAAACAGAGGCGGCCCAAAAGGAGATTTACCTTGCCGATGCGAGGGCCATACTGACAAATTTCATCGCGTTATATCCCAAGAGCACCTTCAGCACTCACGCCCAGACGATGTTAGACAGCCTGCCGGGGGCGGAATAATCGCGTGATGCGTGAGGCGTATCGCGTATTGTGAACGACGCAGTGTCAGGTTTTAGCGGTTATTTTTGAGGGATTTTTTTGAACTCAGCACTAATCCTGTAAGGCTTGATATGGAAAATTTCAGAAAATTTTGATTCTGCGCCCTTTTCTTCAGAAAAGGGTGAAACTTTAAAAGGATGGCACCCGGCGGCAGTAGCTGGAGCTTGGTACAATTATGGATCTTGTTGGTTGGGATGTAAGGCTATGTATTAGTGGAATTAATAGAAATGAGGGGTATCAATGGAACAAATAAAATATAATGGCTAGATTATAGAGTTTGATCGTCAGGCTACACAAGATGTATATAAGCGGATTGAAAAAGGTAGGCCAGAATGTTGTAGTTGTGGTTATTGTTTAAATTTTGTATCGGGAAGAAAGTATTATCCTCATGATTTTTTAGAATTCCTTGGTCAAATCGGGATAGATTGCAAGAAAGAATCTGAGGTATGGTGTCTTGATCCGGTTGAAAAAGGGGGCCTTTATTTTTATCATGGCTGGTTTAATTTTATAGGTTCAATTGTCAAAGAGCCCCAGGCTGACCTGGTTAAAAAAATAAATCCTGTGTCATCAGAAATTCAGTTTGCCTGTTCATTTTCTTATTGCACTGATTTAGCACATGAAGAGTTTAAAGAATTAAAAAAAGCTGGTATGTCCATTGCCTCAGTAGATTTCGAAATAACTATACCGTGGTTGCTTGAAATCGGTAACGATTAACAACAATTCCACCAGCTTTGCCTATGACTCGACTTGCAGATGTTCAAACGCATCATCGAGGATCGGGGCGGAGTTTTGCCACCAGAAATGTTCCATTCCTTGGATGCCGCGCTGGGTGTCAGGTGACCACAACCGGCCGGTTTCAACGAGCCCGGCTGCCTGTGTGAGCCTGCGGGCCAGGTCCTCTATAGAGCCGTCATAAAAAAACTCATCCGCACGCTTCGAGCTGACCGACTCCAAGAGCTCCGGATAGCTTAGCCGCTTCGGCAGGAGGGGAAAGACCCCGGCCCCAATTGCTTCTGCTACACTTAGCCCGAAAAACTCGTGCTTAGCCGTCGAAACGATAACATCGGCCTCGCCAAGCGCCGCGGTGTAATCGGTCGGGTCCTGTTGGTAGCCCCACCGCTCGATTTGGTCGGCGAAAAAATCCTTCGCCCAGGCGAAGACCTCCGGCACCTCACGAAACTGCGGCCCTATTACGCTCAGACGAAAATCTATCCCCTGGGCTTTGAGCCGTTTTAAGGCCTCGAAGAAATCCTGGGGATTCTTGTCATGTTCCCATCTGGCCGCCCACAATATCCGCATCGGGCCGGACTTTCTTTTCTTCGGCGCCGACGGCTTATTTATCCCTGGTGGATAAACCGCCGACTTTACCCGAATCCTGCTTATTACATCGGCCGGCTGATGGTCAGGCATCCGCTTCAGGAATCGGCCCAGAGCACCTAAGAATTCATCACGATGAAACTTTGAATTGAACCAAACACCTGTCGCTGCCAGCGCCGTAGTCAGATTCGTCACACCAAACTGGTAGTCCCTTTCCGATTCAAACCGTACCGGATACGTAAGCTGGTTCTCGTGGAAGTACACGATACTTGCCGCCTTTCCAAGTGCGCCGCCGGCCAGGCCGAGAAATTCAGCTAAGTTCAGCATATCCGAACAGAAGAGGACATCCCACCTTTGGCCCCGGCCGATACGCATGTTTACTTCGTCGGCAAACGTAATCGCCGCGTGCCTCATCCGCCATTTCCACTTATTAGGCGGCAGGGTGAGCAGCGTCCACTCGTGCCGACTGTGCTCTATCCAGCCATCCAGAAACGCCTTATGGCTGCCCCCATAGTAAGCTTCAAGCCCAAGTACCTTCATATCGCAACTTCCATCTCACACCATTTGCACTTCTATTCTATCTGTGGATCGAATAAACCGAAACAGCAAATTGGCGCCATTGTCATCTGCACGCGGCCCCTCGACAGGAGGGAAAAGGCTCCGGCTGCATCATCTCCTGAGCAATACAATTGACAAACAGTATGCCTTACATCATAATACAGTCTTTACGGATACTGCTTGCGAAGTCTCCTTGTAGGAAAAACCTATGGCCCAGCGCCACGAACGGGACCATATCGTTGTCATTGGAGCCGGCTTCACAGGTCTCGGGGCGGCATACGAGTTGGCCCACACACGAATGGCGGTCACCGTCCTCGAGAAAGCCCAAACTCTCGGCGGCCTTGCGGCCAACTTCGAAATAGCCGGCCGGCCTGTAGAAAAGTTCTATCACCACCTTTTCACAAATGACCATGACGCCATACAACTCACGAAACAGCTCAACTGTCACGACCAATTATCATTCACTCACAGCAAAACCGGCATATACGTACAAAACAATTTCTTCAGTCTATCGGCCCCGCTGGACGTCCTTCGATTCGGCCCCCTTTCTTTTGCGCACAGAATTCAACTTGGCCTGCTCCTGCTAAGGGCACGGCGACTCAAAGACTACAAAAGCATCGAATCCATGACCGCCGAGCAGTGGTTAAAAAAAATGTGCCCACCCACGGTTTACAACACTGTCTGGCTGCCGCTCTTGCGGGGCAAATTCGGCGCCACAGCTTCACAGATTTCCGCTGTCTGGCTCTGGAACAAGCTCGTTTTGCGGGGAGCAAGCCGAAGCAGCACCGGTAAGGAACTCTTAGGCTACTACCGCCACGGCTTAGGCACGTTCGCCCAGCGAATCGCCGATCACATCACCTCCGCCGGCGGCACCATCAAAACCGAAGCCACCGCCGAGGCCCTCATCGTCGAGGCCGGTTGCATAAGAGGTGTCCAAACTAACGATGGTCCCGTCTACGCCGACGCTGTCATCGCAACCACACCACTGCCCATCATCGCTGATTTAGTCCAGCCTTATGTTTCAAAAGAGCACCTCGCCCGGCTGAAAAGAATTCGCTATCTGGCGAACTTATCTTTGGTGCTGGTCTTATCGCACCGGCTCTCGGACTTCTACTGGCTCAATGTAGCCGATCCCGATTTCCCATTTGTCGGTGTAATTGAGCACACTAATTTTCAGTCCCCCGCAGACTATGCCGGAAAGCACATCGTTTATCTCAGCAAGTATTTGGAGGATACCGACCCGCTTTTCAGTATGAATAAAGACGAGTTGTTCGAATTCTCACTGCCCCATATCAAACGACTGTTTCCTGAATTTGACCGCTCCTGGGTTCAGGGTTATCATCTCTTCAAAGCACCCTACGCCCAGCCTATTGTCGAATGCAACTACCCCAGCCTCATTCCGCCCCGCCAAACTCCAATCAAGGGCCTTTATATCGAGACAATGGCCCATATCTACCCCCAGGACAGAGGCTGCAATTACGCCATTCGCAACGGACGTCTTATCGCCAAAACCGTAGCAAAACAAAACGCAAATAGTAAAACCGAAAGTCCGGCAGGATAATGAAGTGAAGCGAACCATTTGCATAATCACAATATTGTTAATATCCTTAATCGTCCTTCTCGCAGCCTCTATTTACGAATGGCCTCTGATTACCGGAACATACCACCCAAGGCCTGCCAAGCTTCTCCGGACCATTTCAAAAACTGAAATAGGCCACAAGTTCGTGATGCTTTATTCCAATCGATTAGACTGGATGGTCCGAAACAAATACGGACGATACAAGGACATCGACCCCGAAAATCCCGATAAAGGACGCTTCATATGGGCAGGCTTTGTCTTTGTAGTCCTTATCGCCATGTTAGCAGCCATCGTCAGTCTCATTTTGTTTATTATATGTGCCACTCAAAACAAAGCTCCTCCCACTCCCAAAGCCGCCCTCTTTGTCATATTGCTGCTCGTGATTCTAAACGGCACCATCACCCGCCTTATCTTCGCTTCAGTGTTGTACGGCAACAATGACATAAAGAACATGGAGCGGGTCTCCAAACTCGTTGTTGACGGGAAAAATGTGTACGCCAACTACAAAAACTACAACTATTCCCCCGTCTGGTTCCACTTCCTGGGCGCCTTTCAGAGATTGCACCAGCGCTTCGGCGCTCTTACCTTCACCTGTATAACAAGGTCTTTTCTTACTTTAATTGACCTGCTCACCCTGCTCTTTTTGCTGCTCATCGCAAAACATGAGGACATATCACTCGTCAAAACCTCCATATTCTTCTATCTAAATCCCGTCTCGTACCTTATCACCGGTTACCACGGCCAGTTTGAGAACTTCGCCATCCTCATGGTCGTTGTCGGCCTGTTCGCCTACGTAAAGCTCCGACAGCAAAAGCCTGGCCTCGGCAATATCCTGCTGTGGATATTCGCCACCGTCGGCATGATTATCAAGCACAACATATTCTATGAATTGATAATCTGCCTGAACCGCGCCATAAAACGTTACTGGCTCAAGTTTTTGTTGTTCGTCATTTCCGTATGTGTCTTTCTTTCGCTGTTCATTCCTTATTGGTCCGAGGGGAAAAACGGCATCATCAAATGGGTCTTCATGTATGGCGGCGGCTACGTCGGCCGCTATGGCATACCCACCCTCATCAAACTCCCCCACCTCAAATGGGCCTTTGTCGTCGGCATGTTCATCTTTCCCCTGTTCCTCAGGAGCAAAGATGTCATCAGGCAGTGTCTTATGGGAATGGTTTTCTTCATGACCTTCACCACCGGAATCAGTATCCAGTATTTCATCCTCCCAATCGCCCTTGGTGCCTTGCGCCCTTCCAAAGGTTTCCTGGTCTATTCACTCGCCGCCACCCTCTTTACCATCGGCAGCGGCAACAACGTCGCTGTCCCCATCCTGGAGGAAATCGTCACCTGGAATATCGTGTGGGTAGCTTCGGTCTTTTGGTTTATCACCGAGTTTCAAAGAGACCGCCATCCCGAACTAATCGCCCATACCTAAGCCTGTCATTTTGCCCTTGACTGTCAGCCGAGATTGAATACACTCTTGCCGGATACTGTTTTACGAGGGCCGCAGAAAATCGGTATGAATCAGCAAAATTCACCTGATATTGAAAGCTGGCTCAAGCTCATAAGAGCCGATGGTGTAGGGCCGACCACATTCGCCAAACTATTGAAGCTATTCAGGTCCATTGACCGTGCGCTGGGTGCATCGGTGAGCGAGCTTGCAAAGGTGAACGGTATCGGATTCAAGACGGCCGAGCGCATCGCCCGCAGCAGAGATAAGTTCGACCCCCAAAAGGAGTTGGCCTCGGCTGCTAAGTTAGGCGTCTGGATAATCAACGCCGCCGACAAGCGTTATCCTCCACCGTTGAGGCAGATTTACGACCCGCCGCCGGTGCTGTATGTCAAGGGCACATTGACCCGCGCCGACAGCCTCGCTATTGCAATTGTGGGCACCCGCAGGTGCAGCACTTACGGTGCCGAGCAGGCTTCCCGATTCGGCCACGTGTTGGCCTCTGCCGGTTTTACCATAGTCAGCGGCATGGCCCGCGGAATCGACACCGCCGCCCACCGCGGCGCACTGGCCGCAGGCGGGCGAACAATCGCCGTGCATGGGTGCGGCCTGGGAAATGTGTTTCCGCCGGAAAATAAGAAGCTGCTTGGACTTACAGCCGAGTCAGGCGCGTGCCTGAGTGAGTTGCCCGTTGATTATGAAGCCCTGGCGGAGAACTTTCCTCCGCGAAACAGGATTATTTCAGGACTGGCGATGGGGGTGATATTGATAGAGGCCCCAGCCAGAAGCGGGGCAATTATCACGGCAAAAGCGGCTTTGGGGCAGAACAGAGAGGTTATGGTGGTGCCGGGCAAGATTGATTCGCCACTCAATGTCGGCTCGCACAGGCTTGTTAAGGAAGGCGCCAAGCTGGTTGACTGTGTTGAGGACGTGATGGAGGCATTGGGCTATATCGGCCGGGATTTGAAGGGCCACGCAAACGCTGCCGCCGAAAAGGCACAGCAGGATGTTGAGACCCCACTTTTTGATGTGGGCCGACTTAATCTGAGTGAGGCGGAGAAGGCGATTTACGATTGCCTGGGGGCTGAGCCGATGCATGTTGACGAAATTATTGTCGGCACAGATCTCGGCGCGGGTAAGGTCAACGCAGCGGTGATTTCACTGCGATTGAAGGGGCTGATAAAACAGCTTCCGGGGAATCTGTTTAAGAGAAATTGAAACGGCCGCAGAGGAGGGAATTTGCTATTCCGATTTTTTGAGTTGCCGAAGGACTGCACGGGGTGTTAGGATTTCAGATTGTATTTGATATATATTGTTTGGAGCATGAATGCGGCCGTTTACACTTTTGATAAAACCGGCTGGGCCGGACTGTAATATTGCCTGTGGGTACTGCTTTTATTCGCCCAAGGTAGAACTGTTCGGCGAAGGTAAGCATCGAATGAGCGATGAGGTGCTTGATAAACTCGTGGATAGTTACGTCGGGCTGCGGTTTGGAGCGAGCAGTTTCGCGTGGCAGGGTGGCGAGCCGACGCTGATGGGGCTGGATTTCTATAAGAAGGTTGTCGAACTGCAACAAAAATATGGTGCCGACGGCCAGATGGTGACCAATGCGCTGCAGACCAATGGAATACTGTTAGATGAAAAATGGTGCAGGTTTTTGGCGGAGTATAAGTTTCTTGTTGGCATAAGTTGTGACGGGCCGAAAGAGTATCACGATTACTATCGGCGAACGCGGTCGGGCGAGGGGACGTTCGATAAGGTGATGGCGGGGATAGAGAACTGCCGGAGGCACAAGGTTGAGTTTAATGTGTTGGTGCTTGTCAGTAGCAGGAACGTCGAGGCGGCGGATGAGCTTTTTGATTTCTTCAGGGAGCATAAGGTCAAGTACCTGCAGTTTGTGCAGTGTGTCGAGTCCCGATTTATCGGGACGACGGGGCAAATCGCCCAGTTCAGCATAACGGGTGAGCAATACGGCGAGTTTCTTTGCAGGATGTTCGACCGGTGGGCCGAGTGCGGGCCGGGCAAGATAAGCATTCGCACATTCGACAGCATACTGTCGTATCTTATGGCGGGTGAGCATTCGATTTGTACGTTTCGGCCGAGGTGTAATGATTATATCGTCGTCGAGCACAATGGGGATGCGTTCTGCTGCGATTTTTTCGTTGAGGACCGATGGCGATTGGGCAATATACTTGAGACGCCTATAGAGGAACTGGCGGCCAGCAAAAAGAAACGGCAGTTCGCCCGGCTCAAAACCGGCATCAGCAATAAGTGTCTAATATGCAGGCATCTCGATATATGCCGCGGGGGGTGTCTTAAGGACAGGATTGTAACCGAGGGTGATTACAAGGCGCCGAGCTACTTCTGCGCCGGATACAAGAGGTTCTTCGATTATGCGCTGCCACGGTTCAGCCAGATAGCCGCCAAATTAAGCCAGACAAGTCATCGGCCCATGCCGAGTTGACAGGGTTTTGTCAGGCCTAATTGCCCTTGCGTGCTCTATTCATCCACTGACCGATATGCTTTTCTGCATCAGGTGGGCGGGGCAGACTCGACTGATTCTCAACTTCATCCTCCCCTTTGGTCATCCAGCGGTCGATGAACTTTTCCGGATCAACCGGTGCGGTTTGGGCAGGTGGTGCTGCAGGTTCCGGTTCTATTTGAGGTGCAGGTTGCTCAAGAGATTCTTGTGCATCGGGGGCGATTTGTTCGGTTTGCAACTCGGGCATCTCCTGCGTAATCGGCAATTCGTCCTGTGCGGTTGGTTCGCCGGCGGCTTGTGCACCGGTCCACATGCCATCCGGACGTACCTGCAGGATGCCGGTATCACGATAAAAATTCAGGGTGGCGATGGCGTGACCAACCAGTGCTTCCGTAGCGGCGTTGTGAGCGTCAAATAAGTCGTTCTGGGCGTTAAGGACGCGGCGACTGCTCGCTCGTCCGTACTGGACCAGTAGCAAGGCCTTCTCAAAGCGTTTTTGAGCCAGTTCGAGGCTCTCTAACTGGATGCGGTGGCGCTCGGCTGCCTCGGTCAAATCACGGTAGGCCTGACGTACTCCTAATGTTACCCAGTCGGCCATCTCCTCATACTCCCGCTTGCGCTGGTCCAGGGCTATCAAAGCTTTGCGGTATATATTCTGTTCGACCACACGGTCGAGAGGAAGCTCCCAATCGATACCAATCTCGGACTGGTCACGAAAACTTCTCAGTGGATTGTTGTCGCGCAAACGTCTCAGTGGATTGAGACGACCCCGGTCGGCGGTAAAGTCGTCATCTAAAGCACCTACGCCGGCTAATTCTGAGGACCTTGAAAGTGAGGTAGCATCCACACCGACGTAAAGGTTCAACTCGCCACGAAAACCATCGGCGGCAACAAGAATTTTTCGTTCGGCGTCGGCTATTGCGTCGCTGCTGTTAGCAATCTCCAGACGAGCGGCCAATGCCGCTTCAACGGCCTCGGCCTCGGAAAACTCCGGCTTAGACAGCTCTATCGACCTTAAAACTTCAAGTTCATTAACATCTAATTGGAATTCAACATTTGCCGGTAAACTCAACTGCCAGAACTTGAACTCATCCAGTGCCTGCTTGTATTCTTTTTGGGCCCGAACCAATGTATCCTTTGCCTGGAATTTTTCCTGACGGATCCGGTCCAACTCGAGGCGTGACAAACGTCCTGCGTCGGCCAGTTTTTGGACTTTGCTATACACATCAACGAGGGTATTGTAATTATTCTCAGCATTCTTAACCGCGTCATAGAACTGCATAACCCAGTAGTATTGAGTGATGACCTCAACCACGAACGTTTTGCGGAACCGATTGAACAGACGAATCCGGTAGAGCGTGTTGCGTTCCGCCTGTGTGAGATTTTCCTGGACGACTTTACGGTTGCTTCCGCGAAGCAGAGGTTGTGTTACGGTTGCGCTGAGGATGGAGGCCAGCCCGCCGCGAATGTCGCCCGTGAGGACCCTGAACCAGGCGATACCAACTTTTGCGCCGATTCGGCCACCGTTGGCAAGCAACCGCTGAAACCCGAGGTCTGCTTCGCCGCCGATTCCTTCACTGTTACCCTCTTTGCCGTATCCTTCCCTGCCCCCGCTGAAAAACCAGGGCTCAAAATCGTGCCGGGCAAGCCTCAAATCCAGGGCCGTGATGTAAAGAAGCTCTTTTTCAAGTTGGTATTGTCGGTTGTGTGCCGTTGCCAAAGCGACGGCCTGGGGCAAGGTGAGGACGCCGTCAGGAGGCACGACTCGTTCGATTTGGATATCGTTAGGCCCCGGCGTCACATCACTGATTCGGTAATTGGTGCCACTGCCGAAATCATCGGCCCACTTTTGCTCGATGATACCGTAAACCTTTTCATCCGCCTCGGTTTTGTACTTAGACGTGTCGGTGGCGCAGCCGGCCAAGCAGCAAAATGCCACCAAGCTGCAAACCAGCAGCAGAGATGATACCCTTTTTTCAATCAGGACAGCGAATATCATGTGGCTTAATGTTATCCCCCGCTACACATTTGGTTTCGTTGTGTTCTTCAGATTGACAGCAAAGAGCTATCAATCTACAACCCCCTGATTCCGACCAGTTCTCCCGGCGTCAGCTCGAGGCCCGGCGGAATCATTACCAGGAAAGGCCTGCCCCACTGCGGGATAAGGGGATTTCGCAGTAATCGTGTCGGTATTAATTCCACCACAGGCCCAACATGGGTTATCTGGGCAGCCTTTGCAATCTGGGCGGGCGCATTGGTTTTTATAAGTTGAACCTCCATGTTCTCACGAAGCAAACCGGCCTGCGTTTCGTTGGCATAGGCGATGATTTCGGTGGGGGCGGCCTCTGCTATAGTGAGAATCGGGGCGCCCGCAAGAACGGTCTCGCCCGCTCCTGCCTGAATCTGACTGACGATGCCATCGAACGGGGCCCTCAAGACCAAAGCTGCACGTCTTGTGGCGATCTCTTCTATCCGTTTTTCCTGGACCGTTATTGCCTTGCGGACAGGCTCAAGGGCACTATCCAGCGAAGCGACAACGGGCTGTCTTTGAGCAAATTCTTCGCGTCTTTGCTCGGCCTGGGCGAGGTACTGCCGGTATTGGGCGAGCAGGGTCTGGTTTTCTTCGATTTTCTTTGCCAACGCGTCATAAGCCGCCTGAGCCTTTTGCAGGTCGTAAGGGGTAACGGCGTCTTTTGCGAGAAGGTCCCTGGAGATTTTGACATCCAATTCGAGGTCCTGGAGCATTATGCGGTCTGTTTCGAGAACGGTTTGAGTCTGCAGGATGTTAATTCTGAGCTGTTCAGCATCGACGGAAAATCTCCTTCCGCTTGCGACCCAGTCTGTTTCAAGACGGGCAGCTTCGACGGTAAGTTGATTATGTGTGGCGTTTAGCTCGGCTTGCAGACGCTCGATTTGGGCTGCTGCGGTGGCAAGCTCGGCCTGGAGAAGCTCATCGTGGAGTACAGCCACTGTATCGTATTTGCTCACCTGCTCAAACAACTGGACGGGAACGATTTTGACTATGCCGGTTGTTGTCGGCGAAATAAGACGAACCTGACTCTGAGCCATGCCTACGATTTCAAATCGCCGCCAGCGCTGTTGAAACAGGCCGACTACACATGCTACCGCCACCAGCCAGATAAGGACGGGCATAATGTGCAGATTCAGGCTCGACAATAATTTTCGCATCCGGTCAGACCTCTAACAACTGTTCCTGCATCGTCAGGCTGACATTTTCGATACCTTCTATTTTTCCCAGCTCGGCCAACATCTGTTCATTCCTCTCGGCGTTTCGTATCATCAACTGATAGGCATATTCCACGACGGGACTTCCGAAGCCGCTGTCCTGTGCGGATACGAGTATGAAGCTGCCGCAGAATTGCTTAAGGATTCTTGAAATCGGGTGGTCCGGCCCAATATGTGTCGGAAGATTAAAACGCAGAAAACCATTATGTGGTCGATGTCTGCCGAAGTCCGTCAGATAAAGGTACAAAAATATCATGCTCAGGAACACCGTCCCCGCCACCGCAATAGCGTAACGCTGCGAGCCGGCTGCCATCCCCACCACCAGCGAGCAGAAAATGAAGGCAAGGTCACGTGTGTCTTTAATTATGTTACGGAAACGTATGATTGACAGCGCTCCCATCAGACCGACGGCCATCACGAAGCTGCTGCCGATAGTGCTCATCACCATCGCCACCACAACCGTTATCACTATCACCGATTGAACA
>SDBT01002690.1_pt1 | contig 31230 bp, 21 predicted proteins | sample 2277101 | NCBI WGS metagenome assembly SDBT01 (sample SAMN10404973, study PRJNA504765) | marine sediment metagenome | isolation source: marine sediment core GS10_PC15, 103 cmbsf | place: Arctic Ocean: Southern Knipovich Ridge | collected 2010 | reverse complement strand
CCAGTGGAACGTTTTGAAAGTTCTTTAGCTAACTTTACGCGTTGAGCTTCTCCACCAGATAAAGTGGTTGCAGGTTGGCCTATTTGGATATATCCTAAACCAACATCAACAACAGTCTGTAGCTTTTTGTTTATTTTTGGGATATTCTCAAAAAACTGTAATCCCTCCTCTACAGTCATTTTGAGAATTTCTGATATATTTTTTCCTTTGTATCTGACTTCTAAAGTTTCGGTGTTATAACGTTTTCCTTTACAGTCCTCACAAGTAATCCAAACATCTGGTAGAAAAGATAATTCAATTTTGATTTGTCCACCACCACTACAAGTCTCACACCTACCACCTTTAACGTTAAAGGAAAATCGGCCCTGTTTATAACCTCTCATCTTTGCTTCTTTAACTTTAGAGAATAATTCTCGGATTCCATCCCAGACTCCTGTATATGTTGCTGGATTACTTCTCGGAGTTCTCCCAATCGGACTTTGATCAATATTTATTACTTTATCTACAAATTCAAGGCCTTCAAATCTTTTATGAGAACCAACCCGATACTTAGATCCATGGAGGTATTTCATAAGACCTTTATATAGAGTATCATTCATCAAAGTTGATTTTCCTGACCCAGATACTCCTGTAATACAAATTAGACGTCCAAGAGGAAATTCTACATTGATATTTTTCAGATTGTTCCCACTGGCTTCAATAATTTTGATTGCTTTCCCATTACCTGATATCCGATTTTTTGGGATAGAAATACGCTTTCTACCTGATAGATAAGCCCCAGTGACTGAAGTTGGACAATTCATAATTTCTTCTGGAGTTCCTTGTGCTACTACTGTTCCTCCATGAATTCCAGGGCCTGGACCAAGATCTAAAACAGAATCTGCCGCAAAAATTGTCTGATGATCGTGTTCTACAGCCAGTACCGTATTTCCAATTGCTCGAAGGTTCTTTAATGATGTTAAAAGCTTATCCTGATCTCTTGAGTGCAAACCTATACTTGGCTCATCGAGAACGTAGGTCACACCTACTAAAGCGGATCCAATTTGTGTGGCTAACCTTATCCGCTGACTTTCTCCCCCAGAGAGCGTCATAGATGTACGATCCAATGTTAAATATGGTAATCCAACAGATATTAAGAAATTTAATCTTGATTCAATTTCTCGTAAAATATTCTTGGCAATTTTGAATTGATTCTCCGTAAGGTTCGGGCGAATGTTCTGAATCCATGTTAGACATTGACTTATCGTCATTTCTGCTATATCAATAATACTCTTCTCAAGAATAGTAACAGCCAGCGATTCGGGTTTTAAACGTTTCCCCCCACAAGTCTCACAAGGTGCCTTTCTCATGAAAGATTCATAATATTTACGAGACCAATCACTTTTTGTTTCTTTATATCTTCGTAAAATCGAATTGATAATACCTTCATGTCTATGCTGTTTAGATTCCCATTTACTTCTCTCGGATTCGAAAACAATATTCATTCGTTTGTCTGTTCCGTACAATAATTTTTTCATCACTTCAGGAGAGAGTTCTTTTAGAGGAGTATCAACAGAAAAATCATCCCAAGCTTCTGCAAGTGATGTGTAATATGAATATCGCCAACTTCCTGGTTTCAATGGCTTATCCATTATTCCACCCGCTCGATAGGACAAATCAGGGTTTGTTATAATTAGATCAGGGTCTATTCTTCGAGTTTTTCCTAATCCTTGACATGAAGGACAAGAGCCCCAAGGTGAATTGAAGCTGAAATTTCTAGGCTTAAGTTCTTCATAAGAAAGCTGACAATCTGGACAAGCATAATTCTCAGAGAATAAAACATCATGGTACTCATCCGAGTTATTTGCGTCGATCTTTGCTATAACTACAACTCCTTCACCTAAATCCAAAGCCTGCTCAATAGCTTCAACTAGTCTTGATCTGATAGTTCCTTTAATTACTAACCGATCTATAATCACCTCGATTGTATGTAGTTTATATCTATCGAGTTTAGGGGGATCCGTGAGTTCGTAATCTTTTTCATCTACTCTCGCTCGAGTATATCCTAATTCAATTAATCTTTCCCATTCAGTATGATGGGTTCCCTTTTTACCACGAATGACAGGGGCTAGTACCTTGATTTTTGTTCCCTCTTCCCAGGTCAAAAGAGATCGTACAATCGATTGAGGTGTTTGAATTTGTAGTTCTTTTTCGCAAGCTGTACAATGAGGAATACCAATATTAGAATAGAGTAATCTTAAGTAATCGAAAATTTCCGTTTGGGTTCCAACAGTCGAACGAGGATTTTTATTTGTTGTTTTTTGCTCAATGGATACAGCAGGTGATAATCCTTCAATTAGTTCAACATCTGGTTTTTGCATTCTACCAAGAAACTGTCTAGCATAAGCACTTAATGATTCGACATAGCGACGCTGTCCTTCTGCAAAAATTACATCAAAGGCTAAGCTGGATTTACCAGAACCACTCACACCAGTTATAACAACGAATTCATTACGTGGAATTTTCACAGTGAGATCTTTTAAGTTATGAACTCTTGCTTTTTGAACATAAATATACTCTTTCTTGTCTTTAGCGTCTGCCATTACATTTTATTCCTTACTGATGCTGATATTTAAATCCTCAGGAGCTGGCAACGTAAATAGAGTTAAATTAGGGCCCAGTATCCTCTCAATTGATGATTGATACTCTGAAATAGATTCAAAAACTATTAAAGCAAAATATTGTAGGAAAGAGGTGTAAATTAATGTATAGAGATCTTTCAGCTTCTAGATGTATAAAGAATGGTAACAGTCCAATCAAAAAAAAATACCAATGAAATTCGCTATATACAATAAATTTGGGGATAAAATATTATTGAGGACTAGGCTGAAACCGAGATAACATTCTATAGGTAAAAAGAAATGAAATCAAGGATAAAGCTGATATCATGTTATAATACCGTGATTTAGCAATCTGGGAGAGATTTTTTAGGAATATACTATGAAAATAATGTTTTTCAACTTAGTTCTTTGCTGAAAATTGTTTCGGTTAGTCTTTTAAGAAGAAAAAAATTGCATATACCTAATGGCACATGACTCTGAATTATATCCGAGTCAACTAATTTTTTAATATAATATTAATATAATTTTATAATAAAATAGGATAATCAAAAATTCGGGATTTAATATGAAAAATTGGAAATTAATTCTAATTACTTTAAGCTTGTTAGTAGTAGGATCTACCCTTTTTGTTGGTGTTCTTACGGATGATTTTTCTTCAAATGACTTGTTATCACAATCAACGTTAGAACAACTGGTTCAACCTCTTCGTGGAGAGAAGAATTTCGTACAAAAAGATTCTAATGTAGAAATTCCCACCATTCTTCCGACTATGTCTATTCAAGCGGATATGACTGTCACTTTTGCGAACTATACAAAAAGTGAAAGAGGAGTTAATGATACTTTAGGATTTGACATTGTATTTACTGCAAATGAAACAGAATATTATTATGCTTCAGTTCAAGTTTTCACAAACACATCAACCAATCGTGTACAAATCGATACTACAAGAGATTGGGGCGATACTATTACTAATGGAATGTTTTCGCCGATCGTGTTTGAATTGAACGGGTATAACTTTCGAGAAGCTGGGTTTGATGGCCCCTACGCAGTGTATCTACGTTTTTATTATGCAAACGATAAGTATCTATATGGAAATAGTAGTCATTATGAGTACATTGGTTCGACAAAACCTTTCAAAGCAACAGATTTCGCAGCTAATCCGATAACTGTACAGTCGATAACAAGTACGGGGATTGATGAAGACTTAAATGGACTATTTGAGTGGTTTGACGTAAATATCAATTTAGATGTTGATATTACAGATAATTATTATTTCGAAGCTAATATTCGTTTTAATAATTTTACCGCAGGATTTAGCATTTCTTCCTCAAGGTATATCGATCTAGGTGTGGGAGATTCTCAAGTTGTTACTATAAGGTTTCAAACTTGGGATTTTAGAGAGATGGGGATTTTCAATACTAAAATGAATCTCACTAGCCTATTTATACGACATGACACATCGCCATCATGGACACTTTATTCTTACAATCCATTGTACTCATCAGTTGCTACATATAGTTCATATGATTTTGATCTATATCCATTAATTCCTACTGGTCGAATGTGGGAAGAACCATACGATAAGGATGGTGATTTGAAATATGATTCCTACCGAGTTGTTATTGAGGTTAACAGAACACGCTCCTTGATGGGAATTTCTTCATATTATCTGAGACCCAGACTGGAGGTAAACTCTTCAGGCAATTCAATTGAATACGATTACGCTTATTCAGATGAGTTACAAGCTCATAATACTGGTCTTATTAATGTCACTTATGAATTCTCTGAAAGTAGTTACAGTATTTTTCATGCAGGTATGGTTGATGATTATTTCCTGATTGATTATTTTAGAATATATCTTTATTCTGATTTTGCAGGTCGTAGTTATTATTATTATCCTAGTGGTATATCTTGGGTATCAACACAGATGTACTCTTCGACTGACTTTGATGGACCTGGTGCATCTCTAACAGGAAATTATTATGATTATGGAGAGGATACTGATAGTGATATATCATTCAATTTGCTCGTAGTAAAAATCGAGATTAATGTCACAATAGCTGATACTTATTACATTGATGCAGGCATCTACTTTACCACTGGTGGAGACCATATAGTCTCTGATTCTACTACAGAATATATTCCTGCCGGTATTCATAATGTAACCTTAAAATTTGATGGTTACGAAATCCACCGTAGGGGTTGGATGAACGAAACAATTCGAATCGACTCTGTCGATCTATATGATGATCAACCTTGGATGCAACTAGATTCCCAAGGTTCATATGATTTAAGTCAGTATAATTATACTCAGTTTGATCCCCCTCACGCTCAGTTTAATCCAGTGGAACAATTTAGTGATCAAGGAAAAAGTACAGATGGAGATTCTCTTTGGGATGAACTAACGGTAACTGTCGAAGTAACTATCAACGAACCAGGATATTATGAAGTTTATGGATACTTAAGGAATCCCGCAAATGGAAAATCAACACCTTATTCTTATAGCGGGGACTTTCACGTTCTTTCTAGTGGTCCAACATCCTTTGTGTTGAATTTCCAAGGATCATGGTTCTGGGCTCAACATGTATCAGATGCTAGCTTTACATTACAGTGGGTTTATATTCAGGAAAAGGATGAGTTTGGTAATTATATTAAAGAGTGGGATTCCCTTAATGGAGCATATCACACCTCATTCTATAATTCAACTGATTTTGATCCTCCTCAAGCATTTTTCACAGGGAATTTTGTCGATACTCTTGTGGATACTGATGGTGATACGAGAGCGAATTATTTGCAGATCGCAGCACAGATTAATGTCACAACAACTGGAATATCCAATTATCGCATGTATGGGAATCTCGATTATAATTCAGGCACTTACGGTCAGAACAATTATTCATATAATTTAGGAAAAGGAGATCACTGGATCAGTTTATACTTCCCTGCAATGTTTTTACAAGAAACTTCTATGAATCAATCATATGATTTTTATTTGGAACTTTTTGATTCTAATACTGGAGATTATCTTGATCGTTTAGAGAGTCAAACAGCTCTTTACAATTATACAGAATTTGATAGATTCGGCGCTCTCTTTACAGGAAATATTTATGATCAGGGTATAGACAATGATTCCGATTCTCTTTTCGACTTTGTTGAGCTAAAAGTTATGATACAGGTAGTAGAAGCAGGTACTTTCTATCTTTATGGATATGTAAGCGGAAGTACTACTGGTAACAGTTATTACTTTGACACTGAGTGGGTAACTCTCTCCCCAGGTTTTCACAATATATCAATCATCATCAATAAAGAGTGGTTATGGAATAATGTAAATGGTTCAAATCTCTATAGTAATTACATTTACCTTTATGAGCAGCTTTACAATGGAAACTCGATCACTTCTGATTATGAAGACATAGATCGAAGTTTTACAAATATATATTATCAATCACACTTTGATCCCCCTAATGCTTTCTTTACAGGAAATATCTTTGACTACGGAGTTGATACAAACGCTAATGGTAAATTTGATTATGTTGAACTGCAAATCGAGTTTAATGTTACTCAATCTGGGTCATATCGTGTGTACGGTAGAGTAGATTCAACTGTCGATAGCGAATATTGGTACCTTAGTCGCCCTTCTATTGATCTTACACCAGGGCTTTATAACTTTACTTATCGAATAGAAAGGTCATGGTTATGGAGCCAAACCAACGGATCAGAGTTTTATCTAGCGTATATTTATCTGTACGAGTCTATAGAAGGTGAAGGTGATCTCGAATTAGCTTATAATAACGCAGACCGTTACTTTTCTCAAATCTACTATCACCGTGACATAGATCTGCGGGATGCTTGGGTTCTTGGTCCTCCAACTGATTTTGTGGTAGATTCCGATTCAGATGGAGAATATGATCTATGGGTAGTTGTATTCGAAGTCAATGTTACGGTCAATGGCTTGTCTGTTTCTCTTTATGCAGAATTACGTGAACAAAACACAAACAGTTGGATTGATTCTAGATCAGTCTCGTTTGAAGGTCTATCAATTGGTATTTACAACATTACATTAGAATTCCCTGGAAATCGCATTTATCGTTCGAGTTTCACTCAAGGAGCTAATATTTACTACTTTGACCTTCAGGATACTGTAAATGCGAAATCGTTACATTTGTCTCACACAAATTACCCATTATCTGCAGCAACCTCATATAATGAATTCAGTTCAAGTCCATTCGACATACTTGGTTTTTCCCCTCCTTATGCGATCTTCCTTGTAGGTGATACTATTTACTTTAATGTTACTATTTCAACCGCTGGTACTGAAGGCATAAGTTACGTTGAACTAGTTATAAACGTTGAAGGAAACCCAGATACATGGACAGTTCAATTATATCGTATCGACTATGGGGACCCAGAAGTTTGGGGTAATGAATTCACTTTCGATGAAGGTGGAAGATGGGATTTCCAAATCAATGTACATGGATATGAAGGGTCTGTTGAGACATCATCGACATTCTATTATGTATTAGGTGGGCCGACATTTTTCCGCTTTGAAGCTATTCCCACAGCAGTAATGGTTGGAGGATCAATAGTATTTGAAGCTGAAGTATGGGATATGGATGGTATTCAATCTTTGGTTCTCTATGTTGCTGGTGGAGAATTCGCAATGAGTTTTATTGGCAATGGATCCATTGGTGAGCTTTGGTCTGTAAACGCGACTTTAAATTCAACTGGTGAGTTTTCTGCCTATGTTATTGCACGAGATAACGAAGGAACCTCAAGTCAATCCGATTCGATAACCATCTTTGTTAATGAAGGACCTGAATTTCTCTCTGTAGCAGTTTCACCAGATACAACCGTTGAAATAGGAACACAGGTAGATTTCACCGTAACTCTTGCTAAATCTGAAGCAACAATAAGTAGTGTTACAATCGATATCGAGGATGAAGACGGGATACTTCGTAAAGTCATTCTCGAAAAAATAGATAGTGATAGTACTACTGAAACCTGGTTTGGGTCATTTACTCCAAATAAAGCTGGTGAGCATGAGTGTACAATTCGAGCCTTAACTACGCAGGATCAACAATCAAGCTATGTTGTCATTTTGAAGGTTACAGGGCAACCTGAGGGTCTTCAAATTGCACCAGGATTTGAATTACTTGCTGTGTTAGGAGTATTACTTGTTTTACCAGTCGCAAGAAAGAAATACAAGAAGTAGAAATCAACTATTTCTTCTATACTCCCCTCCCTTTTTTTTTATATTCTTTTTAATAACATTTTTTAGCAATTTTACCTAATAATTCAATTTTTGAATCAGGGAGCTCTATTCCAATGACAAAAATATAGATTTGATGAAAGTTTATCCCTAAATAGCTCAAATTTTAGATTTATTAGCTTTTTTATTTGATATAGCTTGCCAATAAACTGAACTACTTAAGGTACTTCTATTATTGATAGTATATAGTAGAGATTTTATAAATACGTGAGTGTAAAAGAATGAATGTTACAAAACCTTCCTCATCGGAATTATCTGATCAAAAAATTGGATTTCGTAGATGGTTTATAGGTCAAATAATTGCGAATCCCTTCTTAATCCTAGCGGTCATTACTTGCACAGTTTTTGCGATAGGAGCAAGAACTATAATTCCACTTGTTATTGGTTCTGCGTTAGATCTAGCAATTATTGACCTCAATGACTTATTAACAGATGAGGAGCAGAGATCTTTATTGATTCAATTTATTGGTTTTCTTGTGCTTCTAGGCATTTTTCAGGTTATTCTAAGCGTAATTGGAACCTTTTTCCAACAAAAATTATCTTGGGGGACACAAAGACGAATTAGAGAACAATTTTTCGCAAAAATTCAAGATAAGCCATTAAAATATCATGATGCCACTCCGACTGGAGAATTAATGGCTTTAGCTACAAATGATATGGGTCAGATTGGTGGATTCATGTTTGGATTTTCAATGATTACTGATGTAATTGTCTCATTAGCGATTACTGCAATACTAGTTTTAACTGTGTTAAATTCCGTAGAATTTATGATTATCTCACTCCCATTTTTAATCGCCTATATATGGGCTGCAATAAGCTTTAATAAGAAAATGGCCCCGATTCAAAGAACTTTTATGCGTAAATGGTCAGGTATTGCTGAGGCAATTCAAGATAACATTATGGGAGCTGAGGTCGTTAGAGCTTTTGGTGAAGAAGAATATGAGAAGAAGAAATTCATGAAATATGTTATCGACTTTCGTGATACATGGGAAAAACAGCAAATTCTCCAAGCTCGATATTTTCCAACATTAGTTCTCTTTTCTGCAATGGGTTTTACATTTTTTATTGGAGTATTGTTGGTTCTTAATGGGAATTTAACATTAGGGGGATTAATATCTTTTAGCGGTATGTTAGCAACCCTGATCATTCCTACCTATGTAATTAGCTTCGCAATAAGTATGTTCAATAGTGGATTAGCCGGTGCTCAACGGATTCACAGTGCTATGTATACAGAAGCAGGTGAAAATGGCCATCATCAGGAAAAATCAATAGAGTTCTCCCCTAATTCAACTGGAGATATCAAATTTGAAAATATAACATTTAAATATCCACAAACAAAGAAACTAGTCTTAGAAAATATTAATCTTCACATAGCTCCTTTCCAAACGGTCGCGATTGTCGGTCCTACTGGATCTGGAAAATCATCATTAGTTAAGATACTTTTGCGGTTATATACATACGAAGGCTCAATAAAAATTGATAATATTGATATTGCGGATTATTCACTAGAATCATTAAGGAAAAGTATTGGTTTTATTGAACAAGATATCTATCTTTTCCCGAGATCCTTGAAAGATAATATTGCCATAGGTAAACGAAATGCAACTCAGAGTGAAATTGAGAATGCTGCACGTCTAGCTCAAATCCATGACTTCATAGCAAAACAGCCTGATAAATACGAAACGAATGCTGGTGAAGGAGGCAGTCAATTATCTGGAGGGCAAAAACAGCGAATTGCAATCGCTAGAACATTTATTACAAACCCTAGAATACTCGTTCTTGATGATTCTACAAGTAGTGTCGACTCAAAAACAGAAGAAGAGATAATCAAAGCGATCCAAAAAGTTGCTCAACATCGCACAACTTTCATCATAACACATAGACTTAGTCTTATACGTAATGCAGATGTTGTTGTAGTGCTGAAGGATGGTAAAATTGTTTCTAAAGGTCATCATTCAAAACTTATACAATATTCTCCTGATTATAGAAGAATTTTTGGAAAACATGCTGATTTACCACCTTTAATTAGTGATACGGGATCAGATGCAAAATCACCAGCGGTAGGAGGTTCTTGAAATGGGTTGGATATTCGAAGGATTAGAAAAAAGCAAACAAAAACGTAAATATTCCGATTTTGAACTATATAAACGCTCTCTTATTCGATTAAAACCATTCAAGAGACCAGTAGTAATATCAATTGTAGCACTATTAATTGGTACAATACTTAGCCTCATTACTCCATTAATATTTGCACTAATAATCGATGAATTAGGAAGCCGAACAATAGTAGAACAAACTACATTTTTCATTTTAATTGGAGGTTTTAGTTATTTTATATTGAGTACGCTGGGTTGGGTGATTGATTATACAGTCAATATTCAGTTTGCAAAACTAGTGCCTGACTTTATGGTAACTTTACGCGGCGATATCTTTGATGGCCTAGCTCGTCAAGATATGAAATTTTTTGACAAACATCGTAGTGGTCAATTGAATTCTAGAGTCTCCCGGGATGCAGGAGATTACGGAGGCGTTGTTGGTTTCATCACATCAGTTTCTGGACAAATTACTACTCTATTATTAATATTTATAATATTAGCATTAATTAATCTTCCCCTAGCGTTGATCTCAGCTCTCGTTGTACCTATCCTAGCAACTATAGCTATCCTTTTCCGAAAAGTTGCTCGAAAATTAAGTATGAATTTTCGAAAAGTGCATGGAGAAATTAGTGCAGCAATGGCCGAATCCGTAAATGGAATTCGTGTTTCTAAATCATTTGGAATTGAGAGTGAAAGTTTAGAGGACTTTCAGAAGATCAATCAGAAACACTATTCTGCAGGATTTAAACAGAATATGGCTATGAATACATTTTTTCCTGCTGTTGAATTGATTTCGACCATTGGTACAATCACAGTAATCATTGTTGGAGGACAAGCAGCTATTTCTGGAACACTTACTGCTGGAACAGTATATCTGTTTATATCATACCTTTCTAGGTTCTTTTTCCCTGTAACTCAGCTAGTGAGCTTTTATGCACAAGTTCAACAAGGATTCGCGGCTTTTGAACGTATTCTTGAAGTGATAGATACTGAACCTGAAGTAAAGGATCTTGGTACAATTGAATTAGACCAAATTAAAGGGAAAATAGAGTTTAAGAATGTAGATTTTGCTTATAATCCGAAACAGCCTGTTCTAACGAATTTCTCCTTAACTATTAACCCAGGAGAGAAAGTGGCAATAGTAGGACATACTGGTGCGGGAAAAACAAGCATAATTTCTCTTCTTTCACGGTTCTATGAGTTTCAAAAAGGAGAAGTATTAATCGATGGACATAATATCCGCGATATCAAGATTAAATCCTATCGGCAGCATGCTGGGGTTGTTTTACAGAAACCATTCCTATTTCATGGAACCGTTGAAGAGAATATACGTTATGGAAGACAGGAAGCCTCTGAAGAGGATGTTATGAGGGCATTGAGAATAGTTAAGGCAGATGAAATAATCAATTATCTTAACGATGGTATAAAATCATCTGTTGGAGAAGGTGGATCTTTGTTATCGACTGGAACACGGCAATTGATTAGTTTCGCTAGAGCTCTCCTTGCTGATCCTCGTATTTTGATCCTTGATGAGGCTACATCATCAGTAGATGCGTACACAGAAAGCATTATTCAGGAATCATTAGAAGAACTGATGAAAAATCGAACATCTATTATTATAGCCCACAGATTAAGTACTGTAAAGGATGCAGATCGAATTATCGTGATAGATAAAGGAGATATACTTGAACAGGGTAATCATGAAGAGCTTCTTAGTAAAGGTGGGGAATATGCTACATTATATAATACATATTTCAAGCATCAGGAAGTCGCTTGGACTCCCAGTGATTTAGTACAGGAACCTGTTGCAGGGATATCTCATCCTCCTTAAAATGATGAAAAATTTCATAATAAAGAAGAAAGTGAACCTAGGAGGAATCTTTTCCTAGGAGGTCTTCAAGAGATGGTGGTGTGGTTTTTGTCTCTTCAGGTTGGGTTTTTTTGATCCCTTCTGATTTCCGTAAGTAATCAATTTCTTTCTTTATATCTTCTAATTGGTTTGCACTGAGCTTTCGCTGAAGGAATTTCTCCTTAATTTCAGCTTGTACATTATTAAAATCTGCTGTTGTACCCTTCTCTGAGGCGAGATGTAATGCTTTTTTATATTTGTTAAAACTACGTCGATTAAGATAATAAGGAAGTCCTTTGAGTAATGTGAATAGACCCGCGAATGCTCCAATAGCCATCGAGAAATAGTCTGAAATACTAAATTGTTCAAGTAATGGAGTTGAAGAATCAAGATCGAGATAATAGGGGAGATATGAATCTGAAGGAAACATCATGCTAAGGCTATTTCGACTCTGTAAAAGATCAAGATTATTGTTGATATCCACCTCTTGGGTGTAATTAGTATCAAACTTATATGAAATTTCATTTTGCCCAGTTGGAAGTGTGATACCCACTCTAATTTCCTGAGGGATCATGCCAAATCCACGAAAATATGGAGGGACTGGTTCTGGTTCTTCCCAATTTGAAAAGTATATTCGTCCAGAGTAGCCCTTTCGGCCGGTAATGTATTCTAGTATTGTACTGGGTGCCTTTATCCTAACAGTTTCAGAACTATGCTTAAATTCATCTCCTTCGAATGATAAATACTCTGATCGTAAAAAAAAGTCTGTTATTTGGCTTAGTTCTATCTTGTTTCTATCAAACTGGAATATTTCGTGAAGTGCAAGTATAAAAGCAGTAGTTTGTCTTAAGATTACAGATTGTTCTATCATAAAAAAGTTCTCAGGCATATGAGTCTCATTTATAAACTCAATTCTGAGCGAAGATCGTGTGATTTCAAGGAGAGAAATATTATCTACATCAGGTACTAATCGCTTCAAAGGTTCGAACGTTTGATATCTTTGAACTACAGTAGAGTTTTTGAAAGAAGTAAGGCTGTCATTCCATTGATCTGCATAATATTCCCCTGAAAACGTTAACATTAAATCAGAATGGGTGGTCAAAGTGACAATTACTTCAGTTCTCCGAACATTTTCCATATCTAAAGGTATGTCGGTAGGATTAGTGTGAGTAGTTCGTTCGTAGACAATAGTATCTTCAAATAATGTTAAATTAATATCTGTGTAAGCCATGTCTTCAGGTGCGCCTTGTTGTATACTATTCACTTGTGATTTTGTGATTACAAGGCCTGTAGTCTTTAATGCACAAACAAATAAAAATGATCCTATAATAACAAAAATACTAAGTCTGTGGATTTTCTTATAAATTGATGTAACATTCATACTTTTCCCTAGTCTTGAAAACGTTATTCAATTTTAATAACCTATCTTTTCAATGTATTTTGAGGTATTATTAGAAGAATTTTAATTTAAGAAAAAAAAAGAAGTCGAATTAAAAAAATTTCTCTCAGGAAGTGATGGATTTCAGAATTGAACCATGAAATAAAAAATCCGTTCTTATTTATTTGTCTCCTTTTTTTTTAAAACTTTAATTTTTATTAATAGTGAGAATACAAGAATAATGATTAATATATTAAAAGAATATCCAGGCGTTGTGAGATCCAGGGTTGGTATTGATTCACTTGATGTATTATCTGCTTCATTATCAAAATTTTCATCAATCAGGGGAGGATTTCCTGATTCAGTCATTAAGTATAAGTGAGTTCTTTCATAATATGGATCGGTAAGAGTTAACTGTATACAATAACCAGGTTTGTTTCTATAGTGCAATTCGATGGTCCAATATCCTAAATCGCTTGTTTCTATCTGAAATTGGTTTGTAATTTCTTGTGATGAACTCGTTTGATATTGAATCGACTGTATACTATTGCTTGAATAACTATTCAAAGAAATTTTATCAAGAACAACATCATCAGGGTCACAGAACCATGTAAGGATATTATATACTCCTATTTTCGAAGCTAAAAACCAAAATTTCGCTGAACCCCTGACATATCGTAGTGGTAATTTATATTGCGTATAAGTCAGAAATGATGATTTATCTTCTCCATCAATCCAGATTCCAGAGGAAAGATTATCTATAATAATACGACCATCGACATTCAACTGTGCATCTTGTGATGGATCCTGTGCATCAATATCTGCAAAAGTTAGCTGTAAGGTCCAAGTACCGATAGAATCTGGAGTAAAATCCAGTTGAAAATCTATAGAACCGAATATAATCGTTCCAATATTCATTTCTGTTTCGCTTGGATCCAATAATCGATAAATTAAATCAGTAGAGCTTTTCACATTATTATTACAATGAGATCTTTTAATATGGATTTTTTAGAGAATGAATATGGAATGTTATTGAAAACCAAATTGATAATATTATTATCTATTGGGGCTAATAATATATGAATGATGAGAGAATTAAGATAGTTAAGAGAGGTTATGAAGTTGCTGCTTTAAGGTACCGTAAGGAAAAAGATCTCTTAATTTTACAACTTAAGATATTCAAACAATGGTTATCTCTTATTAAAACTGGTCCGATATTAGATCTTGGTTGCGGATCTGGTTATCCGATTGCACCAGAGCTTTTCAAAAGAAATATTGATTATATTGGGATTGATCTCTCTGAAGAGCAAATTGAACTTGCCAAAAAACAATTTCCAGAGCATCAAGAAAGATTCAAAATCGAAGAAATGTTACAATTTTGTCGTCAGAGTGATAAGAATGTTTTCAATGGAGTAATTGCTTTATTTTCAATTTTTCATTTACCACGAGAAAAGCATTTCGAGTTATTTAGGGAAATTAAAAGGATCTCTAAATCTGGGTCTCCCTTTTTAATCAGTGTTGCAGATCAGAAGCATGAAGGTTTTGAGAATAATTGGCTTGGAGCTGAGAAAATGTGGTGGAGTAGTTTTTCACACCAATGGTACGAAAACAGTTTGAAAGAAATGGGATTTGAAGAAATAGCGAAATTTCGAGAGAAAGTACGCTTTAATAATGCTGATGAAATCAACTGGTATCTACTTTATCGAGTAGTTTAATGAAAGAAAATAATTGAAACTCGTGCGAATAAAATTGGATAGCGTTTTTGGAAAACCAAACCAAATGTAGTTTCTACAGCTGTCATAAAAAAAGAATAAAATATATTTAACATGAGAAGTGGACTTCATTATGGAAAATGAAATTGTAGAAGATTTATTAAACTGTATTAATATTCCAGGACAATCCGGATTTGAAGCTCCCATACGGAATCATATTGAGAATAAGTTGAAAAACTTTGGAGAATTATCTCGTGATAAGCTCGGGTCTATGATTTGTAAGATCAATGGTAAAAATTCACAGGGCATCAAAGTATTCATATCAGCTCATATGGATACATGTGGATTTCTAGTTCATACTATCGAAGGGAATGGAGGAATCAAATGCATAAACTTCGGTTATCAAAATCCTCAGGAATGTAATCTTAAACCTGTAGCGATCTCAACTAAGAATGGATATGTAACTGGATTAATGCATGCGATCAAGAAAGGTGAGAAACCCTCATTCACAATCGATGTGGGTACACGTAGAATGAACCAAACCGTTGATTTAGGGATACTTGCTGGTGATCCAATTCATTTCATTAACCCTCCAGTACTGCTTGGGGATCCTTTAAATGAAATCATTTGTTCTCCTCGTCTAGATAACAGGTTTGGAGTATATGAGCTCCTTTTGTTAGCTGAGGCGTTTAATAAAGAGCCTCCTATGAATGATATATATTTAGTGGCCACAGTTGAGGAAGAAGCAGGAGCTAGAGGGGCAAAAACAGCAGCTTCGATGATAAAACCCGATTTAGCCTTAATTCTTGATGCTACATATGATGAACATCCTGTCTCAATGGGGAAAGGACCTGTCATCACACTAGCAGATCGTGCTGTTTTTTTATCTTCAGAAGTTCGGAATTATTTAGTCGAATTAGCAACACAGGAGAAAATTCCCATACAAACGGAGTGCTGGAATATCGGAGGTACAGACGCAGGTACAGTAAGAGTGGTTGGTGCTGGAATTCCTTCAGTTCCTATATTAACTGCAACAAAGAACGCACATACTCCTACGGAAGTTGGTTGTATAAAAGATTGTCATACAGTGACAAAATACTGTCAGCTAGTTATAAAAAATTCTGAGCATTTGCTAAATGTATTTCAGAGCTAGGCTGAGAAATGATTCCTAAACTTAAGGAAGAATGGATTTAATGGACAAACCTAGTTTTCATAAAGATACTACTGTTCTTTTCACTTGGGAAGTAAATAATCGGCTTAAAACCTATTTATTGAAGCATTTAGAGGGAGTACCAAAATTAAATTTGCTTTTCCCTGAACCTAACGACGAAATTCTTCTTAACCTTGCACCTGAAGCTGACATAATTATTGGATGGCGAGTTAACGATGAAATTAAACTAGCTGCTAAACGAATGCGCCTTTTCATCAATCCAGGTGTAGGAATCAGACATCATATCGATTTTTTCCGAAAATTAAATCAGAAACGGGAAGTATTTTTAATAAATGGGCATGGAAATCGCTACTTTACTGCTCAACATGCTGTTGCGATGCTTCTTACTCTTATGAACAGGATAATTCCTCATCATAATTGGATGCAAAATGGCTACTGGAGGAAAAGGGATGAAGACGCGAAGTCTATTCCGTTACGGTATCGAAAAATTGGCTTGCTTGGTTATGGTGCGATAAATAAACAAGTTCATATTTTTCTTCAGGGTTTTAATGTTGGTTTTTCTATTTTAAGAAAACACTGGGTTGAGAATAATGAAATTTTGCCTACTCCAGCTGATAAATTTCTGCCATCCCAGCTTGAAGAGTTTTTAGAAGATATTGATATCCTGATTATAGCTGTACCAGAAACTACTGAAACTATTGGTTTGATTGGATCAAAAGAGCTAATCAGTTTAGGAACCCAAGGGATAATAGTAAACGTATCACGTGGATCTGTTGTGAAAGAAACTGATTTATATGAATTTTTAGTACAAAAGAAAATCATTGGCGCTTGTATTGATGTCTGGTATGATTATAATCCTGAACCTGATGTTGATGGGCTGAAATTCCCTTTTCATCTACCATTTCATGATTTGGATAATGTTGTTTTATCTCCTCATAGAGCAGCTTCACCTTTCGATGATCTGGAGAGATGGAATGAAGTTATCGAAAATATTAAGCGATTTAATCGTTGTGAATCATCCTTTTTAAACGTTATAAATCTAAATTTAGAGTATTAATAATCGTAGAACTAATATCAACTTCCTATATCGCGAGGCTAAAATTAATCTTAATTCTAATAGTTTAGACAAGATTTGAGTAAATAAACTCAAATTATTGGTGTGAAAAAGTAGATTGATTTTTTGTTTAGTCTTGATATTATATCTAAATCAGGTTTACTAATCTTTTCCCACAATTTTATTGCGGATTGGTGTAAAGACCATTTTGAAGCCGTAGATGCCGATTTAAAGGCTGGATTATTCACTGCTTCTATTAATGCCCTACGAGAGACGCAGAAGGAAACGGTTACATCTATTCACCACGAAGGATACATCATGCTTCTTTATGAAGGTCATTTAACTCGTGGGATACTCACTACAAACGACGATGATCCTAAGCTGACCAATTTTCTCAAAAAGGCTGTTTCTAAATTTGAATTCATGTTTTCATTTGAATTAGATTTCTCACCAATATTGAACAGATCAGATTTCGCTTGTTTTCGAGACCTTGTTGTACCAATGTATAATGAAATGATGGGAGTTGATATAGAAGGACTGAGAAAAATTCTTGACATTATGAACAGATCAAGGATAACGAACTTCATTATCTACGAAACCAAATATTTGAAGCCAATTTTTACTTCAATTGTTGATCCCCGAGTTAATATTCCAGTCCATTCAGTGACTAAGATTTTACGAGAAATTGAGTGTTTATGTGTATCACAGTGCAAGTCTGTTTCACAATTCGAAATAGATTTTCAAGATGTGATCTTGAATTCTCTACGAACGGAAACACATTGGATTGTCTGTTTATCAAATACTAAACCCAATAATAAATCAAATCTCAGTGTAGAAATAAGTGAATTAAAAATTTTCCTTAAATCTCCTCTAATAGTACCTATAGAGCAGTATTAAATGTATTCAACTAAGTTAGCTTGATTTAAATAACTCATCTAATTCCTGAACTGCTTCTGAAAAAGAATAATTTTTGAAGGCCTCTTTTCCTTGTTCTACTCGGTGAACGGTTGAATTAACCTTCTTAGTTGTGTTTTCTACTTCTTGAATGATGTTAAAGTTATCTAAGGGGATGATAGGATTGTTTACCATAGAAATTCACTGATACATTTTATAAACTGGTTATTGATTAAAAACATTCCGATTAAATTGAGCAGATCCGTTGACAACCTCTAAATTTTTTCTATAATATGATATCTAAAAAATTATAATAGAAATTTAATCGAAAACATCATCATAAACGGAAAAGCAAAATTGATGAAGTTTATGGATAGGATTTTTCATTACAATCAAAATTTCAAGTTATTTTTCGAATTTCGATCCCTCTAAAAGAAATCATTGAATAATCGTTAGGATTTCACCCCGAAGTTCGAAATAAATCTCCATATATTTTTAATTCCTTTCTATTCTCCTTTGTATGCCGGTTACTTTGATGATACAAAGAGATCATATTATTGATGACATAAATACGTTGAATAAATACTTTGATGGCAAATTTGGATCAAGAGAAGAAATTATTCGTATTTTAACAGAGAATAAAATGAATTTTGGCTACACTGCTTCACTAATCAGTATAATGAACGGTTCAGCCAAAGTATTACTAATACTAGAACCTATATCGAAGAGAAAGAAGGAAATCCTTTCTAAAAATTGTAATATAGCATCAATTCCCTTTTTTGAATTTTCCACGACGAATGAAGATATTTTACTTAAAGAGTTATTCCCTTCAGACATTAAAGTTCTTTCGATTGTTTCATAGAATCGGTATTTAGATAGTTCTGATTTTCAACCTGAATTAAAAGCTAATTACTTATTCACTCATTAATTTTCACTAGATTCGAAATGGCATCTCAGAAATGATTAGGAATATCAGAAGGGAAACGCAAACTGTTAAAAATAAATAGAAAAGGCGAAAAAATATGTGAATGTTTAACCATTGTATTCGATCTATTGTTTTAACGGCACTGTTTGCTAGATGACTAAGATGAATTAATCGTGAATGAATTTTCTTGTTTAAATTCGATTCTTCAGCTTTTTTAATAACTCCATCTGCTAACTCAAAATTTACTCTAGCAAATCGTAATTTTGCTCTATAAATCATTATCTGAGTAATCAGGGAAGTAAATACAATAACTAGTAGAAAAATTATATTACCTCCTGCTAATAATCGAATATGTGGTTTAGACCCATTTAGGAATAGTTGAAGAGAAACAAATGCTAATATTGAAGAAGATGTAGCTACAGATGCTAAAGGGGTTGCTGAGGCCGATAAATACTCTATTTTATTGTTATAATTTGATAATAATTCAATCAATTCATTTTTCAATTGATCAAGCTCATGTGAATGAGTAACCATTTTTCTTACTCCTAGCTAGATGGATCTTGAATTTCCTCTGCTTCCAAATATTTTTTACCGAATGCCCGTAAAGCGTCTTGAAACATAGGTAGTGGTGCTGATGTTAATCCTGCGCCGATCTGTCCAATACCTGCTTCTTTGTGAGCAATACCTGTATTGATGAGTGGAGTTTCATTCAATTCAACTACCTTACGTATATCGACTCCTGTTGGTGAGCCCTTAAAGTTGAGAAATGGGATAGTGAATATTTTACTAACCCCTGCGGTAATTTCATACATTCGTTCTGTTCTAGTGACGGCATCTGAGGCGTTTCCTCCAACGAAAGAAACGATAGCAGGTGAACATGCCATAGCAAATCCCCCAATACCTACAACTTCTGATATAGTCGAATCTCCAAGATCTGGACAAGCGTCTTTTTCTGAGTATCCTGGAAAATATAATCCATTAACCATGGTTGCAGGGGAAGTGAACCACTTTCGTCCCAAGCTAGAGATCTGAATTCCTATATCTGTACCGTTACGAGCCATAGCTACCATTAAAGTGCAAAAATCAATATTTCGTGCTGCATCAGCAATCAATTTTGAATGGGGCATTGAAAGATTAAGATTAAAAATGTCTGCATTATCTTTTAAGAATAAAAATACTTCTTTAACAATATCGGATTCAGAAGTGTCTAATAGATGCGGGAGTATTTCACTTATAAACAGGTAGGTACCAGAGCGATTCCTATTATGTGCTTCATCGCCCATATGCAATGATTCAGCGATAATAGCTTTTATATCTATTCCGTTTGAATGTTGAATCGCTTTCTTTAAGCTGGGAGCAAGAGTTTCTTTCATCCAGTTTAATCTATTCAACACATCAGAACCCCAACCTCCGAACCTTAGAACCTTACCTCGTCCTTCATTGAGGGTACAAAATGCCTTTTTTCCTGAATTAGCGTCTTCTAGTACAAAAACTGGCTGATGGGGAGCTGTAATCCCTGTCATAGGACCTACTGCGTCATGGTCATGATTACAATCAAGTTTAATTCCTCCCGAAGCAGCAATCTCATATCCCTCCTCGAATGTTTCTGCAATTCCCTCGTAGACTAAAATACCTGCGATCGCACCTTTAGTTGGGCCTGACATTCTTTCCCATTCAATAGGCGGTCCAGCGTGAAGAATAGTCTTATTATCCATTTCAGGAATGATATTTTTTGCCTCAAGCTCTATATCCACTAGCATCGGTTGTACATTCGCCATCTTTTCCAATGCTTCATTATTTGCTTCCTTAATCTTTTCTTTGATATTCATCATCTTCAATCCTTTGATATATTTTTATATTAGCTTATCTAGTAGTTCTATTAGTTCAGAATCCCCCTGTGCTGGCGGTTCCCATCGAACATGGACAGCTGGAATTCCTTGGATTCGACTTGCTTCAAAAAATGAAATTAAACCAATGTTTATTACCTTTGGTCCATCAGATAATAATCTATTCAGTCTAGTTGTCAAATTGTCAATCTCCTTTAAGGGAATTTAATTTACCTCGATTTGCTATTAAAGCTGCAAGTCTAGCAGCTTGCGCATTTGAGGGCATAACGATTATCCCAAGATCTTTAAGCATCGTGTATGATTTTGAATAATCTTGTGGATCAAGTTCAGTACCACAAATATGGGCAATAATGGGAATGGGATTTGGAGATGATTTCCATTCTGAGAAAGCATCTTTCATATCCTCAACAGGATCCTCGTGCGAACCATATCCAAAGACGAAATCCAATAAGATTACAGCTACCTCTGGATCACTAATCTCTTTTAAAAAACGTTGAGTTCTCTCATTTTGATCAATCATGGGATGAGGTTTACCTATAGTAAATTCATCTGCTCCTAAATCGATTAAGGTGTGTTCTTTGCTTAACCTAGGATTATCAATAATTTTTGAACCCTTTAATCCAACATTTGTCCATAAATTTTCGTTGGATGATAAAATTCCTGAAATGATCATCGTAGCCTCCAAAGTAAATGTTCCTCCTGCATAAAGCCCTCTAATGTACTTCTGATTTGAATTTAATGTATTTTGACTTTCTTTAAGAATTGAATTAACCATATCTTCATCATTAAAAGTGATCTGTTTAAGGGTTAGCTCATTTGTTTTAAAATAATTCATAGCTGAGGACGCTGCTTCTTCTAAGGTAGTGACAGTTAATGATATTCCAGGATGTTTAAAATAACCTGCTTTTTTACCTAAGAAATTAATAATCACTGGTTTTGAACAAGATTTCACTTCTTTCAATACTTTATTCATTGTTGCTTCTTCAGGGGGTTTAGAAACAATTATGATCAACTCTATTGATGGATCCTGATCAAGAGCTTTGAGGCCATCGATCATCGAAATCCCTCCAACTAAGTCTTTTACATCACGAGAACCTGTCCCAATTGCATGGGTCACTCCAATGCCTCCTTTGTGACATAGCACTAAGACTTCTTGAGTACCTGTTCCTGATGCAGCAACTATTCCAATTGGTCCAGGTATAACTACATTTGCAAATCCTAAACCAACATTTTTTACCATGGCCGTTCCACAATCAGGTCCCATTACGACTAAACCCTTTTCATGAGCCATTTTTTTCAAGATGATTTCATCATCGATAGAAACATTATCTGAAAAAAGGAGAACGTTGAGATTTTTTTCTAAGGCTATACGAGTCTCACGTGTCGCAAATTGGCCAGGAACTGAAATAACAGCCAAATTAGCTTCTTTAACACTGGTGAGAGCTCCACGAATTGATTTGTAAGATAACGAAATATCGTCGGAACTCGCAATCTCTTGTGCCAAAAAATCAATGATAAAAGCTATAGCATCATTCGCACTCGCATCTGTTTTCGCTCGAATGGAAATTATAATGTCATTTGGCCCAGCATCTTTCGCTTCTGGTGTTAAGAGATTAACTTCTTCTAATAAGGGTTTATTTTTTGGTGTGCCCATAAGAACTGATGCTAATACGACTCCTTCTAACTTGCTTGCTGCTGAAGCAGATCTCATTAGTTGAACTGAATCTCTGTATTCCTGTTTAATAATGTGTGTCTTAATGACCATTTAAAGCCAACTCGAAATACTTCTTTGAATTTTCATTAAATAAATTGAATGTTCATAATTTTCGTAATATCCATTAAATTTTCGAATAGTTCATTCATATACCTTCTCTTCAGTAAATTCAGCTCCAACCGCGTCATTTTCAACATCACGAGCTCTATTCTCTTCAGGTGTTTCTAAAAATTCCTTAAAGTATTCATGCTGAATTAAAAGGCTCATAATTTCATTTGTTCCTGTCCAGATCGACATTAACCTAATATCTCTTAATAACCGCTCGACAGGATAAACATTCGTATATCCAATTCCCCCCATAATTTGCATTGCATGATTGATGACCTCCCACGCGGAATCTGTACAAAACTTTTTAGACTCGGACACCATTCTTCGGATTACTCCGTTTGTATTACCTTGATTGGAATCAATATGTTTAGCGGTGGCGTAAAGAAGACCTCTCGCGGCATCAAGAAGAGTCAAAGCTTGGGCTATTTTGAATGAAACTGCTTGAAATTTCTGAATTGGTCGGCCAAAAGCTTTACGTCGGGTTGAATACTTCGCTGCGACTTCAATACCAGCTCTTGCACTTCCAATCGCCCCTGCGGCAGAGGTCATCCTTTCAGGAATCATCATCTGATTGAATATTTCTCCACCTTGGTTAACATCACCTATAAGATTCTCCTCGGGAATTTCTACGTTTTCAAACACTAATCGTCCCGTACCTCCCCCTCTTGACCCCATTAGTCCATAAATATGCTTTGTTTCAACACCGAATTTTCTATCAACAATAAATGTGCTTATAGATAATCTAGGATCTTTTACTTCTGAATCCGTCTTTGCATATACTAGAAAGACATCAGCTCCTTCTGATCCTACAACAAAACGCTTTTGTCCGTTAAGAATGAATACATCACCTTGTTTTTCAGCAGTACAGGTTGCTCCATAAAAATCGGATCCACCACGGGGTTCTGTTAAAGCCTCTGCACAAAATAATTCACCTTTGATGATCTTTACTAGATACTCCTTTTTTTGTCTTTTATCCCCAAATCTTTGTATTGCTTCTCCTACAATACTTGGTAAACTGTACAAACAACCTAGTGCTGGTCCCAAAACCCCGATTTCCTCAATAACTGCGACTTCTGCAACCCATCCCATTCCTTTTCCTCCAAATTCTGGATCAAATCGAAGACCGAGGTAGCTTGCATCAGCTAAACTTTTGATGTACTCAGTAGGGTATTGAATTTCGTCTTGATCCATTTTTCGAAGGAAACTTGAAGGTATTTTTTTCACAAACTCTCTAATTTCATATTTTAGTCTAATTTCTCTCTCTGTTAACAATACATCAAACATAATATTTTTCTCCAATGAGGATTATAGATAATCTTTCAATATCTTATTAGCGCATTTATTTCCTGTTGAAATTGCACCACTAAAACCACCACTGCTTGCCCAAGCTGAGGCGAAGAATAAGTTTTTTACAGGTATATTCCTGATTTGAGCTCTTAGCTGGGGGTTGACTTGTGGAATTGTTTGCGCAAATCCATATACAGATCCACCAGGGTTCTGTGTATAAGAGACCATTGTTCTCGCAGTTCCTAACTCTGCATAGTCAATTATTCCTTTAATTCCAGGAAAAACTTCATCAAATCTATCCAAATATATTTCAATCAGTTCTTCTTTACTTTTCTTATATTCATCTTCATTGAGATTAACCCAATTCTCTAGATAGTCAATTCCACAAATTACACCTATGTAACCTTTTTCTGATAACTTGGAATCTATTATACTATAATCAGTAAAAGTAAATCCCTTTTTGGAGTGATCTCCAGATTTTTCAGTTGAATAAAACTCTTTTAATGACTTTATTTCATCTGGTAAAATAAAAATTGAATAATGTTTACTTCCAACGGTAGAAGGTGGTTGTGAGAAGCTAAGATAAATCGAGAATAATGAACAAGGTAATTCTAATGAGTTGATCATGCTTTGATACTCAGTATCTTTCATTCTATCTCCTAGAAGTTTATTCACCACGTTTGGAATAGCTGCATTAGCAATAATGACTTTACCAAAAGAATTTATCTCCTCATCTGAATTAGTTTTCTTACGTTTTCTAATATATTTAACACCAATTGCGGTATCATCCTCAACTAGTATTTCTGTTACAAGATGATTTAGAATGACGTCTCCTCCATTATCTGTTATAACCTTGGCTAGAAAATCAGAGAGAGACTGAGAACCACCCTTGATAAAATGTCCTCCGCCAGTAAAATAGCTATATTGAGCACCTAAGAAAACAATCAGAGATAATGTATATGGGTTATCATGATAGTATCCGATATTGCCTGTTAATGCGAATTTTAGGTTCTCGTTTGTAGTTAAATCATCCAAATAATCTCCTACAGAAGTCATTGCGAATTTCATAATTTTTTCCATATTTCCTTGACTGAACACGGGAAGATCATCCAAAAAGAAGGTTTTGATCTCTTTTTCTTCTTCAGGAAACGCTTTAGTGAATGTTTCGACCGCTAATGGAATATCATGAGGAACAACAAAATCAAATTCACCTTTCTTAAAGCGATAGAACTCGGGCACCTGAACGAATTCTACATTATTAAATACGCCTAACTCTTGAAAAAGTTTAATTTTAAAGTCGTTTTTATTTTTCAATCCGTCCATCTCATGGAGACCGACTTCAAAGGTTCTTCCTTTGCGTTTGAACGTTGTAGCGCATCCTCCCACCTTGTTATGTTGCTCAATTAATAGAACCTTTTTCCCTTCCTTTGCTAGTTTTGCTCCTGCAGTTAACCCTCCTAATCCCGCTCCAATCACAATTGCATCATATTGATCCATCTTTATCACCTATTTATTATATGATAGAAGGTAGAAAATGTTAAAATTAATGAAATTTATTATTCAAGAAAATTTATCTTTTTATATTGTTCCCAATGTATTTGCTTGCAATTAAGAGGTTGAGCTAATGGATTATCAAGTTGTTGGAAAATCAATATCTCGATCAGATGCGAGAGAGAAAGTTACAGGTACTGCTCTTTACATTGATGATCTTACATTTCCTCGAACATTACATCTCAAGGTATTACGTGCTGGTGTTCCACATGCGTTAATAAAATCTATAGATACTAAAAAAGCTGAAAAGATGGAAGGAGTTTATAAAGTAGTAACAAGTGAAACAGAGGGATTTAACCGAGATTTAGTTTATGGAACGTGTATTTTTGACCAGCCTCCCCTTGCTGTTGCCAAAGTACGCCATGCAGGGGAACCTGTTGCAGCTGTTGTTGCTGAAAGTGAAAAAATAGCCTTGGAAGCCATTAAAGAAATTCAAGTTGAATACGAAGAATTACCTTTTGTTTTAAATGCTAAAGAAGCAATTTCCCCAGAAGCCCCGTTAATACATGAAAAGAATGGGGAATATAAACATGTTCCTACGTTCGTCCCTATTCCACAAACCAACATTTTTTACAAATATCATCTCAAAAAAGGGAACTATGAGAATGTGTTTGAATCCGCTGATATCTTTGTTGAGGAAGAATTTGAATACCCTCTGATGAATCACGCAGCTTTAGAACCCCACGGAGCTGTTGCTTATTGGGACCAAGCAGGGGAATTGCATACATGGAGCAGTTCTCAAGCTCCGTTTGTACTAAGAAAAGTGTTCTCTGACATGTTTAAATTACCTATGAATAAAATACATGTGAATATACCTTATTTAGGGGGAGGATTTGGAGGGAAATCAGATTATACTATTGAACCGCTCCTTGCGTCTGTTGCCCGATTTCTTCCAGGGTATCATATTAAATTCGTCTTAAGTCGAAAAGAAGTATTCATCGGTTCAGTCCTTGGAAGGGGAATGAACGGCCATATGAAAATTGGGGCTAACAAAGATGGTACTTTAGTTGGCATAGAAGCCACTCAATATTATTCAGATGGAGCTTATGGTGATACAAGCTGTAATGTTGTATTAGCGGGGGGTCATAATTGCGTGGGTCCCTATTACTTTAAAAATTGTAACCTGAAGTCTTTTGGTGTTTATACAAATACAACACCTGTTGGAGCGTTTCGTGGTTATGGTCATCCTGAAGGACAGTTTATGATTGAACGACTAATAGAACAGTTAGCCCTTAAGATCGGGATCGATTCGAAGGAGCTTCGCGAGAAGAATTTTCTTAAACCAGGGGATACTAATTCTCTTAACCAGACAATAACTGAAGATAATGGTAGCATACACGAATGTTTCAAAAAAATGACATCAACACTTTATTCAAGTCCATTACCCGAGGATGATGATAAGTATCTATATGGCCGTGGTGTTGCTGCAATAGTTAAGTCTCCAGTTCAAACTGCAAATGCTTCTTCCACAGTATTTTTAAAAATTAATGAAGATTTAACAGTTAACATTAGTATCGGAGGAATTGAGATGGGGCAAGGATGTCTTACAGTATTAGCTCAAATTGCTGCTGAAAAATTACAATTTCCAGTCGAAAAAGTTCGGATCAATTATGAGATTAATTCGCAATTAACTCCGTATGAATGGCAAACTGTAGCCAGTATGACAACAATGAGAGTAGGAAATGCAATAATTTCTGCGTGTGAAGAAGCAATCCAGATTTTCAAGCAAAATGCTGTACATCTGCTAGATTGTTCTGTTGAGGATCTTATATATGATGGTAAATCTATTATAAAAGGAGATGAAGTGATTAACCTTCAAAAATTAGTATTAGGTTACCAATTTGAAGATGGTCACACCGTTGGAAGCCCAATTCTTACTACTGGAGCATCTGTTGTCAGCAATGTCACTTTTCCAGATTTAGAGTCTGGACAATATCAACCCTATGAATGGACATTTGGATCACAAGGCTGTGATATTAGAATAGAAAAAGAAACAGGACAAATTAAAATTCTACATTTTGTAACGGCATTGGATGTAGGTAAAGTAATCAATCCTGAAACTGCGAAAGGTCAAATAATGGGTGGAGTAACTCAGGGGCTAGGCGCAGCATTGAAAGAAAAAATTGAATATAATGACGATGGGATAATGAAAACTACGAATTTTCGTAGGTATCAAATCCCAACAATAGATGATATTCCAGAAAAATTCACCTGCATTTTCGTTGAAAATCCACAACCAAATGGTCCCTATGGTGCGAGGCCAATGGCAGAACATCCAGCAATAGGTCCTCCTCCTGCAATTCTGAATGCATTTCAAGATTCCACTGGAGTTTCAGTAACGAAGTTACCATTAGTACCCAACCGGGTTATTGAAGCTTTGAAACAACGGAGTTGAAACCTATGGAAATCACCCTTACTATCAATCATAGAAAATATACATTTGATGTCGACCCCGATGAATCATTACTTCACATTTTAAGGGATAGTTTACAATTTACGGGAACAAAGAATGGTTGTAATGGAGGTCAATGCGGTGCTTGTACTGTTGTTATGAATGGTAGAGCTGTGAAATCGTGTCTTCAAAGAGCAAAGAAAATTAATAGAGCAGAAATTGTTACTATTGAAGGGATCTCTCCCAGTACATTAGAAGGAGAATTACATGAGATTCAACAAGCTTTTATTGATACAACAGCTGTCCAGTGTGGATTTTGTACTCCAGGATATATTATGGAATTATACGCTCTTTTTGCCTCTAATATTGACGCTTCTGAAAAAGAAATAAAGTTAGCGCTGGATAATAAGCACCTATGTCGCTGCACTGGATACAAACCTATTTTAGATGCAGCACTACTCGCTCAACATCGTCTGAAGCTAAAGTCCAAATGAGGAGTAATATTATTGTATAAGGAAGTTAAGGTTCTAAATCGTTTTTCAAAGAAAATAATTAAAGGACGATTAAATGTAGGCCTTGGAGAGATAGCAGTCGGTGAATCAGGTCTCTCGTTGCGAGTACCAGCCTTAGGTTCTTGTATTGCTTTAGCAATATATGTACGAGGTCAACCAAAAGAAGCCAGAATAGCTACAATGGCTCATATTGTTTATCCTACTTCTACTCATAGGGTGAATTCAGATAAAAATATCATTAGTTGGGGAAAGTATGCTGATATAGCTTTCTATAGGATGATACAAATTTTGACAAGAAAAGGGTACTCAAAATATGATTTAGCAGCTAAGATGACAGGAGGTCTATTCTATTCGAATATGGATCAAAAATTTCAGAAAATTAATGAGAGAGCTATTTTAAAGTTGCTGAAACAGGAAAATATTCCACTAAAGTCTTCTTACACTGGAGGAACCACTCCAATAGAGGCTGTATTTAAGGTGAAAGAGTACAAAATGTACGCAACTCCCAAAGGAGCTCCAACTATGATTTTATAATTCTTTTAGGGGAAAAAAATCCGTGTATTCTGATTCAGAAAATTTAGATTTAATCATTCTTCAATTACAACGGCGAGGATTATCAGTTTCTGAAAAAGATAGTTCTTTTTTGTTCACTTTACACAATAGAATGAAAGAAAAAGGGTGTAAAACGTATAATGAGTACTTCTCTTACTTACAAGATACTGAAGAGGTGAAATTGTTAAAAGAAAGGTTATCTATTAATGTTACAAGTTTTTTCAGAGATCCTACGGTCTTTAATTCCATTTTGGAGTATCTTAGAATATATATAACTGAAATTGTTAATCGAAGTGAAAAGCTTAACCTCAAAATCTGGAGTGCAGGTTGTTCGAATGGTTCTGAACCATATTCAATTGCAATTATAATTCATGAAGCTCTAAAACAACATATTTCACGGTATAAGGTCAAAATCCATGCAACTGATATTAATAAGGATGTTCTTCAGGTTGCTAAAGAAGGAATATATCCAAATTCAATTGAAAACGAAGTACCAAAAACCCTCTTGCATCAGTATTTTACACAAGTTGATACTAAATATTGTGTCTCAAATAAAATTAAAGAGATCATCAAGTTTGATCACTTAGATTTAATATCCGAATCTTTACCGCTCCAAAATTATGATATCATTTCATGTCGTTATGTTTTAATGTACTTAACTAAAAATCAAAAAATGCAATTACTTAAACAATTTCACGAACAATTGCGACCAGGTGGATTATTGTTACTGGGGATTACTGACCCAATGCCGTTACATGAACAAAATATATACATGCCACTGATGGATAGTATTAATTATTTACCATTATCTGTTGAAGATCGGATATTTCAAAAACCATTAAATCAAGAACAAAGGGAATTAATCATAGCTACTCTTCCAGAAGAGGAACATAATTGTGAGTGGTGTGGGAAGCTGTTTGCTAGTGAAAATAAGTTAACAAAACATTTGAAGTATGACACCTGTAGAAAAAAGGTCCCCCACTGCTATTTATGCAACAAACTTTATTTAAGTAGAACTGGGTTATCTGCGCATCTCAAATATTCCCATTATATTGACCCAAACGATAGAATTACATATATATTCAACAAGAATAGAAAAAGAATATTCGAAAACTCGTGATTTTTTTTATTTAATTTCAATGAATCTATAATTAAACTCTGTACCTTTAATTTCCAGAATCGCAACCGTATTACGAGGAGCGAAATACTTATCCGTTGGTGAACCAGGATTTATAACTTGAACTCCATTCACAATTTTAGCTTCAGGTCGATGTGTATGGCCAGAAATAATAATATCAGGGGTGGTGAGTTCATCTTTGAATATATCAACGACTCGTTTGTAATAACCTTCTGGTCCACCTGTTCCATGTGTTATTCCTATTGTTAACCCCTCAATTTTAACAATATTCTTAATAGGGAACTTGTTTTTCACTTCACTTTTGCACATATTTCCTTGAACTGCGGTTAAAGGCGCAACTTTTTCTAGCATCGGAATAACTGATAGGTCTTCAAAATCACCTGCATGAATGATCATGTCTACTTTCGCGGTTTGAAAGATTTTAATAACTTTTTTTGGTAAAATTTTCCTTCTGCTAGGCAGGTGTGTATCAGAAATTAGTCCAATAACTTTCAGTTATAATCACCCAAAGATTAAAGATTTGATAACAACAGGAAATACACGATTTTCAATAATAGGTTTCCCGATTTCTATATAATCGCCTTCTTTCAGAGGAATTTCATCGATAGAAAGAATACCGTTCGAGATTCCTGTTTCTCTAAGTAAAACGTTACCAACACTATTACCAATATCAGTATCAAAAACAAGAATAATTGGTTGGTTTTTTGATACACTATTTGGTAGTGCTTTAACTATTCCTTCTGAAAAGATAGTTAGTTTATCATAAACAGTACGTACTGGGTCGTGAAATGCGAGAGCGATAGGTGTTTCACCTTCTCTGATATCAAGCCTATTTAAGGCAATTTTGATCTGTTTTGCTACATATTCTTCTGATAATTGATCTCTCTTGATAACTGGAGTTACTATCGGTAAATTTCGGATAGGTAGAAGATTACTATTTTGGAATTCTTCTGACATGAACGTAGTCGAGCCTGAAACTTGAAGAGTATACTCGCTTGCACCGATTACAGTAGCTCGAATTTTTTCTGGAGATTCAATTACGTTCCGATTTGAGATATTAGTTAATGAACGTATTTGATTTCCTAACCGTAATCCTAGATCATTGAAATCTTGGACACTTTTTCTATAAATAAATTCAGCTACTCCCCCTGAAAAGCTATAATCAAAATTTTCTTGAAAGA
>SDBT01002689.1_pt1 | contig 31231 bp, 37 predicted proteins | sample 2277101 | NCBI WGS metagenome assembly SDBT01 (sample SAMN10404973, study PRJNA504765) | marine sediment metagenome | isolation source: marine sediment core GS10_PC15, 103 cmbsf | place: Arctic Ocean: Southern Knipovich Ridge | collected 2010 | reverse complement strand
TTTACGGTAAAAACTTCTCAGGATGTTTTATCTTATTTGGCAGATACTTTTCTAAAACGTAGTTAAGCCCCCATTTAGCTAAGGCCTGCTGTTCTGCTCTTGCTTTCATCTCATACATCTGTTTTAATGCTTTCTGCCATTCTTTATGGTGCAGTATGAAAGGATCATTCTTTAGCAAATCTTTGATTTTTTTAAGGTCAACCTCTTTTAATGGATGGGTTGGTAATTTATAATCAACTATATCTTGCGGTGTTACCCCTAAAAATCTTGCTTGTGGAACACAGAAATATTTATTGATATGGGCTGCGTTGCCTGAACCCACCTTAAGAGTTCTGTATATAGAACCATAACCATAAGGATCTCCATCTGTAAATACATATACTGGCAATTTTTTTGTATCAGCTAATCTTCTTATAAATCTTCTGCATGCCCTTGTAGGAACACCACCCATTGAGATTAGGATACAATTGGCTTTTTTCCAGTATTTGTGTTTAACTAATCTTTGGAACATACCTGCTGTTTCTATTGCTAAAATAAATTTTGCATTTGTCTCGAACTTTAAATGTTCGACTGATGTAGGAATTGAATATGCACCTGAGCCAAACTTCGTACAATCAATCCTTAACTCTTTTTTTGTTTCAGTATCTTGGTCAATAACAATAAGCTGCCCTGCAATCTCTCCGCCTTTCTCCTCAGGTATAAACCCTAACTGCTCTCGATTAACCATCATCATAGCTTCAACATCATCCATCACAGAATCAGAGTCTGGCTGAGCATTAAACATTGCTTCCTTCCAGTTCTTTGAGATATAGTATGCTTCTCTTTTTGAAGCGATGTCATCTTGCTGGATCAAATCCTTTGATAAAGACATCATTCTTAAAGTTTGAGCAAATGTTTTTATTGTGCCAACAGTTAATGTTCTTTCCTTTTTCTTTCCCAATAACTCAAAATACCCCTCTTTTTCATCATACTTGACATTAGACAAAGACCTTAGGGGCATATCTAGTTCAGGAGTTTTTTTCTTTAGTATTTTTTTATAAACTCCTGTTGCTTTATCTTTTATTCCTTCAAGGACTTTATTTTTCATTTTTTAGTTGTTTGTTCTAAGGTCTTTTGTTTCTCTCCTTTTTTCTCATCTTCAACCGCTTTTTCTTCCTTCCCAATCTTTGCCAACTCTTCATCATAATCAGGATTGTCTATCTCAATCTTTTCTAATTTGCCCCTTTTCTTTTCCAATATTTCTTTTAATAATTTCTTTACCTTATTTTCGTCACTCTCTTTATAACCAATAAGTTCTTTTAATGCTTCAGCAACATGAGGGATATATGTTTCAATATAACTTCTTTTTGCACCTTCCATCTGTATTTTTCTTTTTTTATGAACATAAACAGATAGTTTTCTTCCTACTTCCTGCAAAGCTAATTTTAATTCTTTAATAATCTCAGGATAATGTGCTATAGCCTCTTTGCTTTCAGATGTGAATGGAACCCAGACTGAGTTAATTGAAACTACTAAAGTTACAGGCCCAACAGGTAATGCGCCTCTGCTTTGGCTAAGGCCATAATTTCTCCAAACTGTGTTTAGTGTTGATTTTGTTATTGCGCATGCTCCTTGTTGGTACAGTAAAGGAACTCTATTAGCATACCTTAATAATCGTGCAGATTCTTCTGCGTTTTGTTCTCCACCATACGCAATCCCCGCCTCTATAATAAAAGGGTTACCTCTATAAACCGCAGGCGGCCTTGTTGTTGCACAATAGAATTCTGCATTGATTTCTTTTCTCAAGCCTTTTTCCAATAAATCTTCACCTATTGGAGAGATACAGTTTGTTGGAGGAGAGATTATTTTTGTTTTGTTTATTCCCTGCAATAGTTTCTCAGCCAGTTCCCTGTTAATCTGCCTGGGTTTAGTATTAGGTAATAAAGCAGCATTTTCACAAATATCCTTAGCGGTTCCTGGGCCTACCCTGGAAAATTCATTCATTAAAAAAGATTGTAATGTGCGAGATTCAGTTAGTTTAATCATACTTATCAGAACACCTAATTCAACACCATATGGGTGTGGTTTAATTTCGACAGGTTTAACTGGCAGTTTATCATTTGCTCTTGCAAAGATTATTTGCTCTGCTTTTGGATTTGTGTAGATTATTGTAACATGAGGGTTAACAATAGCTGTTTGTTTTAGATATTGGTCAATAGATTGTGAACCACCTTGATAGCTCCCTTCTAATTCAAGCTCAATTTTTGTGCCATGGTCTTTTTTCCATTCTGTTACTTCTTCTTTTATTATTTCTGGCTTATTTTTTGATGTATCAAGTTTTAGTTCATAATAATGGGCATCATGGGTTTTTCCAATTCTTGAAATGATTTTTGCTGGTTTGCCTGTTGTTAATTGAGCGTATAAAACAGAAGCAGATATTCCAATGCCCTGCTGACCTCTACTTTGACTAAGTTTGAAAAATTTAGAACCATATAATAATCGTGCAAATATATGAGGTATTTGTTTCTTAACAATTCCGGGTCCATTATCCTCAACTATAACCCTAAAGCGATCATTCTGCATATCAATGACTTCAATAGAGATCTCTGGCAAGACATTCCCTTCCTCACATGCATCAATTGAATTGTCAACTGCTTCTTTTATTGTAGTCATTAAGGCTTTTCTTTTATTGTCAAAGCCCAGAAGATGCCTGTTTCTAGCAAAGAATTCAGCTACGCCTATTTCACGCTGCTTTTTTGCTAATTCCAATGCAATTGGGACGTCTTCTGCCATTTTAAGAAAATTTGGGAAGGTAGTTATTATTAAAACTTTCTATTTAAGGTCTTCTCCAAGCAATCTTGCCTTTTTAATATATCTTCTTTTTCTCTCCAAAAACTTGTACACACCAGAATGAGGGCTTCCTTTTAACAGTTTTTCAACAGCTTCTCTTGCTAATGCAGCAGATTCTGGTGAACCGATAATGCCTACTGTTTTCCCATAAACACAGACATAGCTTTCAGTCAATTCTTCTATTAGCTTTCTTGTTCTGCCTTCTGAGCCAATAATTCTTCCTTTAATTCTTAGTAATGTATCTTTGGATTTGCCTGCATATTCCTTTATATCGATAAGCTCAAAACAATAATCAGATTTTAACAGTAATGTGGCAATATCCGGGTTAAAACCTCTGCCAATAGCTCTGATAACCTCTCTGCAAGAATATAAACCAAGTGCATCTTCACCAGAAATAAACACATCCCCTTCTTGGCTATCTACTTTAATATTTGTTTTTGTTTCTACTTCAATCTCTTTCTTAACCTTGCCTTCTTTTCCTATGAGAACGGCAACGCGGTCCTTAGGAATTCTTAGTTCGTAAAGGTATTCTGTCATTTTTGGAGGCGATTTTTTATTTTGGTCTTAGGATTGCTTTATCTTTTTTAAAACTTTCTCTTCTTCTACCTTTAACCCTAATTTCCTAAAAAAAGTGCATAGGTTCTTAATGTCTCTTTCCAAAAACTCTTCTGCTCTTGAATTATTGAAAGTTGTGGCTTGTGAAAAATCAATAAAAACAGGCTCTTCATCGTTATTTAATATATTGAAGGCAGATAGATCTGCATGGACTAATCCTGCTTTGTGCATTCTTCTTAGGTTTTTTATTATCTTATCAAAGAATTCTTTTGGGTTTTTTGGTTTCTCTACAGATAATCTTGAAGCAATTTTATCTCCGTTTCCAACAAAATCCAGCACTAAAACATTATTCTTGAAAGTTAGTGGTGTAGGAACATTGACTTTTGCCTTTTTTGCTTTTAACAGATTTCTATATTCTCTCTGTACCCAGTGGAATATTATCCTTCTTTTTTTGCCTCTAAGCGTAGCATACCTGGGATCCTCCTTAATGTAGTCATACATCTTGTTAAAATCGCAAGCTTCTAGTCTATAGATTTTAATCATAACTCTGGTTTTATCTTTTTTTATCGCAGAGAAGATATTCGCTTCCTTACCTATACTTACTGGACTTTCTAATCCTTCAAAATATCCTTCAGAAATTAGTTTAAACAAAGTTCTGTTTGTGAAAGCATCAAATACATTATGTTCTGTCTTGAATTTTTCTTTCGCTTTTTGTGGCATAGAGATACTATAATCTTATTGTTTATTTAAATATTGATATTTAGTACTATACTACTTTAGAATGGTTACAAAATAAAAAGGTTTATATACAAGTTCTACTATCGGATAGTAACAGTGAGAGGGGTGGTAGAATCCTCTTAAATTCATTATTTAATGCCAATATTACTATTAATATTGTCTAAACACCTCTTTTCCCTGCAAAGACTGGAAAAGCCATAAATGCTTACGCATTTAATGTCACAGGCCTTTGCAAGGGTTTTTTAAAGCAAAAGGAGGTCATAATCACCTCTTTTTCCCTAGCAAGGGTCCTCACAAGGGATCTTTGTTAGGGTTTCATAATCACAAAGCTTTAAATAGTGGTTTGATATTGTAATAATATAGCTAAAATAAAGATTACAGAAGCCCGTCACGAGAGTACTCGGTGGAGCTTACGCTAAATGCAAGCAATGAGCTCGAGAGTTAGTGTTGCGGGCTACAATTATATTTAAGAGCTTAATAAGACTAAATAAGTTAAAGTAGAGCAAGTTTAGGTTTAACATTCATTTATTCAACTTATTTCACTGTAAAAAGGGAAAATAGAGCTTATTTAAAACTAGACTTGTTCTAATTGAGATATGTACTGAGTAAAATTTGAAAGAAGCTCAGAATAGAAGGAGAAGATTAAAATCATTATCATCACTTCATTTCAATGTAGAAGTTTGATAGTAGATAACTCCTTCTAAAAATAACAGTTAAAATAATAATTGAAATATTATCAAGGAGGTAATTAAAATGGGAAAGATTAGTCCAGTTTCATCAAAATATGTTGTTAATGCATCAATAGAGATAGAAGGTATAGTTGACAGGCCAGATGTTATCGGAGCAATATTCGGTCAAACAGAAGGTTTGTTAGGTGCAGATTTAGAGCTAAGAGAGCTACAAAGATCCGGAAGAATAGGAAGAATAGAAGTAAATGTAGATACAAGAAGCGGAAAAACAACCGGAGCAATTGTAATTCCCTCTAGCTTAGATAAAGCAGAAACATCAATAGTAGCAGCTGCTTTAGAAATAATACAAAGAATCGGCCCTTGTAATGCTAAAATCAGAGTTCAGAACATAGAAGATGTTAGGGTAACAAAGAGAATCTTTGTAATAGAAAGGGCAAAAGAATTACTAAAGGCAATGATGGATGGAGTAATTCCAGATTCACAGGAACTAGCAGATGAAGTAGCTTATTCTGTACGCATAATGGAGATTCAAGAATACGGCAAAGACAGATTACCTGCAGGACCTTCTGTTGATGAAAGTGACGAAGTAATAGTTGTAGAGGGAAGAGCAGATGTATTAAATCTATTAAAACATGGCTTTAAGAATGGTATAGCACTCAATGGAACATCTGTACCTGAAACAATTATAGAATTAAGCAAAAAGAAGGTAATAACAGCATTTGTTGATGGTGACAGAGGAGGAAGGTTGATCATAAAGGAATTAACAAATGTGGCAGAGATAGATTATGTATCTATGGCTCCAGATGGTAAAGAGGTAGAGGAGATAACAAAAAAGGAGCTCCATAAAGCTTTGAGAGGCAGGATTTCAATTGAACAGGTAAAGCTGGAGATTGGTAAAGAAGTAACCAGGATGGAAAGGCCACCTATACATGAACCAAGAAGGCCTCAACCAGCTTATCCTAGACAACAAAGAACATTTACCCCAAAAACCTCTCAACCTCCAACAACTGCAGCAAAAAAAGTAGCAACAGCAGAAGAAAAGAAGGTTTTTAAGGAAATGTTAGAGAACTTAGTAGGTACAAGGGGAGCTCACATACTGGATGATAAGTTGAATCTTTTAGGGAAAGTTCCCATATCTGAATTGCAGACAACAATAAAAAGTCTATCTTCAGGAGTTTATGCAATTGTGTTTGATGGGGTTATCGACATAGATCTGGTAAAAACATCAGAGAGAGCGAATATCAACTTTTTAGTTGGGATGGATTCAAAAATTAAATCAACTGAAACCAACATAAGCATATTAAGTGTTGGAGAATTATAATTTTATTTTATTAATTTTTTAATTTTACTGTAAATCTTTTTGTAATCCTTCTTCGCAGTCATCTAATTTATTTAATTGGCAAAATTTCTCTTTTATAGCATCAGCTGATTGGAATCCCCCTACTTTAATCTGATTGTTAATCAAAAAAGCAGGATAAGATGTTATGCCTAATTCTTCACTTAATTCTTCTTTTTGTTTCTGGTTTACTAAATGCCCTGTAAATTTTATATTCTCTTCGAATAAATCTAAAAATGCCTTAATATTATTGCTTACTTTTTCTTCTATGGCTGCTGTTAAGAATACATCCAGTTTATTATCTATTTTTTCTCTTTTAAAATAATAATTAGCTCCAGAAGCCCTATTGTTTATTACATAATTATTTTCTTTTTTTATTAGAGCACTTTTAAAATCATTGAAATTTGTTGCTTTGCTAACATTTGAATTGAAAATATAGGCCGGTAATGAGTTAATACTAAATTCACTAACTAATTCTTTTGCTTCTGTTGTTTTGTAATCAAGATTTTTTATTTCTAAATTTGGAAATATATCTTTTATAACACCCTTCATCCTAGAGGGGGAGCACAATTCACAATCTTTGTCATTTATTACCATAAGTTCTACTCTGGCGTCTTCTTCGAATTCGCATTTCGCTTCTTTTTCACCTAGGTTTATGCAGGTTCCTATCATGCCCTCTTGTTTACAGTCAGAATCTGATGAACATTCCGGAATAGATTCTTCTATGATTTCCTGCCCATCTTTAGAATAACTTCTTATAGAAAAAATTAGGATTACAGCAATAATCAAAAGTATAGCACCATATAGCCATTTTTTAGAAATAGTTATTTCTTCTTCTGGCTCTTCAGAATCTTTAGATTCTGAAGTAGGAAAATCCTTGCTTTCCTGTTCTTCTTCTTCAATTTTCTCCTTCTTTTCTTCCTCAGCCTCTTTTAGCTCTTTTGTTGGCTTCTCATCTTCAGGTTCTTCCTTTTTCTCTTCTTTAACTTCCTCTTTTTTCTCTTCTTCAATCTTTTCTTTCTCCTCCATCTCTGGTTTTTTTTCTTCTACAGTTTCTTCTTTCCCTATTATCTTAGTTTCTTCGTGAATCTCTTTTATTTCTATCTCTCCGGAATCTTTAGGTTGTTCAGTTTCTTCTATTTTTTCTTCAGTTTTTTGTTCTATTTCCCTTAATTTTCTTTCTATCCTTGCCTTACCTTTTTCATACTCATCTTTAGAGATAACATCAGCTTCTAAACTTTCCATTAAGAATCTTAATTCCTGTTCCAGTCTTTCTTTTTGAAAAAGCTTTGCTTTTTCTAAACCTTCCTCACTTTCGTTCGGAAGTTTCTGTTCTTTATACATTTTAGCCAATTAATTTTTCAATAACCCTGCTAAATTCTGCTTTTTCTTCCTCTAATGTTTGATAAGCATTTCCTACCCTTGCATATTTACAACCAAATATGTATGTTGGTACAGTACTTTTTGGGTTATATTTCTGGAATATCTCTAATTCCTTCTTTGGAATTCCTTGTTCTTTAACATCTGTTAATGTGTTATCTCCTGTGTCCAGTTGCCAATGATATGCAACTATATCATCAGCATATTCACCCACTACGTTATCAAATGTTTCGCTTATCCATTTTGAAGCAGAATTTTTTGTGGTTGAAAATAACCTTATGACTAATTTATTGTTTTCTTTGCAGATAGGGTCCTCTGTTTTTGTAAATGTTTCTATCTTTGAGGTTATCTTAACTCCATCTTTGGTTATAGTGGCACCTGACCTCAGCTGATTTATATAGATTTCGATTGCATTATTGGAAATCTCATTAGTTAGTATTTGGCTAATCTGTTCTTTTGCTTCTTTATATGTTATCTTATTTTCTTTGAAATAATCTTCATTATCATTATAATATGCTCTTATTTTCGAATCGCTTATTTCTATTTTAGAAAAGACAGTTTCATCCAATAATTTGTTTATAGCTAATTGTTCGCTGATCTGGTTCCTAAGCTCATCTAATTTTATACCTCTTTGCTTTAGTAATTGCTCAAATGCCTCCTCTGCCGGTACTTGTTCTTTGAGGTTATTTAATTCCTCCTCTATTTCATCTTCACTGACTACAATTGCTTGTTTTTTAGCTTTCTGCAACAATAGTTTTACATTTATTATTTGATCCAAGAAATCATCTTTTGTGATAAAAAGCTTATATTGGTCAGGCAATTGGTTGTATTTTTGTTTTAATTCCTGTTCTGTAATTATTTCATCATTGACTGTTGCAATAACCTTTTGAGGTTTTAGGGTTTTAAATGCAAAATACAGTATAACAGTCAGAATAGCAATTAAAACAATTATAGTACATATCTTCTTTATTGTTCTCTTTTTTATTTTCCTTGATTTCTTTTTTTTAATATTTTTCTTAAGAGAACCATTATCTTTAATATCGTTTTTGTTTTTTTCTGGCATTTTAAATCCCCCTTGGTATTAAATATACTTGAAAGTAATCTATAAGAACCTCTTTTTATAGCTATAGAATTAAAACTGTTATTTAAACTTATCGAAAAACAAAGTTTTTCGAACGGTTTAGAAAACTTGGTTTTCAAGACTTTTGGAAATGGTGAGGATACGTTAAATAGTTCACCACCTATAAGTTTTGATAAACATTTATATTAATTCGTAGGTATTTCAACATTAATGTATGATATTATAATTGGAAGAAGTGAAAAGGATAGAGAGAAGTATGGAACAGAGGGAACTGTTTTTCTAGGCAAGCATTATGTTAAGATGGGGCAGACTACTTCTTTGTCAAATAAGATATATATGGATGTTACAAGGAGCCACGTTGTTTTTGTTTGTGGCAAGAGAGGTTCAGGTAAGAGCTATACAATGGGTGTGATAGCAGAAGGAATGAGTGATTTGCCTGAAGAGATAAAACAAAATGTGGCTGTTGTTATGCTTGATACCATGGGCGTGTACTGGACGATGAAATATGCTAATAAAAAGGAAGGTGATTTGTTAAAGGAGTGGGGTTTAGAGGGTAAGGAACTTGATGTTAAGATATATACGCCAGTAGGTTATTATAAAAAGTACAAGGAAGAAGGTGTTCCAACTGATGCACCGTTTTCTATAAAGCCTTCTGAGTTAGATGCTGGTGATTGGTGCATGACTTTTGAGCTGGATATTAACAGTCCTGAGGGTGTTTTAATTGAAAAAATGATAAATGACCTTAAGGACAAAGGAGATGACTTCAGTATAGAAGATATTATAAGTTCTATTAAAAAAGATGATGGGGGTAAACAAGAAACAAAGGATGCTATTGTAAACAGGTTTATAGCTACTGAAGGCTGGGGGCTATTCAGCAAGGGGGGAACACCATTAAATGATCTAGTTAAAGGCGGCCAGGTAACTGTTTTGGATGTTAGTTGTTATGCTACAATACCTGGAACTCAGGGCCTGAGGGCATTAGTTATTGGCTTAATATCTGAAAAATTATTTGTGCAAAGGATGATTGCAAGAAAGAATGAGGAGCTGCAATCTATAAAAGAAACAACACATTTTATGGGTGAAAAAGCAGAAATGAAACAAAAAGAGCCATTGGTATGGCTGATTGTAGATGAAGCACATGAATTTTTGCCAAAAGAGGGTGAAACAGTAGCTACACATCCATTGATCATTATATTAAGGGAAGGAAGACAGCCTGGAATCTCCCTGGTCTTGGCTTCACAGCAGCCAGGTAAGATACATACAGATGTTATGACTCAGTCTGATATTGTAATTGCACATAGAATAACGGCAAAGGTGGATACAGAGGCTTTGGGTATGTTGATGCAGAGCTATATGAGGGAAGGCCTGGATAAACAATTAAATATACTACCGAGGTTAAAAGGCTCTGCCATTGTATTTGATGATATGAATGAGAGGATGTATTCTATGAGAATAAGACCAAGATTTACATGGCATGGAGGAGAAGCTCCTACTGCAATGCATAAGGTTAAGAAGGTCTTTGATTTTTAACACGAAAAATTTTGTAAATCTAAAAATCCAAAGATTTTTAGGTCATGAAAATTCAAAGAATTTTCATAAATCTATTAAAATAGACAAAATTTATCTAGTTTAAAAGTACGAATACTTTTAAACAATAGTAAAATATATAAAAGATTAATTTATTTATATCAATTGGAGGTGGTGTAAATGGTATTCTCAAAATCTTTTCCAAAAACAATAGAAGGAAGTACATATCCAAGATGGGAAGAAGTATTTTTAACAGATGAAGAAGAGCAAGAGATTGAACGAAAAGCAAGAGAAGATGATATTAGGATAATGAAGGAATGCATAGATGATGCCAAAGCATTGATTGAGGAAAAGGGGTTCAAGGAAGATATTCTAAAAGTAGCTGTTCCTCTGTTTGAGAAAAGGGCATCTCATACTGTGTACTGGAAAGAAAGCAAGTGCAAGGAAAAGTTTGATGAAGTGGGTAAGTGATTACTTCTTCTTTTCCAATTCAGGCATTGTTGGGGAATATGTCATTGATATTAGTGAGGCTATAAACATTGCTGCAAAGAAAAGCATAAATGTGAATCCCCATGTCTTTTTTCCAAGCTGGTTATAAACATAAAATGCAGAGATTAAAAATCCAACAATGGCTGTAACCATAAAAGAACTTTTTAGCGGAACAACTTTTGATAGCATATAAATCACCTCTTTTCTTTATTATTATCTCAAATCTATTTAAATGTTACGAAGTTCAGATTACATATATTCTTTTTTGCCTTTTCTATGTTTTTTGTTAAATCATTCATAAATTTGGTCATTAATTTGCAGCAATTCTGTTTATCTTCCCCGCATAATAGTTTTCCTGCTTTGCAGTTATTGTATATTTTCTTTAATTTTTTATCATCTTCTATTAAATGTTGTTTGTAAAGCTCGAAGATTATACAATCCTCCGGTATGCCACCTTTTTTTCTTTGTTCTTCTACTGTTTTTCTGCCTCCTGTTTTTGCTTTCATTATTTTTTTAGCTACTTTTTTTGGGTCTTCTGGCAAATCAATGCAGGATTCTGGCTTTGATTTTGACATCTTTATTTCCCCATCTAGGGAGGGGGTAAATTTGTGGTATAAGGCAGAGGGTAAGAAAAATTTCTTTTCTTTCATTCTTCTGGCAGCATCTCTTGTAAGCCTTATATGGGTGTCCTGGTCTGCGCCAACCGGAATTACACCGGGCATTCTTTCTTCTAATTGAGGGTATAATATATCACCTATCTGGGTTAATGCGGAAACTATTCTAGAGGGATCTGCCTGGCCATAAACAGCCCTGAATTCATTTAAGGTTATTTTATTTGAGGCTTCGTAAGCTAATTTTATTACATCTTTGTTTTCTGATTGGAAATAGAAAATTGTTTTTTTAGGGTCTAATCCTAAGGCTATGTATGCTGGTATTTGGAATTGCAAAGCGTTTTTTCTTGCTTCTTTTAAGGAAACTCCCCTTGCAGCTGCTGCCTCTAAATCCGCTACTAGACAATATGTTTTTGCTCCATGTTTTTGGAAATAAGCGATGTTTTCTACAACCATTTTTGTTCCGAAATGTACCTTTTGGGATGTAGGCATTATTCCTGACAGAACATAATAGGGCTTTTTTTCTTTCATTGCTTTGAGAATAAGGCTCATGTCTCTTGCTGCGAAAACTACGCCTCTCCTCATTAGCCTATTAGGCGTAGGATAATCTTTAGGGTTAAAACTATCTAAACCAAAATCTTTTATTATTTTGGCATAATCCTCTACAAGTTCTGAACCATATGGGTCAATTATTTTCTTTGTCATATGTCTATGAGTTAAGGAATTAGTATATAAAAACTACGTTTTTAGAAATCCTTTCAGGGTTTCTAAACCGACAAAAATCTCTGATTTTTGTAGTTTTATAATACTCAAACAGAGTTTGAGATATATAAATGTTTAGGGAGGAAATTAATATTTAGCAGCTTCTCTTAAATCTTCTATTGCCTTTATTTTATCTTCTTTTTTGAATATTGAAGAGCCTGCTACTATTACATTAGCTCCTGCCTTAACTGCCTGTTTTATTGTTTCTTTGGTAATCCCTCCGTCAATCTCTATGTCTAGGTTTGGCTTTAAGGCTCTTAATTCTTTGATTTTAGGCAGAACATCCGGAATGAATTTCTGACCTGCATAGCCAGGGTTTACGGACATGATTAAAACCATATCAATATCGTCTAGGTAAGGCTTTATCTTATCTAAAGCTGTTGGAGGATTTATAGAAATTGCGGTTTTTATTCCCTTGCTTTTTATCAGTTTAAATGCTTCTTTGATATCATCCTTGCATTCTTCATGTATTGTTATTATTTCTGCTCCTGCATCTGCGTAATCTTCTATAAAATTATCTTTTATTGGATGTTCTACCATTAGATGAACATCTTTTGGAACTTTAGAGCTTATTTTCTTAATATCTTCAGGTTTGAATGTAGTTGGAGGCACAAATTTTCCGTCCATTATGTCTACATGCAATAAATCAGAATAGGGCTCTATTTCATTTACCTCTTCTTGTAACTTATCTTTATCTGCAGATAAAATGCTTGGAGCTATTTTAAATTTCATTTTTGTTGGTGCTATTATTACTTCTTTTTGATATTTAAATAAAGGGCATATACTACAAAAAATGCAAGTGCAATTAAGAGGTAGGTAACAATCGATGGTGCGCTACCAAGATCTATGTTCCTGTTTAACACAACTGCTCCGGTTATAGAAGGTTTTAAGAAAAAACCCAGAAGGCCTGCAACAACAACTAATAATGAAAATGCAATTGTTACTTCAATTATTTGTTTAATATGTTTTTTTACCATTTTGTTGCTTCCTTCAGAAATTTTACATAATTCTCTATTTTCTTAATTAACATTCTTTTATTTTTTAAATTCTTCTCTATTATCTTAACAATTGCTGAGCCAACAATTGCGCCATCTGCTCCTGCTTTGCAGACAGATTTAATATGTTCTTGCTTAGAGATACCAAAACCAACGCATAATGGAAGTTTTGTTTTTGGCCTTATCCTTCTTAATAATTGTAATGTTCCTTGTTGTAAATCTTTTCTTGCGCCTGTTACACCTAATCTGGAAACAACATAAACAAATCCTTTAACCTTTTTTGTTATCTTTTTTAATCTTTCATTTGAGGTTAATGGTGAGACAATAAATACTGTGTTTATTTTATTTTTCCTTGCTGCTTTTATGTAAGAATCTGCTTCTTCTATTGGCAAATCTGCAACTAAAACTGAGTCAATGCCTGCTTTTTTTGCATCATTATAGAATTTGTTTATTCCTCTTTGATAGATTAAATTTGCATAAATCAAGATGCCGATTGGGATTTCATTATTGAATTTTCTTATTTGTTTTATAAAATTAAAAAATTTGTCAGTGTTCATGCCTGCTTTTTTTGCTCTAACATCCGCTGATTGTATAGTTGGTCCATCAGCAATTGGATCACTAAAACTCGAACCCAATTCCAGTATATCTGCTCCAGCATTTATTATTGTTTTAACTATTTCTAAGCTTGTTTTATAGTTTGGATCACCAACTACAACAAAAGGAATTAGTGCTTTTTCTTTTTTCCTTTTCAATCTCCTAAATGTTTTTCTATATCTCATCCTAATTTCTTCAATAAATTTTTCAAAAACTCATCATATCTCAATTCGAGCCCTACATCTGCTATTGATTTTTCTATTATTGTACTTTCTTCATTCTCAAATCTCTCAAGTTCTTCTTTAACCAATGCCTTCAATACCTTTTTTTCTTTTGCGTCAAACATAAAACCACCTCAAATTTTCACACCCAATGCATCTGCAGCAACATATGCATCCTTATCTCCTCTACCTGACAAATTAATAATAACTAATTTATTTTTGAATTGTTTGGCGTTTTTGATTAAATATGCAACAGCATGTGCAGATTCTAATGCTGGGATTATGCCTTCTTCTTCGCTTAATAATTTGAAAGCTTCTAAACATTCTTTGTCTGTTGCATAGCTATATTCTACTCTTTTTAGGTCTCTTAGGAAAGAATGTTCAGGGCCAACTGCACAATAATCAAGACCAGCAGAGACTGAATGAGTATTATAGATCTGCCCATATTTATCCTGCAAGACATAAGTAAATGTGCCGTGTATTATTCCTGGCCTGCCAATTTTTTTGTCTGCAAATCTTGCTGCGTGTTTTTTACTAGCTATGCCTAAACCACCTGCTTCAACTCCAATTAATCTGACTGATTTGTCTTTTATGAATGCTTTAAATATACCAATAGCGTTAGAGCCCCCACCAACACATGCAATAATTGCATCTGGTAGTTTTCCCTCTACTGCTAAGATTTGTTTTCTTGTTTCCTTTCCAATTATTGATTGAAAATGAGCAATCATTGTTGGATACGGATGTGGGCCTAATACAGAACCCAATAAATAATGTGTTGTGGTGACGTTTGCAGTCCAGTCTCGTAATGCTTCATTAATAGCATCCTTTAGTGTTTTTGAGCCTGTATTAACCGGCACTACATTTGCCCCGAGTAATTTCATTCTGAAGACATTTAGTTTTTGTCTTTCAATATCTACAGTGCCCATATAGATTTCACATTCTAGGCCAAGTTTTGCTGCTGCTGTTGCTGTAGCAACTCCATGCTGACCTGCGCCAGTCTCTGCTATTATTCTTGTCTTTCCCATATATTTTGCAAGTAAAGCCTGGCCTAATGCATTATTTATTTTATGTGCTCCTGTATGGGCTAGGTCTTCTCTTTTCAGGTAAAGTTTAGGGCCTAGTTTTTTGCTTAGGTTTTTACAGAATGTTAATTGAGTTGGTCTGCCTGCATATTCTTTTAAGAGCTGAGAGAATTCTTTATTGAATTTCTTGTTATTCTTATATCTATTAAAAGCTGTTTCCAATTCTTTACAAGCAGGCATTAATGTTTCTGGAACATATATGCCGCCGTATTTTCCGAATCTTGCTTTGCTCATTTTAAACACAGGAAAATTAAAAATTTTCCTTAGTTAAGTAAATTTTTCACTTCGTTCAAATTTATTAACCATTAACAAACGGATTTATTATTAATAATATTCCTCCTACAATAAGAGCTAATCTTTGTGCACCATAGATAATTGATATAAAAGGCAGTGAAATTCCAATAGTGTTTAATATCGTAACTAAAGCATAAACGCCAATTATTATTGCAAAAACAAAGGATATTTTACCTACTATCCCCCCTTTTGTTCCGTCCATAAATAATAGTATTACAGCTCCAATAAGGGTAATTAGAGTTATTATTCCGGGTAAAGAGATTAATGTATAGAGACTATTGTTTAATAAAAGGATTCCAAGTATTATGCTTATTATTGTTTTAATGTTCATTTTTTAGCTCTCTCAATAAATAATCTTAATTTTTCATAATCCTTTTTCCTTGCCTTCAATTTAACACCATTATTAGTATCAACAGCATAAGGCTTTACTTCTTCTATTGCTTGCTTTACATTATTGGGATTAAGACCTCCTGCTAAAAATACTTTTTTGTTTAATGATTTAACTATTTTTCTACTGATATTCCAGTTATGAACCTTGCCTGTGCCGCCTTTTATTTTTCCTGATTTTGTGTCTAGTAATATAAAATCAACATATTTTTCAAATCTTTCTGCCTTGTCTATTGACGATTCATTTATTACTGAGATTGATTTTGTTAGTTTTATTCTTGGTAGTGATTTACGTATTTTTCCTATCTCTTTTAGTTCAATATCATTATGCAGCTGAATAATTGAAGGTTTTATTTCTTTTGCTATCTCTATTATTGGTTCTGCTTTTTGGAGATATGTAACAAAAACAGGCTCTATCTCTAATGGAAGTTTCTTTATTATCTCTTTTGCTTTTTTTCTGTCTATTTTATCTTCTGAAAAATCTATCTCTACTAAAAAGCCCAGATAATCTGCTCCCAGGATTGATGCTTTTAATGCATCTTCCTCGTTTGTTATTCCGCAGATTTTTACTTTCATTTTAACAACTCATTTATTTTATTGTTCATATTCTTTGATTTCAGTATTGAAGTTCCTATTAATACTGCATTGACTTTATTTTTAACTTTGTTTATTTCTTTATTTGTATAATAACCTGATTCTGTTACTATTATTTTATTTTTTGGAATCTTCTTCGCTAAACTTAATGTAGTATTCAAGTCAATTTTTAATGTATCTAGGTTTCTGTTATTAATGCCTATTATTTCTGCTTTTGTCTTCAAGACTTTCTTTAGTTCTCTTTCTGTGTGAACTTCAATTAAGCAGTCCATGTTGTATTTTTTTGCTGTTGTTATGAATTTATTTATCTTTGATTTTGTCAGTAAGGTTGCTATTAACAATATAGCATCCGCCCTATAAAATCTTGCCTCATAAATCTGATATTCATCAATTATAAAATCCTTTCTTAGCAAAGGTTTTTTTGCCAGTTTTCTGACAGCAGATAAGCAAGTTGGACCCATGAAAAAGAACTTCTTGTCGGTTAGCACAGATATTGCTTTGACATTTTTGTTTTTCCCATAGGTCTTAGCTATATCTTCCAAGTCAAAATCAGTATTTATAATCCCTTCCGATGGAGATCCTTTCTTAATCTCTGCTATAAGGCTAAATCCTTTACTTAGCGCTCCCTTAAAATCCCTATCAGATTTTATTAGTTTAGCCTTTAACATAGACAAAGGATATTTTTCTTTCCTTCTTTTTATTTCTTTTCTCTTATTTTTTATAATTTCATCTAGTATCATTTTCTAATCCCCAGAACAGTTAGAGGACATCCTATTTGTTTGTCCAATCTTTTAAGTTATTAAGCTTTTCTATAGCTTTTCTAGAATCAATAGAATCTTTTGCTATGTCTATACCGCCTTGTATGCTGTTGGCTTTGCCTGCAACATAGATGGCTGCTCCTGCGTTTAATAAAACAACATCTCTTTTTGGGCCTTTTTCTTTTTGGTTTAGGATATCTAATATAATTTTAGCATTATCTTCTGGTGAGCCTCCTTTAAGCTCATCTAAAGAGGCAAGCTTTATTCCAAAATCAGTTGGTTTTATCTCGTATGTTGTAACGTGGTTGTCTTTGTATTCAGCTACTTTTGTTTGAGCTTCTATTGTTATTTCGTCTAAACCATTGCCATGAACAACTAATGCGTGTTTGCAGCCTAGCTTTCCTAAAACCTCTGCTAATGGTTCAACCAATTTTTCATCAAAAACACCCATTAACTCATATGGTGCTTCAGCAGGATTTGTTAAAGGTCCTAAGATATTAAAAACTGTTCTTACAGCTAATTCTTTTCTTGGTCCTATTGCGTATTTCATTGCTCCATGGAATTTAGGGGCAAACATATAGCCAATGCCAACTTCATTTATGCATTGTTCTACCTTTTGTGGTTCGAGATCTATTTTAATTCCCAGAGCAGTTAAAACATCAGCTGAGCCGCATTTTGAGCTTACACCTTTATTTCCATGTTTTGCTACTGGGATTCCTGCTCCTGCAACTACAAAAGCTGCTGCTGTTGAAATATTAAATGTGCCTGATTTATCTCCTCCTGTGCCAACAACATCAATAAGTTCTGCATGATTTTTAGGCTTGATTCTTGATGCTTTTTCCCGCATGACTTTAGCGCAAGCTGTGATTTCATCTATTGTTTCTCCCTTTAATCTTAAAGCTACTAAGAAGCCAGCTATCTGAGCGTCTGTTGCTTTGCCTGACATTATCTCATTCATAACCTGCTCTGCTTCCTGCATTGTAAGATCTTCTTTTTCAATCAATTTAGAAATTGCTTCTTGGATCATTTTCCCAGCACCCTGATTAAATTTTCAATTATTAAGCCACCTACAGGAGTTAATATTGATTCTGGATGGAATTGAACACCTATAACTGGGAACTCTTTATGCCTAACTGCCATAACAATATCTCTTTCTATGCTTCTTGCTGAAATTTCTAGATGATAAGGTATATCGTAACCAACCAGGCTATGGTATCTTCCTGCCTGAAAAGGATTCTCTAAGCCCTTGAATATTCCTTGATTGTCATGAGTTATCTTTGAGGGCTTTCCATGTATTGTTTCGACTGCTTTATCTATTCTGCCTCCGAAAGCCTCTATAATACATTGGTGGCCTAGACAAACACCGAATATTGGGATTTTTTCATGATATTTTTGGATTATTTCTTTTGAGATTCCTGCTTTTTTTGGTGTTCTTGGTCCTGGTGAGATCACAATTAAAGATGGTTTAAATTTTTGTATAACCTGTTCTATTATGTCCATATCTACGTTGTTTCTATAAACTAAAACTTCGCAATCCCTCTTCTCAAACTCATCTACCAGATTATAGGTAAATGAATCAAAGTTGTCTATGAATAGTACCTTCACTTTAATCCACCTGCCAACTTAATTGCTTTCAAGCATGCTTTTGCTTTTTTCTCTGTTTCTATGTATTCATCTTTTGGAATGGAATCATAAACTATGCCTGCTCCTGCCCTTACATATGCTTTGTTATTTTTTAAAAACATGCTTCTAATGACAATGGTTGTGTCCATATCACCATTAGGGGTTATATAACCTACTGAGCCCCCATAGAATCCACGCTTGTTTTTTTCGTGCTGCCTGATTAATTTCATTGCCTCTACTTTTGGGCACCCTGTCAATGTTCCCATGTTCATTGTTGCTAAGTAAGCATGCAAAGCGTCTAGGTCTTCTTTTAGTTTACCCTGGACATTGGATACAAGGTGCTGGACATGAGAGTATTTCTCTACTGTAAATGGCTCATTACAATATCTTGTTCCTGTCTCAGAAATTTTGGCAACATCATTTCTTGCTAAATCTATCAGCATTGTATGTTCTGCTAACTCCTTTTCATCTATCTTAAGCTGTGTTTCGTATCTTGAATCAAGATCTGGATCTATTTCTTCATTAATTAATCCTCTGGGTTTAGTTCCTGCTATGGGCCTTATCTCTACTATCTTTTTATCATCTCCCTGGACTCTTAGAGCCATTTCAGGAGACGCTCCTAACAAAATACCATCTGTTTGATTTATGTAGAACATATAGGGTGAAGGATTAAGGGTTCTTAATTGCTGGTAGATATCCAAGGGTTCTGCATTGTAGTCTGAAATTATTGTTCTGGAAGGGACAACCTGGAATATATCTCCCTGCATTATATGAGTTTTCATGACATTGACAATTTCCTCATAGTCTTCTTTCTTTGTGTCTGTTTCTATAAGCTGTTTTTTAGCCTTGAACTTCTTTTTCTTTGGTAGTTTACTGTCCAGAGTTTTTTCATAAGCTGAGATTGTTTTGATACAATCCTTGTATATGTCATCTCTTTTGTTATCTGTGATTAAGGCGTTTGCTATCAGGTAGGTTTTGTCTTTTTTATGGTCTGTTATGAACAGGTTATCCAAGAAATATAATTCATAGTCTGGGTTTTGAAGCAAATCTTCTTTGTTTTGCGGCAGATCTTCAAATTGATCAATAAAATCATAGGAAATAGCTCCAAAAAGACCGCAGTAAGGGATAAATGGTTTTTCTGTTGGCTTGAATTTGAATGCAACTGCCCTGATAATATCCATATGAGTTTTTAGTTTTAATCTTTGGTCCTCTGAAACATTTTTTCTTTTTACTATTAGCTTTCCTTTTATGGTGTCTTGTTTGTATGTTAATTTGTCACAAAAGCTTAGGTCTTTTTTTATTAGTTTTAGGAATTTTTTTCCTACTGCGTTTAGGGCTTTAATCTCGAAATCTTCTTTAAAGCCAGTTAGTTTTAGACAGGGAGAAGCACTTCCCAGGCTTAATTCGCCGTATTTAGGCACAATATCCGCTGATTCCAGTAAAATAGAGTGTTTTTTTGCTCCATAGTTTGAAAGCTTGGCAAAGAACTCTACTGCATCTATAGGGCCTTCTATTACTTTATAGATAGGGACAATCTCTTCTAATTTCGCTTTTTTTATCTTCTCTAGATACTCTTCCACTTAAACAACACCCCCTATTATATTGTCGGTAAAAGCGGTATTATATAAACTTTTTTCTTTAGGCAGGGATAGTAAAATAGCGATAAGGTTAAATCTAGCTCTAATTAGGTTATAATGTTCTTTTAATGCTTCTTTTATAGAAATAAGCTCAAATCGTGGCTTTCTAACTAAATAAATCCTTAATTTTCCTATATTATAGCCACGGGCAATCACTTATCATTTTGTATAACAATAGTTCTAATCTAATGGGGATATTTAAGGGTTTAGGTTTTTGAAATGTTTTGGTTGATGGTTGTTAGTTTCAATAATTTAGACCCTTACTTTTATATAGTTCATCTATTTTCTACTTATTATGAATAATATTAAGCAACTCAATGCATTTGATTCAAAATGTGAAAGAGGATGGTTTTTAGGTCATTTTGCAAAAATACCTGAACTTAAGAATGAAGATGTTGAAGCTCAAATTGTTGAGCATGAGACTGGTAAAGAAAAAAATCGGCCCGCTTTCAACAAACGAGGCAAAACCCTCACAATGGTTTTAAGTGGAAAGATGGATATTCTTTTTCCTGAAGAGAAAAAAACTATTAATCTAAATAAAGAAGGTGACTTTGTAATTTTTTCTGAAAAAATTATACATTCATGGAAATGTACTGAAAAAGCCAAAGTTCTTACAATAAGATGGCCATCTTTACCTAATGATGTTGTAGAGGTCTAAATAACTCTTCGGGATTTTTTGCTTTGCAAAAATCGTTGCACTATCCCTCGGTCACTTCGTGACGCAACTAACAGGAATTTTCCGATGTTATACACAATAATGCTCAAAACTTTCCCCAAACAGTTAAATATAACTCTTACTTTCTACTATCTATGACAACCAATTTGGAACTGGGTTTACAAGTTGTAGGAACCCTTTCTGTATTGTATTTAATTTTAGAGAGGGTAATACCTAAAATCAAGAAAGCCTATGCAGAGTATGGTGCAATAGTATTGATTGGGTTATACTTCGTTGTAAAATGGTTACTTCAAACCGCTGGATAGGGAAAGTTTCTGCGCCTTACTTCCCCCCCTCACTTCGTAGGGGTCGGTGCATTGAACAGGCATTGCCGATGTTATATCCAATTGTGTTTAAGTTCTAAAAAATAGAAGAGGGCAGTGTTCCTATCGAAACATTTATATTAGCACATTATTTGTATTGTATTGGGTAAATAAATATGAAAAAGATAATACTAATTAGTTTATTACTAACGCTTTTAATTGCTTTAGTTGGGTGTCAAACAACTACTCAGGAAAATTCTCCTGCAAACAGTATTCCAAAAGAAGTTATAAATCAAGAATTTGATATTCCCCCTTTACTTTCAAAATCATTTTTAGAGATAGAGCAAATATTGGGCACTCCAACAAATCAGTATGATTTGGAGGATAGAAAATTCGATGGAGTTGATGTGCAGATAACTAAGACAGGGACTGCAGTAGAGTATGAAAAAGAAAATTTCATGTTAATGTTTGATCTTAGTTTAAATAATGAGGTAGAAAGTACTCATCTTTGTGTAACAAGTGGACTGAGAGTTTTTAATGATTTCTTAAAAGGGGGGAATTTACAGACAGATTCAAACAAGTATTCTTTGAAAGGAATTAAAGCTCTTGTTGATTCCTCTAAATATACTTGTGTTACAATTATTGAAAAATGATATTAGAAGGGGATGATAACTATGGGTGAGATAATACCTACAAAATTTCACAAACGAAGAAAAATTATTTTAAGTTTTTTTGGTTTTGCTTATATAATATATGCTGTAGTCATGGGTATAGATGCAGAAACAGTTATTCAACAAGTTTATACAGGAATAAGAGTTTTAGCTGGATGGTTATACCTTATATGGATAGCAATAATAATTAAGTAGTTAAGATTATCTTTACTTTGTCCAATCCATCTTAAAATCTTTTGGGCAATCAACATCACAATACTTATCGATACTACATCTATACATTCGAATTGAATACCATAATTCATCTTCACCAATTGAACTATCAATATCTGTATGTTCCTTACATTTGTTTGTTGGACCGCCTGATGCAATACACATTCTGTAAGTATAATCATAAACCGATTCATCTTTTTGTCTTATTGATGGGCAATTTACCCCAGTAACATCTTGAGAAGTAGATGTTGTTTTTTGCTCAACTGATGAAGGTATCTTATAATTAGTATTAACTTCAGGTTGGCATGCCGTTAATGTAAGCAAAGCCATAAGACAGATTATAATTATTATCTCTTTCATTTTTAGCCTCCTAAATATTATTCTTTACATTGTTCTATGCATTCATTTATCTTAGCCACATACCCCATATTATTTGGAGATTTCTGGATTACTCCAACATATGACAACTTTCACGCCTAATACAATTAACATATAATCTACCACATTTTGTAATGTCAGTCTCGACTTGTGAACATTCTTCTCCAACCTCATTGCTGGCTTCCTCTTGGCACTTTTCTCTACAAGCCGCTTGTAATTCATATTTTCTCGCCTTTTCTTCCTCTTCCTTCTTTTTCTCTTCAATTTCCTTTAATTGCTTTTGCGTACAATCTCTACAAATCAGGCATCTATACTTTGAGATTCTTTTTTCCAAATTAGTAACTTCAGGGCTGTAACCTATTGCTTGTTCAAGTCTATCGTCAGCTCTTTCCATTGTGTTGCATACCCCTTCACACCTATTTATTGAATAATTCCCTTCGTGATATTTATCACATAAATCTACGCAATAACTCCAATCAGACTGCAACATTCCTTGTTTAGGGCATTGATTTGTTTTCTGTTCAGCTTTTGAAGTATCCTCTATTAGTGCTTGCTCTGTAATTATATTTTCAACATTTGTGCCTACATTTTCATTATTATTTGATTGAATTATATCATCATTTTCAGCGGTTATCCCAATAATTATGAATACAATCACAAAAAGTGCAATCTTAACACCCAAGGGAATTTTAAAATTAAATTTATTCTTCATTATATCAGTAATGATGGGAAGCAAAATACCTCCTAGAAACATCATTGATAACCCTGCAATAAAATCAGATGAAATTAATCCACCAAATCCAATTATTATAAAAATAACGCCAAAAAACCAACTGATTATTTTACCAACTTTCCTTTTTTTGACATTTTTATTATTAGCCATTTTATTTCCCACATTATTTAGCTTTTCTTTTCAAAATATTCACAATCTTTCTCTAATGGGCATGGTCCTCTAACGGAGTTTGAAGCAAAATCTATGTAATCCTTACCATTAACCTTATTTTGTAACATATATTTTTTATTTTTACAAGCAAATAGACTACCCTTTTTTAAGAGCCATTTACATTCAAAACAATCATTTGTAGCCATAAATTAGTAGATTATATGTTTTACTATATAAATATAATTTTTTGATATTATGAAACTCCCCCTTAACGTCTTAACCGAAAGAGGCTTCGCCTTTAACGTATTAAAATTGTCCCCTAACTTCTTGTTCTTGATTGCTCACTGTGTTCGCCTTATAGAACGCCTCTCAAAATTACTTTTCGGACGAAATTTTGCCCCACTACGTAGGGCAAAAAGATTTAACAATGATTCCTGATGTTATACGTAATTTTTTATTTGCCTTGCTTCCATACTGAAAGCAATTTCTCGACGATAATTCTTAAATCCATCAAAGAATTTCAGAACTATAAATTAATTAAGAATTAATTTGCATAAAGTCATACAAGATAACTTTCTGTTATTGTCGAGATACTACGCAGTTGAAAATCTATTTAAAAAAAGGAGGACAAAGAGGCACTAAACAAAAAAAGGAATCTGGGCTAGATAAAAAAATAAATTTTTTAATTTGAAATGGCATTTTGACTTTCTTAGACCCATGGAATGATATCTTCAGTTAGTCTAAAAGAGTCTATACTTGGATAATCAACTTTAAATTCAAAACGAGTCCCTATTGCAACTCCACAAAAATATTCTGGTCTTCGTTTAATAATATACTTCGCTTTCCGTAATGGATCATTCCCCCTATCACTAATTGTAAAATCAATGTTATTTTGGTATATTTTAATACCTTTAATCAGTTCCTTTAAATTATCAGATTTTTCCTTTACTTCGCAACACACAACAAGTTTTTTATCTTTATAGAGTGTTATGTCCATAAGATCATCTTCAAAAGCTACTGTTAAATTATTTGTATTAGCAATGTTTGAAAAACGAACAAATTCGGCCGCATGAACAAACCATTCCCAATTAGGTGCAGGCTCTTTTTTTGACGAAACTTTACTAAACCAATTATATGGACCATTTTTATTTGTTTTACTTTGTATAAAAAAATTCTTACCTTCCAAAATAATAAGGCCATCTTTAATCCCTTGAATAAGTAGACTTTGTAGTCCATAAGGAAGCCTATCCACTATTTTTGAATAATACTCTTGCGATGGCTCAGGAAATTTCCATTCTTCACATGCAGATTTTACCCATGTCCTGAATTGTTTCTCAAATTCCACAATCATACCTTTATTAGTTATTTTAATTTCGTCACTCATTGTTTTTTTGTGTGTTAAAACTTTTTCTTCTGCCATTTTTTATTCATCCAAGCACACAAGTCACTACACATTCAGTATATTCCATATCATCAGTAGGGAACATTGATTCACATCCAGCTTGACAGGCTTCACTATATTCTTTAAATTCATCCGATATTTCAGTTTTTTCCTTTGCATTTCTTAGCTCTTTTGCTTCTCTTATCAGTTCCTCTGCCGCCGTCTTTGATTGTTCAGAAACGGTCTGTTCTGGTGGTTTTTCTTTTATCTTTTGCTCTGGGGCAGTTTGTGGTTCTGAAATAGAACCAATTATCATTATGAAAATGTAGAAAACTATCAATCCAATGAAGATATACTTCTGAGGGCTTTCTTTTAGTATCTTTTTATCTGGATATTGCTTTTTGAAGTAATAGTAGTAGGCTATTGGAAAACATATAATGATCCAAAATATGAGCCAAAATAGATTATACTTTCTTTTTTGTTTAGTTTCCATCTAAATCACTTTAACTACGAATAGTAAACTAACTACTTTATAAATATTGCTTTCAAAATCAATTTATCGCTATCCTTCGCCCAAAAACCCTTTAGAATAGCACAAATTAAAGCCCCCGATTCCTACGGAAATTTACTCTGCTTCGCAGTAATCTATAATACTGTTTATAATACAAAACTGGAGACGCAACTTAATTTTCGGCAACTCGAAGACTTTCCCCCCAAATTCCGCAGGAATCAATTCACTTAGATATTTTTCAAATAACTTTATATATAATTGATTTCTTAATGAAAATATGAAACATACATTGAAGGTAACATTAATTCTGGTTTTGCTTTTCTTCTTAGCCCAGGTTATTGGTTTAGTAATAACTAATGCGTATATAGATAAGGAAGCAACAGAGGAAACTGGAGAAACAGTATTTATGAAACTTCCTTATAACATAGAAAGGCCGCCTGTTGAGCAGAAAAGCTCTTTTATTTTTATTATTACTGCTATACTGATAGGGACTGTTCTTGCTTTATTGCTAATCAAGTTTAAGAAAACCTTTCTTTGGAAGGTTTGGTTTTTCATAGCTGTTGTTTTGTGTTTATCAATTGCATTATCTGCTTTTATTAATCCATATATTGCTTTTTTATTAAGTTTGGTGCTTGCAGGATACAAAATCTTTAAGCCGAATGTTTTTATACATAACATTACAGAGGTTTTTGTTTATGGTGGGTTGGCTGCTATATTTGTTCCTATAATGAATCTGTTTGCAGTTGTTGCATTGTTGATATTAATTTCTATCTATGATTTTATTGCTGTATATAAAATAAAACATATGATAACCTTGGCAAAGTTCCAGACAAAGGCCAAGGTTTTTGCAGGATTGTTTATTCCTTATGGAAAGGAGAAAGGAAAGGTTCTTCCTAAAGGGCAAAAACCTGAGAAAGGAGTTAAAGCAAGAGAGGTAGTTAAGATAGCTATTTTAGGTGGAGGAGATATTGGTTTTCCTTTGCTTTTTGCAGGGGTTGTTATGAAGGGCTTGATGCTAGAAAATAGTTTATTAATAGGTTTTTTGAAAAGCTTGATAATTCCATTGTTTGTTAGTGTTGCGTTGTTTTTATTGCTTGTAAAAGGAAAGAAAGATAAGTTTTATCCGGCAATGCCTTTTTTGACTATTGGGTGCTTTGTTGGCTATTTTGTTGTATGGCTGATTAATTTTCTTTAAAGAGCTCTTTTAAGGGTTTATTGCTTTCTATGTCTTCTTTTGGTTCGTTCTGCTCTCCCCTGAATATCTCCTTTATCTGTTCTTTAGTGTCTTCTTGTAATTGTTCTTGAGTATTTTGTTCTTTTATAGGTTGTTGTTCTTCAATTGGTTCTTGAGGTTGTTCTTCTGGTTCTATAACCTCTTGTATAGTTTGTTCTTGTTTTTGTTGTTCTTCGATAATCTCCTTGGGTTCTTCTTTTATTTCTGTTTTTTCTTCTTTTTGGGGAATATGCAATGTTCTTTGGCCGTGATCAACGGAATATGATAATGGATTTACAACCATTCCATCCTTAGCAGCCATTGTTTGAACCCCTGTTTCTTTTTGTATCTCTCTTATTACATATAGAGGATCTCCTTTCACCATAGATGTGCCAAAGTGGGTTATTATTGCCAATCTTGGAGCTACTTCTTTTATTATTTTAATTGCATCTTCAACGCATAGATTATCTTTTGCTTCTTCTTTTTTTAGATAGGGAACGTTCAGGATAAGTATATTTGAGTTTTTGTATTCCTCGATTAGTTCGGGAGAGTATTTTGTATCTGATGAGTATGAGAGAGTAAAATAAGGTGTGAAAAACTTAAAGCCTATTGTATCAGAGTCAGAGTGTTTTGTTTTTAGTGCTAATATCTCTATTTCATTTATTCCTACCCGCTGTCCAGCTTCAAGAACAATAAACCTTTCCAGAAAATCCCTGTAATAAGGTATTAAGGGTGTTTGATAATTTTCATTGCCATGAAGGACAGTTTTATTTGCTACTAGAACTCCTTTTTTATCGAATCCTGAATAGGTCATAGCATCAATAACAGGGTTGATATCATTGGAATGGTTTAAATGTGGGTGTGAGACTAGTAAGGCGGTGTTTGCCCTTACATTAATCCCAGATTGAGCTGCATTTTTCAGTGCATTAGGTCCAGGGTCTATGTGGAATTGGTTGTCATCAACCTGGATAATAAATCCACCTGAAGAAAGAACATTCCTGCCTATTACAAAAGAACCTTGCCCTGTTCCTAAAAAAATTATTGAAGCTTGAATTTTAACCCCCATTGAATAGATATTCTACAAAGTTAATAAATTTTGTGTTTTTGAATTTGATGTCAAGCGAAAACCTACCAAGTCGGTTTTCTGGACCCTCAATTTTCCACTCGATTCCACCCTTCATAGAATGGTGGAAAATTGAGATTATAGAAAAGCTTAAAAAAAGCCTAATATTTTCCATAGTGGGTAAGCTAGGTTGGCGGGTTAGTCCTCTGTTGTTACTGTAAACGGACTTTAGACAGGACCGAAGCTTAGGGAGAGGTATTAACTTAATATATCAGTCTTGATATGGACAATGAGATTCTGTCCTGTAGGATTGATATCTTAATGAACCACGCCAGGCCAGGAATGGAGCAACGTTAAATTCTGATATTGATGCTTATAGGGTAGCGGAATTGAGAAGATATTAAGGTCAACTGATATGTCTTGTTGGTATCCATCTCTGGGTGTGCTTGCCCGCTTATACTTTCTTGGCGATTAAAGCTGCAATTGTAGATATTATTGCTGCGATTATAGCATATACCAAAGGTCCTGTAATCAATCCTATAAAGACACCTATTGCCATAAAACTTTGTACTGCTGCTATGTCTCCTCCTGCTTGTGCTACCTGCTGCATTGCTGCTTCTATTATTTCTGGTACCAGGTAGAACATAAGGATGCTTATGCTGGCACCAACAAAACCAGATATTGCTCCGGATAATGCGCCAGCCCAAGCTGCAATTTTCACCCCCTCTTTATGATCTTTTATTACAGTCCAGCCAATAAAACCAAAGATTATTATGGTTAAAAGCCAGCCAGCAAGGGGTGAAAAAATAGTTGCGTACAATGAAAAAGAGACTACACTAATGATAAAACCCAGAACGCTCCATCCAATTAATATCAAAGTTGGTATCTTAATAATCTTCCAATAATCGGAAAACTCCTTTTCTGCAAATTTCATAATATCACCTCGTTTTTCATTTTCAATAGCTTAATACACCATGCCTGGATTTCCTGTAGAAATAGATATCCAAGGCTGTTACTGTAAAGATAAAAATAACGGCAAGGCCTAAAGGGCTAGCTAAATCAAGATTGGGTTTTTCTGAAAGGCTGGTTTCTGTTGGTACAATCATGAATCCAGTTATAGAAGAACCGGTGATTAAAAAATTAATAATAAGAATTAATGAAACAGCGTTTACTATGAATAATGGGGTTTTCATCTATTCATTTACATAAGTAAGCCAGTTCTTATATTTTTCGTTTTTTCCGTGGACAATATCCATATATAAATCTTTAAGTTTAGATGTTATTGGCCCTGGTGCTTTTCCTATCTTTTTGTCATCTAAGGAGCCTATTGGTGTCACTTCAGCTGCTGTTCCTGTGAAAAAAGCTTCCTGTGCATTATAAACATCTTCTAAAGTTAATGTTTTTTCCTCTACTTTAATTCCTTCATCTTTTGCTAACTGCATTATTGAGGCTCTTGTTATTCCTTTAAGTATTGTTCCTAATGGTGGTGTTAATAATTTTCCATCCTTAACTATGAATAGATTTTCTCCTGGTCCTTCTGCGGCGTTTCCTTTATAATCCAATAACAATGCTTCATCATATCCCTTATCTTTTACTTCAACTGAAGCGAAGATTGAATTGACATAATGCCCGCATATTTTTGCATCTGCATGGGTGCTTTTAGGATGTATTCTAATATATTTAGAGGTTTTAACCTTAACTGCACCTTCTCCTAGGTACTTGCCCCATGGCCATACTGCTATAGAGCAATTAACAGGAGCACCTTCTGGGTTTAATCCCATTTTTCCATACCCAAAAAAGCATATCGGCCTTATGTAGCCTGCCTTTAAGCTATTTTTTCGTATTGTTTCTTTTACAGCTTCTGTAAATTCCTCTTTTGAGAAAGGGATTTTCATCTTTAATGTGCCTGCAGAATAATACAATCTGTCTATGTGTTCTTTTAACTTGAAAACTGCTGGTCCTTGAGCTGTTTCATAGCACCTTATACCTTCAAAAACACCTGCACCATAATGTAATGTATGTGCAAGTACATGAATCTTAGCTTTCTTCCATGGGACTAATTTTCCATCCATCCATATGAATTCTGTTTCTTCCATTTTAAAGTGAAATCATTTATTTTATCAGGTAAAAATGGTATTTTGTTTAAATAAGTTTTGTTGATATTGTCACAAAATAGACAAAATAAGGGGTATAGAGACCAAGCTTAGGATAGTTGTTATTAACACTATAGAAGCTACCAAAGAGGCGTCTCGTTTATATTTCTGGCATAATATCATTGTCATAACAGCAGAGGGCATTGCTGCCTGAAGCAAAATTATATTTCTTACTAGTCCTTGTATTGAGAATATTTTTATTATTAAGAATGCGATCAAAAAACCTCCAAGGATTCTGAATAAAGAAGCAAGGAATGCTATTCTTGCTGAGCTTATTTTTATTTCTGTCAGCCTATAACCTAAAACCAGTAATGCTAAAGGTATTGTAATCATTCCAATCATTTCAATTGGCTTGAAAACAAAATCAGGGATGGGAATTTTCAGTAAATTCACTGATAATCCAATAACTACAGCATAAAGCAAGGGAATTTTGAATATTTCCTTTATTTGATTTTTATGATTTATGATATAAATTCCAATGCTATACAAAAACAGAGAACCCATCATATCGTAAACAACTGCTCTTGACAAACCAGCAACTCCAAAAGCAAATAATGCAACCGGGTAGCCGATATAACCTGTATTGCCAATTACCATTGGTAGATATAATCCTTTCTTATCAGATTTTGTTATTTTAAATATAAGGAAAGCTAAGAATGCTAAGATTAGGATAATAGCACTGGCAGTTAATGCAATTGTAAAGAAATCTGCCAGGTTTATATCGCTCCTGCTTATAGAAGAGATGATTAAACAAGGACCCGCAATATAAATAATAAAATCAACAGTTGGTTGAATGTTTACTTTTTTAAATTTTCCAATAATATAGCCAACTATTATAATTAAGAATACAGGGATTACTGTTTGTAATATTAAGGCAAAGGACATAAAGAGAAAAAGGAATAACAGTTATTTAAATTATTTGGTTATTTCCCGTAACAATTAATTCCTTTAAACTTGTTTCTATAAGATTCTAATAAAGGAGTTAACTTTCTTCTTGGAGCTTTAATTTCTTTTAATCTTTTGTTTATTTCTTCTTTACTTAATTTTACATTTATTTTTCTTTTAGCAATATCTATCTCTATAATATCTCCATCTTTTATTGCTCCGATTGCTCCTCCGTTATAGGCTTCCATTTCAATATGACCGATGCAAGGCCCTGATGTTCCTCCTGAGAATCTTCCATCTGTGATTAAAGCTACTTTTTTGTAGCCAGCTCCTTTTATTGCGTCTGTTGGTGTAAGCATTTCAGGCATTCCTGGTGCCCCGCAAGGTCCTTGATAAGGCAAGACAACTACATCATTTTCTTTTATTTTCTTGGCTTGTATGGCATCTAGTAAATCCTTTTCTGTATAGAAGACCTTAGCAGGCCCTGAGTGTTTCATCATTGATTTATCTACAGCTGTCTGCTTAATTACTGAAGAATTTGCAATGTTGCCTTTTAAAACAGCAATCCCCCCTTCTTTGTGGAAGGGTTTGGATAGAGGCCTTATTCTATTTGAATTAATAACCTTAGCTTCTTTTGCAATCTCCTTTATGTTTTTTCCATTTACTGTTAAGCTTGGTTTTAATTTATCTTTTAACCTGAATAAAACAGCAGGAACTCCG